>OMEJ01000301.1_pt1 | contig 46095 bp, 37 predicted proteins | sample 1645361 | NCBI WGS metagenome assembly OMEJ01 (sample SAMEA103958156, study PRJEB25191) | human gut metagenome
TCCCCCGTCAAGTACGTATATCTTCTGCCTCTGCGCTTCGGCGAAGCGGAAGGCGCATACCACCGAGCAGAGGACGATGGCAGCACATACCGCCGTGTAGATGATTCCGAACAGACGTATCTGCCGGAAACTCGTTTCTATGTTATTCAGGCTCTTGAACTCCATTCTTTCTGTTTTTTATGGTTTGTAAAATCATTTTCCGGTTCTCCGGCTGTTACCTTTTCAGCAGCCGTCCGGCCTGTTTTCTGATAAACTTGCCCGTGCGTCCCGCCACGTTTCCGGCTGCCGCACCCGCCAGACTACCGCCAAGGGCGCCCGCAGTGCCGATGTTCTTGTTGTAGCTGCCCACTCCGCCACCGGCCTGGATTATCCATCCGGCTACCGTCGGGATGGTGAAGTATCCCACGATGCCGATAACGAGGAACACGATGTACACCCCGTTGCTCGCCTCTACCGAGAAGTTCGGGTCTGCCTGCATCGCCTCGATGTCATTCTGGAGCATCAGTATCTGTATCTTCGCCAGTATCGTGCTGAACAGGTCGGAGACGGGCAGCCACAGGTAAATCTGTATGTAGCGGCTGAACCATGCCGAAAGCGTGGAGTGGAAGCCGTCCCATACCGAGAAGGCGAAGGCGACGGGTCCAAGTATCGACAGCACCACCAGGAAGAACGTCCTGAGCGTGTCGATGACAAGGGCGGCAGCTGCGAACATCAGCTCCAGCAGCTCGCGGAACCAGTCACGCACGCTCTTCTTGATGTTGTACGCCGCACGGTCCATGTACATGCCCGTCATGGTGATCATGTCCGACGGCGACCAGCCCAGCTCGTCTATCTGGCGGTCGAACTCCTCGTCCGAGGCGAGATAGGCGGTTTCCGGGTTGCGCATCATCGCCTCGTATTCCAGCCTGTCTTTCTGTTCCCTGTACTTCTCCATGTCAAAGGTCTGTTCCTCCAGTATCGAGTGCGTCCCCTGTACGATTACTCCCAGAACGGAGTTCATCGTTCCCAGTACGATGGTCGGGAAGAAGAGGATGCACAGTCCGATGGCAAACGGCCGCAGCAGCGGGTACACGTCTATCGCCTCGGCACGGGCGAGTGACTGCCATACGCGCACCGCCACATAGAACAGGGCGCCCAGTCCGGCAAGCCCCTTTGCCACTCCTGCCATGTCCGAGCAGAGCGGCATCATCTCCTCATACAGCGAGAGGAGTATCTGGTGCAGGTTGTCAAACTCTCCCATAGGCTACCAGTATTTTTCGTTGGAGTTCCCGTAGAGTGCCATCACCCGGTCCATGTCGTTCTTCTTTCTCGCCCGCAGGTACGACACCGATATGGTCTTGTTCGTGTAGTAGCGCACGAGGTTGCGGTAGTTCATCAGGCTGCGGTAGGCATTGTCTATGATGGCGAGCCTTTCCGCATCCGTCAGTGACATGCCCGTCACGTTCACCACATTCTTCAGGTCCTGCAGCACGTCCGAGCTTTCGTCTATCAGCATCGCATAGCCCGACGAGATGGCGGCAAGCTCCTCCGGCGTGTAGTTCTCGTCCGAGAGCATCTTCTGGTAGTTGTCCACATAGATTTCCGATATTTCCATTACCAGAGAGATGCTTTTCGCCACCTTCGCGCCGCCCTTTACCACGTCGTGCACTGATTTCAGTGCGTCGTAATACGCCTTTCCCTGCTCGAACACCTTCTTCGTTTCCAGAAAGCCGTTCAGGGTGTTTGCCTTCGTCCCGGCTGTCTCCACCATCTCCTTGGCGGAGTTGATGATGCTCTGCGCAAGGTTTCCGGGGTCGGACACCACCCATTGGGCATTTGCCCCGCCTGTCCCCGCAAGGCACAGGCAGACCGCAATCAGCGGTATTTTCAGTTTCTGTCTCATTCTCATTCTTTTTTTGGATTTAGTGGTTCGTTAAGTTGCTATTGCATATTCTCTTTCTCCTTTGTCCTTTCGCCGTCACCTGTATCCGTGTTCACCCGGACATAGTCACCGCCCGGCGAAAATGTCAGCACATCCGTCTCCTCGTTGTATGCCACGTCAATGCGGAACCCCGTGTTCATATACAGGTTTCCGTTCTCCTCCCTCTGCAGCAGATAGGTCTCCGGTCTCAGTACGCGGCGTACGCCCTTGCGTCTGAACAGTGTCACCTTATATGATTCTCCCTCCCTGTACACCAGTATGTCGGGACCGGCTTCCGCGTTTTCCCAGTTTCCGCAGATTCTGTCACGGGTGTCGCCGTCTTCTTTTGCCATTATATCACAGGCTTGCAGCATCAGCGATGCCATGCCTATCAGACCGCCGCACAGCAGCAGCCTTTCGGTCTTTGTCAGTTTGATGTTCATTTTCTTGTCTTCTTTAAGTTTCGTTCTTTCATTTTTTTCAATCCTTTTTTCTTTTCGTCTTTTCCGTAGCCGGAGTCCGCCCGGTTTCCTTTTCCGTCAGAATCCCGGTCTTCTGCCTTTACGCCTGCACATGCGGTTTTCCCTTGCGCCATTCTCCGGCGCCTCCTTCTGTGCAGGTACCGACTGCCGTACTGCGGGTTTGCCGAACAGCTCGTCCGCATCCGGCTTCTTGCCCGTCATCCGGCAGAATCGGACATCCAGTTCCCGGTATGCCTTCTCCACCTGCTTGAGCACCGTTTCGCGCGGTTCCTTGTGGTCAATGCCGTATTTGTTCAGGATTTCCGGCTTGTACCACATCGGGTCGTCACAGTCTTTCCGGTACACCATACCTCTCAGATAGAGCAGTTCCTGATATTTTTCTTCCAGATAGTCCCTTGCCGGAGCGGGGCAGATGCTTTCGTAAGCCTTTTCCACCGCAAGAGTGATTTTTCCCTTGGCTCTTCCTGCCTCGCACAGTTCTTTCATGCGCTGCTCCTTCCCATATCCCCTGCAGTCCTGTTCAGCAGGCATCCGGTGAACCTGTATTTCCAGTTTCTTGTACCGCTGGTAGTCCTCTTCCAGTCCGTATCTCCTTCTGATATGTTCCGGTAGCGAAGTCCCGAATGTCAGGAACTCACGGAACCATGAGATATGCTCCCGGATTTCCTCCCGTTTCCGCAGCGCTTCATCGCTGTATCCGTCATCAATGTACATGTTGTCAGTCTGTTGGTTCATAAATCATTTTCTATTTTTCATTTACTGTATATTTCCTGCCGGTTCACTGTCCCGTCCGTTCCTCTTTCCGTCTCTCCGCTACCTGACGGATGGCGGCTTCCATGTCGCCGTCCAGCTTCTCCGCCAGCTCACGCACTTCCATCTTCTCCGTTTCCTCCGTCGTGTAGGCAAGGTACTCGTGCATCGACACCTCCGTGGCATACACCGCCGAGTGTGTGCCGCCAAGTCCAATCCAGACTTCCTTGTACCGCCTTGCCGGGTCGTTGGACTGGTTGATCGAGAGTATCTGCGACTTTTCCTTTTCCGTCAGCCCCAAGAGCGACTGTATCTGGTCAAAGCGGTTCATATATTTTCTCTGGTCAAGCAATATTTTGCAGTCCGAGTTGTTGATGATGCTCTCCTTCACAATCGGCGAGCTGATGATGTCGTCCACTTCCTGCGTCACCACAATCGCCTCCCCGAAATACTTTCTCACTGTCTTGTAGAGGTATTGGAGATAAGATGCCATGTTCGCCGATGACAGGGCTTTCCATGCCTCCTCGCATATCAGCTGCTTACGCACGCCTTTCAACCTCCGCATCTTGTTTATGAACGCTTCCATGATGATAATCGTCACTACCGGGAAAAGCTCGGCATTGTCCTTTATCGAGTCAATCTCGAAGACCACGAACCGCTTGTGCAGCAGGTCGATGTTCTCCGTCGAGTTGAGCAGGAAGTCATAGCGTCCGCCCCGGTAGTACTGCCTCAGGGTGGTCAGGAAATTGTCGATGTTGAAGTCCGACTTCTCCACCTTGATGTAGCGTTCCTCCATTTCCTTGCGGTACACGTCCCGCATGTATTCGTAGAACGAGTCGAACGAAGGCACGATGCTCCTGTCCTGTTGGAGTTTCAGCAGGTAGGCGTTCACCGCGCTTCCCAGCTCCGCCGATTCCGTTTTCGTGGCGGGTTCGTTCTCGCTTTTCCACAATGTCAGCAGCAGCGTCTTGATGCTGTCCTTTTTCTCCACGTCGAACACCCCGTCGTCCGTATAGAACGGGTTGAACGAGATGGGCTTCTCCTCCGTATAGGTGAAGTAGATACCGTCCTGTCCGTGCGTGCGGTGGTGTATCATCTCGCACAGTCCCTGATAGGAGTTTCCCGTGTCCACCAGTACCACGTGCGTGCCCTGTTCATAATATTGTCTGACCAGGTGGTTCATGAAGAACGATTTTCCGCTTCCGCTCGGTCCCAGCACGAACTTGTTGCGGTTGGTCGTGATGCCGCGCTTCATCGGCAGGTCGGATATGTCGATATGCAGCGGCTTGCCGCTGATGCGGTCTGCCATGCGGATGCCGAAAGCCGAGGGCGAGTCCCGGTAGTTGGTCTCTCCGGCGAACAGGCATACCGCCTGCTCGACAAACGTGTGGAACGACTCTTCCGCCGGGAAGTCCGCCGCATTGCCCGGTATGCCCGCCCAGAACAGCGTCGGGCAGTCCGTCGTGTTGTGGCGGGGTACGCATCCCATCGAGGCCAGCTGGCTCCCCACGTCGTTCCTTATCCGTTTCAGCTCCTCCGTGTCGTCGCTCCACGCCATCACGTTGAAGTGGGCGCGGACAGACTTCAGCCCCTGTGAGTGGGCTTCGTTCAGATATTCCTCTATCCACTCGCAGTTGATGGCGTTCTGGCGGCTGTAGCGCGAGAACGACTGCATGTTCCTTGCCGACTTCTCGAAGCGACGCAGTTCCTCGTCGCTGTTGCCGACAAACACGTACTGGTTGTAGATGTGGTTGCAGGGAAGCAGCAGCCCCAGCGGGGCGACGAAGGACAGGCGGCAGTCCGAGCGGTCGGTGGAAAGACGCTCGTAGCGGTAATCCGTTTCCACCGATGCCGGCAGGTCTTCCGTGTCCGACAGCGTGTGCAGGCACAGGCGGTTGCTGCCCACGCGCATCTCCTCCGCGCTCATGGCGATGTCTTCCAGACACGCCGTATCCTCCGTCGTCAGTGCCAGATATCTGCCTATGATACCCGTTTCCTTTTCCGTTCCCGTAATCTCATCGTCCCTCAGGCGGCGCAGGCGGACGTGTCCCGAATCGTTCAGGATGCGGGCGAACTGTTCCACCGCCTCCATGAACTTCAGCGCCGTCTCCCTGTCCTGTATCTCCTTCGGGATGATATGTCCGCGGCACAGCGTGCTCCAGTTGCTCTGCCGCCTCATGCGTTCCTTCGTCGTCTTGGTCAGGAACAGGTAGCTCCTGTGGCTCAGAAACGGGCGTTCGTTGAAGTGCATCCCGTTGCTCCGTGCCAGGAAGCCCGTACCTTCCTTCTGCCAGTCGGGGCGGTACAGTTCCTTCATATACCAGTCCTGCTTGTGCAGTACCGAATAGTCGGGCAGTACCTTGATTGCCTTGCACCACGTGGCATGGATACTCTCGTATTCCTCCGCCGTTACGGTATAGACCTCCGGCAGCTCCACCTCGAAGGCTGCGGTGATGTCTGCGTCCTTCGAGATGATGCACCCGTGTTCCACCGCCAGCAGCGGGAACCGGCTCTCCAGTGTGGTGGCTTTCATTACGTTTCTCATTCTTTCCTTCCTTTCCTTTTTCGTCTCAACAGATGGGACACCCGTCTGCGGTGGAGCAGATAGCGCGGGCGCATCCGTGCAGCGCCCAGCTTCATCAGTCCGTGCTGGCCGTACTTCGCGTTCAGCCGGAACGTAATCCATACCACGGCGGAAGCCGCCGTGATACCCAGGCCGATACAGACCCACTGGCTCACGCCCGCCATGTACAGGATGACAAACAGGAGGAAGGCGGCAAGCAGCCCGCCCGCAAACACGAACAGGTACTGCGCCTTCAACCCCTTGAACTCCACCGGACGACCGATGCCCTTGTTTACCGGATATTCAGCCATTGTCCTTTCTTATTCTGTTTACAGGAAGAACGAGCGCAGGATGGTTGCGCTTACAATCAGGAAGATACAGGCTCCGAACCAGCTTGCGGCGGTCTTGCTCGTGTCCGGATCACCGGACGAGAACTTGCCATAGACCTTGATGCCTCCTATGAGTCCCACTACCGCGCCGATGGCATAGATGAGCTTTGTCGCCGGGTCGAAATACGAGGTCACAAGATTGGTTGCCTCCGTGATGCCCGCCATGCCGTTGCCCTGTGCAAAGGCGGAAATGTTTGCAGCCGTCAGAAGGACTGCCAGAATGATTTGTTTTTTCTTCGATGTTTCTGTCATAATCTTTTCTTGTTTTTATGCCTCCGGGCGGGATATTCCCTTCGGCGGTTGATACTTTTCTTTAATTTTTGCGGCTTCGGATAAAGCCGGCTTGTGGATTTAGTGGATTCGGTGGCAAGCCGATGATTTAGCCGTAGTCAATTTTCTTTTTTCGCATCTTCGTTACGTTTTTTACAGTGTTATACATAGTCGCGGATATTGAAATCCTCAAATCTCTCCGGCATGGCAGGCGGCTTTCTCAGTGCGGCACTTGCCGTTGATGCGGCAGGTGGGGCAGGTATCGAGTCCAGATAGTAGTCCATCAGTTCGTCCAGTCTCCTGCGTGTCGCCTCCGAGCTGCGTTCTATCAGGGCAAACAGTTCGTTGCCCTTCATTTCGCAGAATACCATTCCTGCATGGCGCCGTTCATCTCCCGTGGCGTCCGCTTTCTTCGCCGTGCGTACGGCGAGGTCGATGTCCTCAAACGTGAACCCTTCGGCAGTATCCGGTTCCGCATCCGGCTCTTCGTCCCCGTCATATCCGGCTATGTCCGACACCCGTCTGTCCGTAAACACCTCGTCCAGCTCCTCGTCCGGTATCCGGCGGCGGTGTGCGTCAGTACCGTCCTCCTGTGCTTCGTCGGCAAAGGTAACGTCCTTCTCGTCCACCTCTTCGCTTCGTATTTCCGTGGCGGCATTTGGCGCAGGTGTGGCAGTCTGTGGCTTCGTTTCCGGCATTCTGAAACGGCTTCTGCCTACGATCTCGGAAGCCGCCGTCCTGTTCTCGCCGTCCTTTCCGTTCTTCTCTCGGGTTGTGTCTCCCGTCCTGCGTTCCCAGGTCAGGTAGATGACCATCCACATGTTGAAGGCCATCAGCAGCACTATCAGCAGTGTCGCCATAGGCTAAAACGGTTGCGGTTTTTCCCGGCACATCAGGGAGGCGGTCCCGTCCCCGGATGTCTGCGGGTGTTCTTCCGGTATGTTCCCTCTCTGTCCGCCTGTGGTGCTGCTGTCACCGGCCAGGGCACGCACGGGGAGCGTGAGCCTGCCGTGTGTCTCCTTTTTCCTGTCTGTCTTGAAAAATCTTCCCATTGTCTTTTCCTTTCTTTTTGGATGAATAATCAGTAAATGTCCTCATAGCTCTTTTTGTAGAGCTTGCGTATCACTTCCTCATACTCGCGGAAGTGCTCTTCCAGTACGCGGTCCACATAGACCGACAGGGTAAGCCCGTTCTTGCCGATAACCTGCACGATGCGCTGTATCCGCTCGTGGTAGCTCTTGCGTATATAGGCTGTCTTGCCGGAGCATACCGGGATTTTCGGGGCGTTCAGGAAGCGTTCCAGATATTCCTCTTCCTTTCCCTTTCCGGTCCTTGGGGTCTTCTGTGGAGCCTTTGTCCTCTCTGCTGCGGGTTTTCCGCCTGCATTTGCTTCTGCCTTGTCCTCCACCTCGGGGGCGGACGCGGGCATCTCCGGACGGAACGAGTCCAGAAACTTGCCGGGATCAATATCGACATCGAGTTTCTTTGCCATCCGTTCAGCGGTTTACTATTTCCAGTATCTCTTCCGCCAGCGCGTCTATGCCGCTGCCCTTTGCCAGTGTCCTGTCCGGAGGCAGCAGCGTCGAGCGGAACAGCGGGCGGTCGCCTTCCTCGGCACCTTCCTTGCGGAAACGCTTGCTGTCCGGCAGGCTCGTCTTCAGCACCTCAAGCCCCATTCCGGCGATTACCTTCTCGTAGATGTCGTACAGGTCGGTCTTCTCGCGCCGGTCCACCATGTTCCACAGCAGGCGGATGCCCTTTATGTTCGACTTTCCCGTCGTCACCAGCGTGTCGTTCAGTATGCCCGCATATTTCAGCGAGCTTTCCATGATAAAGCGGTCGGCGGCTATGGGACAGAATATGTAGTCCATCGTCGCCACCGTCTTTATCAGTCCCATGTTGTTTACCGTACCCGTCAGGTCGAAGAATACAAAGTCGGGCGGTGTCTCCGATTCCACAAACGGCCTTGCCGCTTCCACCGCATGGTCCGGACGGCTCCCGACTATCGGGTACGCACGTTTGCCCAGGCGTTTGAACTGCTCGTAGGCAGCCCTGCGCAGGTGCGGGTTGCGTTCGATGTTCTTCAGGTCACGCTCGCGCATGTCCTTCAGGCTGAACTGGGGATAGTCGCAGTCCACGACTGCCACGTCGTATCCCTTCACATAATACAGATAACTCGCCATCAGCACGGTGAGTGTCGTTTTGCCGGCTCCTCCCTTCTGGGTGGAGAAGGCGATGAACAGGGGTTCTTTCTTCATGCTTCCTTGTCTTTTGTTCGTTATACTTCAGTTTGTTTTCCCGGCAGGCGTCCCTGCCTCCGCACTGGCGTGTCCGCTTGGCGGCAGGGATGCCGGCCCTTGCGCACGCCGGGCTGTCTCCATGCCCGTCAGCCTGTGTGTACCATTGCCGGCGTGCCGGTTCCCCGGTCTGCCTGTCCGTGTTCCCGCCGGTATGCCTGCGTGCCGGCAGGCAGGCATACTGGCAGTGTGGCGGACAATGCGGCGTGCCGGCTGGTGGGCGTGCCGGTTTTCCTGTCCGCAAAGGAAAGGGCATTTTCCCGTATCTGTATCACTTCGGGTCTTCGTGGCAGCATTTGGCGCCGGTGTGGAAGTCTGTGGCTTTTTCCGGCGGTTCCGCGGCTCTGTCCCGTACCCTAACTTTGCACCCACGACGGCAGACTGACGCCTCTGGTGTATGCCGGGCTTCCGGTTTCTCTTTTGGGCAGCTCCGGGGTACCGGTTGGCCGGTACCCTGTCCCGTGGGTGATGGCAGGTTGGCTTTCCAATCCGTCGCGGACGGATTCTTATTAGCAACCGCTAATAGCAAGGTGTCCTTTGAGTAACTCAAAGGGTTTCCGGTTACTCCCGGAAACGACCTTGCCCCATGCGGGGAGGGGCTTCCTCTCCGGAGTCGGGAAGCCTGTCTCCCGGCTGCGCCGTGTCTGCGGATGCTGCCGTCCGGCACATTTTTATACAAACCACTAAATCCTTATGTAAGATGAACAGAAATGGTAAAGGAAACGGAGCGGAAGGCTCCAAATGGGGGCGGCATCCCAAGGAAAGCCGCAAGTCGCACTGCGTGATGGTGCGTTTCGACAATGAAGAATGGCTGAAGTTCCTCTCCATGCACGAGAAGTCCGGCGTATATGCAAGGGCGGTGTTTCTCAAGGCGCACTTTTTCAGGCAGCCCTTCCGGGTACTGGTCACGGACAGGACGCTGCTGGATTACTGCACGAAGCTCTCCGCTTTCCATGCGCAGTACCGCATGGTAGGCAACAACTACAACCAGGTGGTCAGGGAGCTGCGCTGTCATTTTTCGGAGAAGAAGGCGATGGCATTGCTCTACCGTCTGGAGAAGTGTACCGGGGAGCTGGCCGCCCTGACGCAGCAGGTCATGGAGCTGTCCCGTGAGTTCCGGCAGAAGCTGTCGGAAAAGGAGGAAAAGTCATGATAGCGAAAATTACCGTAGGCACGTCACTGTACGGTGCGCTTGCCTACAACGGGCAGAAGGTGAACGAAGGCGAAGGCAGGCTCCTTGCCGTAAACCGGATTTTCGACGACGGCAGCGGACATGTGGACATAGCCCGTGCCGAGCAGGACTTCATGCGCTTCATGCCGGAGCAGGTGCGCACTCGGAATAAGGTCATCCATATTTCCCTCAATCCGCACCCCGACGACCGCCTGACCGACGTGGAGCTGGAACAGCTCGCACGCGAGTATCTCGACAGGCTGGGCTACGGCGACCAGCCTTACCTTGTCTTCAAGCACGAGGACATCAGCCGCCACCACCTGCACATCGTCTCCGTCAATGTGGACGGGCAGGGACGACGGCTCAACCGCGATTTCATCCACCGCCGCAGCAGGCGCATCACCTCCGAGCTGGAAAAGAAATACGGGCTGCACCCGGCAGACCGCCGGCAGCACCGTACCGACAATCCGCTCCGCCCGGTGGACACCTCGCAGGGCGACGTCAGGCGGCAGGTATCGAATGTCGTCAAGGCTGTCATGGCAGGCTACAGGTTCCAGACGATGGGCGAATATCGTGCCCTTCTCTCGCTCTACAACGTCACCGTGGAGGAAGCCCACGGCATCGTGAACGGGCGCGAGTACCACGGGCTGGTCTATTTTTCGCTATCGTTCAACAACCCGTCCGCCACCGGCGATGCCGGCAACAGGACCGGCACTCCCTTCAAGGCTTCCCGCATCGGCAAGTCTGTCGGCTACGAAGCCGTGCAGCGCAGGTTTGAATTTTCCAAAGGACAAATTCGGGATAAACGTCTGGCGGAGATAACCCGCAAGACCGTCGCCGCCGCGCTTGCCCGGACATACCGCCGCGAGGAGTTTGTCGCCCTGCTCAAAGCGAAAGGTGTGGATGTGGTGTTCCGCCATACCGACGAAGGGCGCATCTACGGGGCGACTTTCATCGACCACCGCACGGGCTGTGTGCTCAACGGCTCTCGTCTGGGCAGGGAGTTTTCCGCCAATGCCCTGCAGGAGCATTTCACCCTGCCGTATGCCGGCACTCCGCCCATACCGTTCACTATTACCGTGGACGAGCAGCAGCCCGACACCCGTCCCGCCGTGGAATACGACGAGGGGTATTCCTCCGGCTTGGGCTTGCTCGGCGGCGACACTTCGGGCGCACAGGCCGAGGAAGCCGCCTTCGAGCGCGACCTCAGGCGCAGGCGGAAAAAACGCCGCAAGGGACAGGGATTATAATTCAGTCATTCACTTGAAAACAGAAACAGATTATGTCACAACAGGAAGACGATTTGAGGGCACTGGCGAAAATCATGGATTTTCTCCGTGCCGTAAGTATTATTCTGGTGGTCATCCACCTTTACTGGTATTGTTACGAAGCCGTAAGGCTGTGGGGCATCGGCATAGGTGTCGTGGACCGTGTACTGATGAACTTCGACCGTACCGCCGGGCTGTTCCATCACATTCTCTACACGAAGCTCTTTGCACTTCTTCTGCTCGCGCTCTCGTGCCTCGGCACGAAGGGTGTCAAGGAGGAGAAAATCACCTGGCGCCGGATCTGGACGGTACTTGCCGCGGGGCTGGTGCTGTTCTTCGGCAACTGGTGGGTGCTGTCTCTGCAGCTTCCGGTAGAGGCGGTTGCGGGTCTTTACACCGCTTCGATGGCGGCGGGCTATGTCTGCCTGCTCATGGCGGGCACATGGATGAGCCGTCTTTTGCGTACCAACCTCATGGAAGACGTGTTCAATGTCGAGAACGAGAGTTTCATGCAGGAAACCCGCCTCATGGAGAACGGATATTCCGTCAATCTGCCCACACGTTTCTACTACAGGAAGAAATGGAACAATGGCTATATCAATGTGGTAAACCCCTTCCGTGCCACCATCGTACTGGGTACGCCGGGCAGCGGAAAGTCCTATGCCGTGGTGAACAGCTTTATCAAACAGCAGATTGAGAAGGGCTTTGCGATGTACATCTACGACTTCAAGTTCAGCGACCTTTCCACCATTGCCTACAACCACCTGCTGAACCACATGGACGCATATAGGGTCAGGCCGAAGTTCTACGTCATCAACTTCGACGACCCGCGGCGCTCGCACCGCTGCAATCCCATCCATCCGGATTTCATGGAGGACATCACCGATGCTTACGAGAGTGCCTACACGATAATGCTCAATTTGAACAAGACCTGGGTGCAGAAGCAGGGCGACTTCTTTGTCGAGTCTCCGATTATCCTGTTCGCCGCCGTGATATGGTTCCTCCGTATCTATCAGGACGGGAAATACTGCACCTTTCCCCATGCCATCGAGCTGCTCAACCGCCGTTACGAGGACCTGTTCCCGATTCTCACCAGCTATCCCGAACTGGAGAACTACCTTTCCCCGTTCATGGACGCCTGGCAGGGCGGGGCGATGGAACAGCTCGCCGGTCAGATAGCCTCGGCGAAGATTCCGCTCTCGCGCATGATTTCCCCGCAGCTCTACTGGGTCATGTCCGACAGTGAGTTCACGCTCGACATCAACAATCCCGACGAGCCGAAGATTCTCTGTGTCGGCAACAATCCCGACCGCCAGAATATCTACGGGGCGGCGTTGGGGCTGTACAACTCGCGCATCGTAAAGCTCGTCAACAGGAAGGGCAGGCTGAAGTCCTCCATCATCATCGACGAGCTGCCCACGATTTACTTCAAGGGGCTGGACAACCTGATTGCCACCGCCCGAAGCAACAAGGTTTCCACCCTGCTGGGTTTTCAGGACTTTTCCCAGCTCAAGCGTGACTACGGCGACAAGGAGGCCGCCGTGGTCATGAACACCGTCGGCAACATCTTTTCCGGTCAGGTCGTGGGCGAGACCGCCAAGACCCTTTCCGAGCGTTTCGGCAAGATTCTCCAGAGGCGGCAGAGCATCACCATCAACCGCGAGGACAAGTCCACCTCCATCAATACGCAGATGGAGAGCCTGATTCCGGCGAGCAAGATTTCCACGCTCACGCAGGGCATGTTCGTGGGAGCCGTCGCCGACAACTACGACGAGCGCATCGAACAGAAGATTTTCCATTGCGAGATTGTGGTCGATGCCGAGAAAGTGAAGCGTGAGGAACAGGCTTACCGGCCTATACCCGTCATCACCGACTTTACCGATGCCGGCGGCAACGACCGCATGAAGGAGATGATCCAGGATAACTACAACCGTATCCGTGCCGAGGTCCGGCAGATTGTTGCCGACGAGTTGCAGCGCATACAGTCCGACCCCGAACTGCAATACCTCCTCAGCGGCAGATAACCGGATATACGGTCAGATGAAAAGAGAAAATCCGTAGCACGTACAGCCTTTCCCTGTCGTGTTACGGATTTTCCTTTTTGTCTGTTCCCGTTATAAATAAAGAACGCCTCCCAAGTATGCTGCCTTTCGGCTCGCCTGGGAGGCTTATTGTCTTTTAGTTAATACTGTCTGTTTTTATTTTAATTATCATCTCCGGAATCTTTTGTTTTCTCATCTTCATCCATCATTTCCATTATTCCGGTTTCAAAAATCTCTTCCAAAGAATGATTTTTAAGGATTTCCAGATATTTGTCATAAAAATCATTGTCAAGTCCTATATAAACAATGTTCTGATGCAATTTATCCATTGATGCTATATGCCCATGAAGCTTGCAATCTTTATCTTTGCAATCTTTTACTATATCCCTTACCCGTTCCAGTTTCTTCAACAGCTCGTCATATTGAGACAATGCCTCTTGTGTAGGTTGTATCTGGTAATTAGTCTTTTTAGCAGGTTGTATGTTATGTTTGGGGTCAAGAAGCACTATATGGAATATGGAAGAATCTCTGTCAAAAAATCCTACGATACGACCTGTACTTGTAGATATTGCAATTTGCATCATAGGAAAATCCTCTTCATTCTCAAGTATTTCCTTCGGCAGCCAGTCGAGATCTTTACGTTGGATAGGTACATTCTTTGCATTCCAGTCTATCGGATGACATCGCAAAGCCTTGCTTCCTTTGTTCTCCTCCAGTATTTCCTGTTGAGTCATGTCTCCAAGTGTCCCAAGCCTTTGCAAAAGTCCGGTATGCCATTCCTTTGAACATTCATCAAGACCAAAATTTTTGATTTGCTTAAAAAAAGAGAAGGAAAATGCAACTTTCCTTCTCTTTATACTATTTTCCTGACTGAGTGAAACAAGTGGTTTACTACCGAACCTTGGGACATCAGGAATTAATTTCTTTCCATTTTTTACCATAATAATTCTGCATAAGTTCAGGCGTAATAACTTTATTGCAGCGTTCATTCACACCAAGGTCACCCCTTGTTTCAAGCCAAGGCTTTTCATTGTGTGACAATCTTTCCAGCTCTGCACCACTGTATTTCAAATAATTTTCAAGAATAAAATCTATAAACTCAGCATCTTCGTCTGACAATTTTACATTCTTGTTTCTACAGTCTGCGATATTGATTTCCGAATACAGATATTTGGTAGGACTGAATCGGTCATAGATAGCTCTGTTTACAGGACCATGAATCCAAGCCTCGAACTCACCATCAAACATAGGTTTATTATTTATACCATAAGACCATGCCTGAACATAATACAACAACTTCTGCAACTTCAAGTTGATTAAAGAAGCTGTTTCATCCTCAGATTTTACCCTTAGGATAATATAATCAGCGACATCATGTATTGAGTTCATATTTATATGATTTTATATTTTTTGCAAAAGTAGAGGTTTTTCCCCTAAATTACAAATAAATCTTTGATTTTTAAGCCCTTTTATTTTTTTTACCGCCTCTTCCGTTCCGCCTCCTCGTCACGCATCATCCTGCGGTTCAGCCGTTCCGCCGCTCTGTCAAAGAAATACGTCCGGCTCTCGTTCTTCCGCCGCTTGATGTCCGCATAGGTGTTGTAGCACTGGTTCTCTTTTATCTCCACACCGAACATGCGGCAGAATCTCGCCAGCAGCTCCTTGATACCCGTTTCCCCTCCGTTGATGAGCTTCATCTCGTCCAGACCGTAAATCAGTTCCACCAGCTCGGCCGTGCTTCCCGTCCACTGCATCGCTGCTGCTTCGTCCTGCCCTTGGTTTGTCTTTTCGCCTCCGTCAAAGGCTCCGCCTCGATGCAGCCGTACCTGATAATATTTCAGCATCTTGCGCACGAACGACAGTGCCTTTCTCACATACATGCTGCGGCTGGAGTCCGTCTCCTGCATGGCATCGTGATATTGCAGTTCCGTTTCCGCATAGCTCAGTGCGAAAACAGTCCGACAGACACTTTCCCTTTCCTTGCACAGGGATACGACTGTGGTCGTGAACTCGTTGTATGCGGTTTCCAGTCCGGTAGAGCCGGGGTTGTCTATCAGACGGAAGAAGTCTGTTTCTGTCAATATGAGGTGTTCCATTTTCTTTCAGTTTTATGTTATTACACTTGGTTTGAAGTGTGCGCACATAAAACTATGGGACAAATAGCGGTCCTGCGGGAGTGTTTTTCTTTTCGCATGAATATATCACACTGATATTCAGCGAAATATTTGCTGAAAATATTTTTTGGAGCTTTTCCCGACGCCTCATTTTTTGTTCAGAATCTGAACGTACGTTCACTTTTTGAACGTACCGGGCGTTCATTTTTCGAACGTCACCGCCCGTTGGCGGGGTGTTTTCCGTCCGTAGGCTATCCGTACCATGCCGTCCTTCCATTGTCTGCTTCCCGTACATGTCCATTCGCTTTCGGGCAGCGACGACTGGAACAGCCTGCTGCCGTTTCCCGCAATGACGGGAACCATGTAGAGGATGATTTCATCCACAAGCCGCATCCGTATCATGCCGTTGATGATACCTGCTGTCTTTTCGGTTGCTTCTATCAGATAGTTCAGGGAATCGCCGGTGTTTTCCATCCGGTTGGAGAGGAGTGTAAGCGACGTGTCTTCTGTCAGGACGCAGGTGGCAGCCTCTTTCAGCGCACCTATCCCGTACTGGTCGGAACCAAGCCATCGCCCGGACAGACCGGTTGTTTCTGCCGGACAGCCGTCCATTGTCAGGACGGCGAGTAATCGGACTTTTGCCATAGCGGTCATTCTGTTGCGACCGGAAGCCGTATATAATAAAAAGTAGCGTGCAAGTCACGCTACCTCAAGTGTGGGTTCTGGTAAAACCCCTGAAAGAAGTACGTGAATGCACGCTATGCCAAGGCATAGCATAAGCATCACACAATCGCTTCCGTAGTTTCAAATTTTCCAGATTTTCGCTCGAAACGCCTTGCGGTCTTATTCTATACTATATCTTAGTCGGTACGGGAAACCATGTTTCTCCGTATCGTTTTTCTCCTATGTTTATGCAAATATAGGATTTTTCATTGAGATAATTCTCATTTTTCACTCTTTTTCTGCATGATACCGTATTCTTTCATCTTGTTGTACAGGGTCGTGCGGCTGATACCCAGCAGTCCGGCAGTCACTTCGCGGTTCCCGTCCGCCTGTGCCAGTGCCCGCACGATGCGTTCCCTTTCCTCATTCCCGTCTTTCAGCAGCAGGGAGCTGCCTGCCTGTGCCGTACTTTCCGCTTCCAGCCTGTCGGCTCCTATCAGCCTTCCTTCCGTCAGCAGGACGGCGGAACGCACCGTCTGTTTCAGTTCCCTCACATTTCCTGCCCACATCCGCCTCATGAGTTCCTTTTCCGCCTCTTTGTCGAATCCTTCCGTATGCCGTCCCAGTTCCTCGTTGGCAAGCTCCCGGAAAAACTCCGCAAGGGGCAGTATGTCCTCCCGGCATTCCCGCAGCGGCAGTATCTTGATGACAAACTCCTTCAGGCGGTGATACAGGTCCCGCCGAAAACGTCCTTCCTCCACTGCCTTCTCCAGATTCTCGTTGGTCGCCGCCACGATGCGCACATCCGCTTTCCGTTCGCGGGTGCAGCCCGTCGGACGGTAGCATTTGGTCTGCAGCGCACGCAGCAGTTTCTGCTGTACCTCAGCGGGCAGGTTGCCCACCTCGTCCAGAAACAGCGTGCCGCCGTCAGCCTCTGCCATGCAGCCCTTCTTTCCGGTTGTGGCTCCCGTAAACGCGCCTTTCTCGTATCCGAACAGCTCGGATGCCGCCAGCTCCCGTGTCAGCATACCGCAGTCTATCGCGACAAACGGACCTTTCTGCCGGGTACTCTGCGCATGTATCTTTTCTGCTACGTGTTCCTTGCCAGTGCCGTTCTCTCCAAGTATCAGCACACCTATGTCCGTCGGGGCTACCAGTGAGATACGCCGGTCGATGGTCCGGAATGCAGCACTTCTGCGCTCCAGTATGGGCATGGTATGCCTTCTTTCCGATTTGCGTATCAGCTCACCTATCCTCGGAAGCAGCTTTTCCTGCAGCAGGGTCTTGGGGATATAGTCCTCGGCTCCCAGCCTCATGGAGCTGACCGCCGACGCGACCTGCGCATAGTCGGTCATGATGACAAACGGGTTTCTGATACCCGCTTCCCGCATCCGCACCAGCACTTCCGTACATTCCCCGTCGGGCAGACGCAGGTCCGACACGATGATGTCCCCATCGTCCAGTTCCTCCAGCAGCCTCCGTGCCCCGGCACAGTCGTATGCCGTGCGGGTCTTGTAGCCTGCCTTCTCCAGCATTCCGCAGACATGGTCGCGAAATACCGGGTTGTCTTCTATCACTATTATTCTTCCCATACCGTTTTCTCCATTTCCTTTCGGGCGAGCCGGATAATCGTTTCGCCCTGACCGGTTACCTTTCCGGCATACTCCCTGATTTCTTCTGCCGTCCCGTTTCCGTGGAGCACGTCATACAGCTCCTGCAGCGGCCCTTCGGCATGTATCAGCATCCACGAGCTGCGGATATGGTGTATCCAGTAGTCCAGCCTGTCCCTATCACACCTTTCCGCTTCCTCCCGTATGGCGGCCATTTCCTTCTCCGTCTCCCTGACCAGACATTCCAGCCTCTGCCGCTTGTCGCCGTATGCGAACAGCGGACCGAGGTCTATGCGTGGGGTGCTGTCCTCACCGATGCATTCTTCCGCAGCTGCCAGCAGTTCGTCGATGGAGAACGGCTTGTACAGCACCGAGCCGAAGCCCGCACCTGCCAGCTCCTCTTTCGTGATGCTTTTCGAGCAGGTCACCACCATCACGGGGATGGTGCGTGAGTTGCCTATGTCCGACGTGCGGAGCAGTTCTAACACCTCGTAGCCGCTTGCGTCCTGCATTTTCAGGTCCGTGGTCAGCAGGTCATAGTGTCCCTCGCGCAGCTTCTCCGCCATTTCCCCCGTGCTCGTGCAGGTGTCGCAGTGCACCCCGTTCTGCACGAATATGTCGTGTATCATCCCCAGTATGATGCTGTCGTTGTCCAGCGACAACACCGAACATCCGCCCAGTCTTGTCCGCCTCGCTGCTGCCTTGCGGACTGTTTCTCCGACTTTCTCCGCCTGGGGCAGCGGCAGCACCACGCTGAAGCGGCTGCCCGTGTTCCGTATGTTCTCCACCGATATGCTGCCCTCCATCAGTTCCGCAAGGCTTTTCACTATCGACAGTCCCAGCCCGAATCCGTCCTGCGTGGCGGCATTGCTCAGCCGCTCGAACGGCTTGAATATCTGTTCCCGTTTGTCCTTGTCTATTCCTCCTCCGGTATCTTCCACCGCAAGCGTGAATTTCCCTCCGGCATACAGGGCGGTCAGTGTCACGCCCCCGCGTTCCGTAAACTTCAGTGCGTTCGACAGCAGGTTGCTGCCGATACGCAGTATCAGGTTTCTGTCGCCCATGACCACCTCGTCAGCGGCGTTGTTCACTTTGAACTCCAGCCGTTTCTCTTCCATCCGTGCGGCAAACTCCGTTTCCAGCGTTTCCGCCACTCCCGCCAGTCTGAACGGCTTCACCCTGACGGTCTCCTTTCCGTTGTCTATGCGGTAGTAGTCCAGCAGGTTCTCCATCAGTGACCCCATACGCTCTGCCGACTGCCGTATATGCTCCGCGTGCAGCGCCGTTGTCTCCCGGTTCCCGTCCTTCAGTATCAGTTCCGCATTGCCGCGTATGGCGGTCAACGGTGAGCGCAGGTCGTGCGTCACCGTCTGCATGATGTTCTGTCTGCTTTTTATCAGCTCTTCATTCTCCCGGACCGACCGGCGCAGGGTCTCTATCAGTTCCTCGCGCTGTTTTCTGTCTCTGGTTCGGCGGCGGATGTCCCTCCGGACTACTGCATACAGCAGCACCGCACACAGGATACCTGCCGCCGATATGCCGCATATCAGTACGAATGCCGTTTCTCTCAGTTCCGCCACCCGCATGTGCCTTTCTTCCATGCGTTCCGTCTCGTCCTGTCCGATTTCCCGTATCAGCCGCGAAAGGTTCCGGTTCAGTATGCTGTTGCGTATTTTCAGTGAGTCCGACAGATGGGAGAATGCCTGTTCCTGCTCTGCCAGTGCCGTACGCATCTCTTCCTCAAACCGCCGCATCTCCGCAATGTGCCGGGTGTTGGGTGTCGTGCTTACCCGTGTGGTCGTGCGTGCCGGTTCTTCTTTCTTTTTCTTGCGGAACAGGCCGAACAGCCCGCCCCGTTTCTTTTCCTCTTCCGGTTCGGTGCGTTCCGTCACTGTCGTTGTCCGTACCGATGCCGTCTGCTCCAGTCCGGGCAGGTGGCGTTCCAGCAGGCTGTCCATGCGGTACGCCGTGGTCGGCATATCCACCATCCGCTCGATCAGCCTGCGTTTCTCGTGCAGCAGCCTTACTACCGTATCTATCCTTGCCGTCTGTGCCGGTTCTCCGTAGTAGCCTTTCAGCCGGTCTATCACCTCCATCGTGTGCGATTCCCGCCGGTCGTATGTATCCATGTCCGAGTCGTCCCACAGCATTGCGCGGTCATTGTCCAGAAACAGTGTGATCAGTCCCCGGTATGCTTCGCTGGCGGCAGCACGCTGCATGAGCAGGCTGCGTTCCTCTGCCTCTGCCTGCTCAAATACCTGCTTTTCGTACCATACGGCCGTGATGATACCCAGTACGAGCAGTCCCAGTATGAGATAGCCCGACAGAATTTTAAGATGTAGGGATATTTGTTTCCTCATACTTGTTTTTATAGTTTCAAATTACATAATGAATAAAAATATGGTAGTCAGAAATAAAATGTTTTATACTCAAGTATCATATTCTGCTCATTAAAGTATATACTATCCTCACGTAAAATATAACCTATTGCGATAAGTACCATGTCATGCGGATAATGAATTGTTTTCATTATATCATTAATACTTATCCTGTTTTCTTTATATAGAAGCCTTTTTATTTCAGCTGTTATTGTTTCAATTGAATCTGATTTCATAAGCCACCAATAGAATTTAAGTATTTAGATTTTGCAATATGGTAATTGGTTTTTGCAGATATAACCTCAAAATATGCTTTCTGCCAACTGGCTTGTGCTTCCAGAAAATTAGCCAATGTTTCCATACCTGTTTCAAAGCTTTTGCTGCTTTCCTGCAAATTCTCCTCTGCATAACTGAAAGCATTTTCAGTAAGTTCGACCTCCAGTTCAGCTTCATTCAGAATATTATAGTTTCTTGTAACTTCCAATTGCATCTTTTCAATCATTTCATCCCGCATGACCTCTGCTTTCTGCAATTCAATTTTTGCAGATTTTATTTTTCTGTGTCCTTCTCCCCAATGGAAAAGAGGAATCTTTACAGCCAACATTACAGAAAATATGTCATCTTTCAGAAACTTATGTCCGTTCATTCTAACTCCATCTATATAATTATATCCGGCAACAAGTCCTATTCTTGGCAAATAATCACTTCTTACATACTTTATCTGCTCTCTCTTCAGATTGATATTTTCAGACAACAACTTATATTCAGAACGGTTTTCTATTATGAATTCATCATTTCGGAATACTGCCGGTTCAAATTCTATGGTTCCTGAGATTTCAATATCATCAGTCAGAGGAATTCCCATTATATGACATAAAGCCATTTTCGACAGTCTGATTGCATTTTCGCTTCTTTTCATGGAAAGATTGGCTTCGTTCAGTTTCACCTGTACTTTGAGCAATTCATTTCTGGGTGACATACCAGTTTTACTCATCTTTTCAATATTATTAAAGAGCTCTTCCACAAGGTTCTTGTATTTGATTGAAACCTCATATAGTTCCTTGGCCTTAATTACATTCCAGTATGCTTCTTCCGTTTCTATACGGATTTCGGAATCGTTCTTTTTCCGGTTCAGTACAGCCATGTTTGTGCCAATTTCCGACATATTCCTTGCCGCAATAATTTTGCCACCCATATAAACTGGCTGTTCAAGCTGTACACCTGCAAAATAAGTATTGCTTATATCAAGGGCCGCAGATAAAGAAGGGGCAAGTTCCATCGAAAAATCCTTATTGGCATAAAGATAGCCTCCCGATGCGGACAGTTTAGGAAGAAAACCTGCTACCACATTCTTTTCTTGAAGTTCTGCCTGCTTTATCGAAAAATCTGACAGTTTCATCTTTTTATTGTTCTCTACCGCAATCCTGCAACAGTCATCAAGAGTGAATACTCTTTGAGCATAACTGAACGATGATAGCAGGATTATAAATATGCCTGATAAAAGTCTTTTCATTTTAATCACATTTAATATTGAAGAATAAAGCATAGAATACAGGAATAATCATTAATGTAATGATTGTACCAACAAGAAGGCCTCCCATAATGGCTACAGCCATAGGACCAAACATAGCATCTGAAATCAGAGGTATCATACCAAGGATAGTAGTTCCTGAAGCCATCATTACCGGTCTTAATCTGGATGAAGAGGCTGACAACAGGGCTTCAACAGGCTCAACGCCAGTCTTGATCTGAGCAGCTATCTCATCTATAAGTACAACTCCATTTTTTATCATCATACCTATCAATCCCAAAGCTCCTACAACAGCAACAAAACTGAAAGGCTTTCCACTGACGAAAATGCCCATTACAATACCTATGTATGCAAGCGGAAGACACAGAAAAATAATTAACGGTTTCTTGAAATCCCTGAATAGAAATACCAAAACCGCAAACATGAATATGACCGCTATGGGCAGACTTCTGAAAAGATACTTGTTAGAATCTGTACTTGCCTTATACTCACCCAGCCATTTCATGGAATAGCCGTCAGGGAAGTCAATTCGTTCATTAATTTTCTTTTCAAGAGCAAGGCGTGTATCTTCAGCGGTAAATCCGTAGGCATTATTACACTGGACTATGACAGCACGCTGTCCGTTATAACGGTAGGCGACTGGATCTTTCCATTCAAAGCTGATACTGTCCGATATTTCTTTAACAGGCCTTCCGGATGTCAACCTGTCTATCAACAACTGTTTCCGTTCAGGGTCCATAAGCATTCGCTGGATACTTTCCTCTTCTGTCACAGCAGTAATATTAGGCAGCATAGAATTGACAGTAACATCTTCGAGACTGTTATATCCTATGTTCTTCAGGTAAATATTTTTTAATATACTGCCATCATATAAAGAACCTACAGGAATACCCTCTGTTACTGAGAGCAATGACAATCCAATATCTGTTTTTCCAAGTCCTGCTCTTCGGGCATTATGCTGGTTGAAGTTAATGTCCATGTTGATGACTGGATCATCCCAATTATCTGTAATAAGCATTGCAGAAGGTTCCTCCCGCATAATATCCTGAATTTTGTTTCTCAATTCCTTCAGAACTCCCGGATCTGGGCCGGAGACCAGAATTTCTATAGGAAATTCCATATACATAGTGTTATATTTCTTTAGCCGGATAAAGGCATCAGGATAATGACGGTTCATATATTCCTGTAAATCCTGCATACAGTTGTCTATGTCCTTATGGCTTTTGAAATCGATAATCAATTCTCCGTATCGAAGACTTGGATCAGCTACTGAACGTACAAGGTTGTATCTCGCCGGCGTGCCTCCGAGAGATGTGGTTACGTGCGTTATGGCCGGATTTGTCTTGAGATACCTCTCTATTTCTTCCAGATCTTTTTCAACCTTCTCGATACGTGTTCCCTCCGGCATCTTATATTCCATATAAATCTGGTTGTATGTCAGATCCGGGAAAAATGTCTGTGGTAAAAAACTGAAACAGCAAACACTGACAATTAACAGCAGTACAATTCCGATAATAGTCCCGGCTTTATGATGCAGCAGGAAAGTAAGCATACCGCGAAATTTTCTGTATAATGGTGTATTGAAAATATTTGTATTGTCATCTGCCGTCTTAATCTTCAAATAATGTTCTGAATGAATCGGGACATGTACCAGTGCCAGAATCCAGCTGAGAAGCAGAGATACGGCCAATACGATAAATAAGTCGCGGGCATATTCTCCGGCCATATCCGGGGACAGCGAAACCGGCATAAAAGCTATGATAGCAATAAGGGTAGCTCCCAAAAGCGGATGTGCCGTGATATTAGCCGTGTGAACAAGTGACTGAGGCTTTTTCATACCACGCGCACTGTCAACCAAAATACCATCCACAACCACTATTGCGTTATCCACAAGCATACCCATGGCAACTATAAATGCCCCTAAAGACACTCTCTGAAGAGTTCCATCAAAGAAATATAGGACTACAAAAGATCCCAAAACTGTAATTACCAGTCCTGTTCCTATGATGACACCACTTCTGAATCCCATGGTAAGCATAAGAATAACTATAACGATAAGTACTGATTCTATAAGATTTACAATAAATGTATCAATGGCATCACTTACACGCTCAGGCTGGTAAAAAACCTTGTTGAACTTGAACCCTGACGGAAGTCCGTTTTCCAGCTCTTCAATCTTTTCGGTTACAGTATTTCCGATTTTTAGAATATCATAGCCTGATTCCATGGCTATTGCAATACCATAAGCCCTTTTACCGTCATATTTCATTTTGTTACGCTGCGGTTTCTCATAGTCCTCCTCGATATCAGCTATATTTCCAAGAGTGAACGTATTACCGTCATGACCTTTCAGAACCAGATTTCTAATATCTTCCAGATCTCGAAAGTTTCCGGGTACCATAACCTTCATACGCTCATCGCCACTATTAAAGAAGCCACTATATACTGTCCTGTTCTGATCTTGCAGTGTCATCAGTATTTCAATTGGAGAAATTCCCAGACGGGCCATTTCTTTACTATCTATATTGATATTTATACAAGGTGTTGCAGTTCCATATATCTGGACATTTCTTATACCTTCTATGTTAATAAGTTCACGCTGAATGAAATTTGTGTATCGTATCATATCACTGTCTGAAAAACCATCAGCCGTTAACGTATAGAACATTCCATAGACAGCACTGAAGTCATCAAGTACCATTGGTACTGAGGCACCGGTAGGCAATTGGGTATGAACATCGACAATCTTTTTTCTCAATATATCCCATTTTTGTTCCAATTCGCCATTGGGTACAGTTGTTTTCAGAACTACCTTTATAAGAGACAGGTCGTTCAGTGATTTTGATTCAATATAGTCTATATCTCCCATCTGACGTATTGCCTTTTCCAGCTTGTCAGACACTTCAAGTTCAACCTGATGCGCAGTTGCACCAGGATACACAGTCATGACCAAAGCCTGTTTGACCGTTATTTCCGGATCTTCCATTTTGCTCATGGAGTAGAAAGACCATAGACCGCCGATAACGAGGAAAGCTATAAACAGCTTGATCAGGGCCTTGTTTTCCAAGGCATATTCCGCCATACTTTTCATAGCATTCCTCCTATATTGGTTGATGACACTTCTTTCATTTCTTCCACGGTCTGCCCTTCAGACAAACTATGGATTCCGGTTATGGCTATTCTGTCGTGAGGTTCCAACCCTCTTACAAATGCCGTTTCTCTTTCTATCCGTATTAATTTAACGGGTGTACAAGCAGCCTTCCCATTATTGATCTTCCATACGCATGTGTTCCCTTTATCCTGAAATAAAGCCGATGCAGGCAATGATAATGATGGGGTTGTGCTTGAATATGCTAATCTTATATCTACATTCATACCGACTGACAGGACTTTGGAAAATTCTGATGGTATGTCAAAGGAAACATTGTATAGTTGTCCGTTTGATGCATTGCGGTTTTGGGCTTTTAATGTTATTGCGGTAGATAGATTACCGCACACAAGTTCTGCATATATAAGATTTTTCAATCTGTTATAATCTTTTAATGCCATACTTATGTCCGCCTTGTACCCACCTTCCTGTTTCAGAAGCAAAACGGGCATTCCGGCAGAAACTATCTCTCCGCTGTTTTTGAAAATATCTGATATAAAGCAGTCAAATGGAGCTTTTATTTCCGTGTATCTCAAAGCATCTTCAGCAGCATTGAACTTGGCCTCTGCCACTTTGTTTGCAGCAATGACTTTCTCATAATCGTTTGGAGAGACTGTGTTATTCTCAAACAAGGCTTGTATGCGTTTCGTCTCTTTTTCCGATTGTTCGAATACAGCTTTTGCAGCATTATACTGGACTTCAAAATCATGCTTGTCCAATGTTGCTATAATACTGCCTTTACGGAAACTCATTCCTTCATTTTCAGGTAAGAATGCAATCTGGCCATTGACCTTAAAAGCTATGGTCACTTCTTTCTCCGAATTTATAACTCCAGAGTATTTGACATACTCAACGCTGTCTTTATTTCCTACTGTTAATGTTTTAACCAGTACAGAAGAGCTTTCTTTTCTTCCTGAATCTGTTTTACAGGAGGCTGATGCAAGAATAATAATTCCCGCACTCAAATACATAAATAATCTTTTCATTGTCTTAAACTTTAGCTTTTGCAAATTTCATCAAACCCAATGAGAAACACGTTTCCATTTACACATGCGGAATGTTCTAAAACCCTTTTTTTACTATGTGATTTAGAATAGTAGTTGCTGGATAAGGGAATATTATATTCATTTTTCCATTAAAAATGTTCTATTAGTAAGAAATTCTTTGATGGAAATATGGATACAATTATATTTGTAATAAAAAAATATGAACCAATTTAAGAACCTGGATATAAGAATAGCAAAGAATCTTATAGGCGATATAGATTATGTAGATAACGATTTTATTGTACTGGATGATCTCTCTAAATTCAATATTCCCAATGATTCACCCATCAGACTTGGTGCATTTACAATAAGTTTGTGTCTTAACGGACATATAACTACTGATATCAACATGATAAGGTACGACGTACAGCCGGGAGATATGGTAATAACACTTCCTAAAGATATAATAGAACACAAGGATGTTTCGTCTGATATCAGAGGAATTTTCTTTATTGTTTCACAGCGTTTTATTGAAGAAGCTTTTCCGAAAATAGGAGAAATACTTCCAATTTTTCTTTATATCCAAAAATACCCTAAAATTGAATTGACAGCAAATCAATGTTTCAATATACAGCAGTTTTATGATTTCTTTATCCAAAGACTTAAAGACCAGTCAGTATATAGGGATAAAATGATAAGTTCTATACTGCAGGCTCTGATTTATTATATCGCCGGATTATTGATAAACTCTGATAAACGGGAAAAAAAGGAGAGAAAAGAAGAATTACTGAGTAAATTTATTCAGTTGATAATAAAACACTACAAGGAAAACAGGACACTGGATTTCTATGCAGAAAAACTGTTTATTTCAACAAAATATATGTCAGATATTATAAAGAAGACCAGCGGACTGACGGCTCATGACTGGATAGACAGATATACCATTCTGGAAGCTAAGATTTTGTTACGGTCAACCAATAAGACAATACAGGAAATATCCAATGAGCTGAATTTCCCTAATCATTCGTTCTTTTCAAAATACTTTAAGCATCACATGGGTATGACTCCTAAGGCATATAGACTTTCATCATAATGCAGAATAAAATATTTCATTATCAAAACAATGAACATATATTAAAAGGAGTTATACAACCCATGTTGAAACTCCTTTTAATACAATCACATTTTTAGTCCTTTATTAATTTTGGGGCTTGTTAATCCAAAATTTTCAATTAAAGAATGATTACATACGGAATTTTCTGGCTGCTGTTCCGTCTGTTTCTTCTCGCTGCCTTGCCGGTTCTCTTCCGTGCCTTCCGGTGTCGGCGGAGCCAACTCCAGCTGTATCTTGCGGTCAAGTGCGGCGAGTTCTGATTTAAGCTGTTTCAGCTCGTCCTCCTTCTTCCATGTCTTTCCGGCTATCTCCTGCAACTGCGGGATTTCCCGCTCCAGCACCTCGTTCTTCTTCCTGTACTGGTCGATGATACCCGGTATCCTCTCCAGTGCGTTCAGAAAATTCATGGCGGCGGCGTGTGTGTCAGCCATTGCCAGATGCCCGTTGTTGTAGCTGTACCTGTAGTTGCCCGCCACCACAAAACGGTTGTCGCAGAACTCCAGCCCGTCTTTGAGTGTCCTTTCGCTGACCACCTCGATGGGGAAGCCGTACAGTTCGCCCACTCGCTTGTACTGTCCGCCCGTCGTGGCATTCCTGGCTATCTCCTGCAGGCGCTTGCCGATTGTCTTTTCGTCGGTGGAATCCAGCCCGTCAATCCTGAGCAGGTTCAGCCGGTTGCCTTCCTGGTCTGTCCGGGCGGCAGCCGTGAACTTCTCCCAGTCCTCCGTCATGGCGGCTATGGCGGCCTGGTTGTTCCTCAGTTCTCCGGTCTTGCCCTCCAGTTTCAGCTCCGACTCACGCTTGCCCTTGCTGAAGGACTTGCGTTCACCCTCCAGCGAGGCAATCTTCTTCTCCAGCTTCGCCTTGTCCAGTAGGTCGGTGTTTCCCGACAGTATCGCCATGTATTCCGAAAAATTCATGCCGGATTTCTCGTCCATCGCTCCCTCGTCTATGGTTCTTGCGCCCATTGCGCCGCTCTTCAGCTGACTGATGAACGTCTGCTTGCAGTGCAGCAGGTTGAACTTGTACGAGTCCAGCGACTTTTCCACCGCATAGATGATGACATCCACATTGTTGCCGGCAAAATGCTTGGCGATCTCGTTTCCCGCACGCACGCCACGCCCGTCACGCTGTGCAAGGTCGGACGGGCGCCACGGTGTGTCAAGATGATGGATGGCCACACATCGTTTCTGTGCGTTCACACCCGTACCCAGCATACTCGTCGAGCCGAACAGCACACGCACCGAACCTTCATTCATGGCGGCAATCACCGCCTTGCGTGCCTTTTCCGTCTTGCACTCCTGTATGAACCGGATTTCCTGTGCCGGTATGCCGTGGTCCTCCACCAGCTTGCGCTTGATTTCGCTGTACACGTTCCAGCCTTCTCCCGTCTGGTATGTTCCCAGATCCGAAAACACGAACTGCGTTCCTTTCTGTGCTTCATACCTGTGGTAGTATTCCGCTATCATCCTTGCGCAGTGGCTCGCCTTGTTGTCCGGGTGGTCTTCATATTCCGGGTCTATCATGCGCATGTCCAGTGCCATCTTCCTTGCGTAGTCCGTGGCGATGAGCATCTTCGCCTTTTCCTCCGTTTCCGACAGTTTTCCGCGTCCCAGCAGTGTGGCGTCGCCCGTCTTGGCAAATTCCATAAGCTGTTTGATGAAATACTCCTGGTCGGGTGTAGGCGGTATGTTGTGCAGTATCTCGTTCTTGTGCGGACGGTCCACGCCCACATCCTCCGCCGTGCGGTAGTCCGTTATTTCGTTGTAGAACGCCGCCAGCTCCGGTACCTTGATGAAGTAGCGGAAGCGCTCCTTCTGCACGATGTTGTTCGTCACATTGAACTCAAAATCCGTCGTCTTCTTGGCGAAGATTGCCGCCCATGCGTCAAAGCATCGGATGTCCTGTCTTTCCAGCTCCTTCGGACGCAGATACTTGAAAAGCAGGTACAGCTCCGTCAGCGAGTTGCTGATGGTCGTGCCCGACAGAAACGTCGCTCCCAGATCTTTTCCCGTCCGCTCCTGAATGGTGCGGATGGCAAACAGCAGGTTCAGTGCCTTCTGGCTGCCTTCCGAGTTTCCCAGCCCCGCCACACGGTCATGCCTTGTGTTGAACGTCAGGTTCTTGAACTGGTGCGACTCGTCTATGAAAATATGGTCGATGCCCATCTGCCTGAAGTCCACCACATCGTCCGTCCTCGACTTTATCGCGTGTTCCACCTTCTCCAGCTTGGCCTGCAGGTTGAACTTGCGTTTCTCCAGTCCCTTCAGCATCGCACGCGACACGTCCTTGCCCTGCGAGCGCAGCACTTCCAGATTTTCCTCCACCGTATCCAGCTCCGCCTGCAATATTCGCTGCTGCAGCTCCGGCGACTGCGGTATCTTTCCGAACTGGTCGTGACTCATGATGATGCAGTCCCAGTCGTTGTTCCGTATGTCGTTGAAGAAGCGTACCCTGCCGGATGCGGCAAAATCCTTTTCCGAGGCATACAGCACTCTTGCGTTGGGGTATGCCGTGCGGTAGCATTCGGCTATCTCCCTTACATTCGCCTTCAGTCCGATAATCATCGGCTTGTGTACCAGTCCCAGACGCTTCATCTCGTGCGCTGCCACGCACATGATCAGCGTCTTGCCGGTTCCCACCTCGTGGTCGGCTATTCCTCCGCCGTTCTGTTTCAGCATCCAGATGCAGTCCTTCTGGCTGGGGTACAGGTCTGTGATTCCCAGTCCTTTCAGATTCAGTTCCGGAAATTTCTGGTGCGAGCCGTCATATTTCGGTCGCACGAAGCAGTTGAACTTGTTGTTGTACATGTCCGTCAGCCGTTTCTTGAACTCCGGCGACTGCTCTTCCAGCCATTCCGTAAATCCGTTTCTGATTTCGTCAATCTTCGCGTTGGCGAGCTGGATGCCCTCGCTGTCGCGTGCCTTGATGTCGTTTCCGTTCTCGTCCTCGCCGACCTTCCTCATCATGTCGGGGCAGGTGTTGTGCAGGGCGTGTTTCAGCAGACTCATGCCGTCATAGTTCCGGTAATAGCCCTTTACACAGAACTCCTCCCATATTTTCATGTTCTTGTAGGCACATGCCACCGAAAACTCGTCAAGGCTCGGCGAATAGGAGATTTTCACTTCCGTGTCAAACAGATGGCTCATGTAGGCGGCATAGATGCCTGTCGGAATCCATCGCTCGCCGAAATTGAAGTCCAGTTCCTCAAAACCGATACGCTGCGGCGTGGCGGCTTTCAGGGCATCAAGAGACTGCTCCGCATCCGCAAGCCGCTCATGTCCGGGATGGTCGTTTATCCATTCTTCCACACGCTCCGCCTTCTCTATCACGTTTCCGGCAATGAATCGGTCCTTTATCTCATAGCCTGAAACCAGCGGGTTGTAATAGATACGTCCCTGCAGGGCTCCGAGCAGTTCCTCTTCCGTACTGTCGGTTATGGCACGCATGAAGTCGAGGTCTATGCCGCCATATCTGTTGAGCGAGGCGGACAGGGCTTCTTCGGGAGACCCGGCATTAACGTATGTTTCCACCGAAAAGGAAACGGGACGGTCGAATATGTCCGCCTTCACCATCGTGCCGCCCTCGCTGCGTTCCAGTGCCAGCATGTTGCGCCCCGAAGCGTCCATCATCAGCAGCTTCACGTTCTGCTTGGCGTTCAGGCAGCCGTAACGCATCACGAACTCGTCATAGTAGGTGTTCAGGTGACGGCGCAGCATTTCGTTCTCCTCGTGCTTCTCCGCTTCGTAGGCATAGAGCCGCTCGTAGGTGTTACGCAGGTCTATGTATAGCTGTGCCTTCTGTGCCTGCATCCCGTCCATGTCCAGCGGCTGGAATGTGGCGCCGTAGCGGGTGACATCCTTCAGCACGCCCACCTGGAACCGTACGCCTGCCGTGTATTCCCATGCCAGCGAGCCGTCCTTCAGGTGCGGCTCCAGTATGCCCTTGAACGGGCGCGGCATCATTTCCTCCTCCCGTTTGCGCTGCCGTTCTTCCGGTGTCATGGCGGCTTCCTCACGGCGCATGGCTTCTTCCACCTCCGCAATCCGGCGCTTTCTTTCCGCCTCGAATCCGTTTTCCACCGGATAGACTACCGTAGCTGTAGTATCCTGCGTTTCCGCCGTTTTCCCTGCATCGGCTTTTTCTCTTTTCGCCTCCGTTGTTCCGGCCGCTTGTCTGGCGGTGTTGGCTTCCATCTTCGTCTTTCCCAGCCGGCGCAGCTCCGCACGCCTTTCGGGTGTGAGTGACATCATCATCTCATAGAATCCGTTGATGGGCGGGTTCGTTTCCCAGTCCAGTCTGCGGTACACTTCATCTTCCGGGTCATAGGATTCTTCCGTTGCGCTGCCGGGCTCCGTCTTTTCCGTTGTCGGGAGAGCCGCCTCCGTTTCGGTAGCCGTCGGCGCATCCGTTCCGCCGCGTATGATTTCATCCATTTCGCGTGCCTCTTCCGGGGTGATGCCGGCAACCGCTTCCGTATTTCCCTTGTCCGTTGTCCTTTCCGTATTCTCCACTGGCAGGGAGAACAGTGTCGGCTGCACGGGTTTCTTCCCTTTGTACTTTCCGCCTTTCTTCCTGTCCGGTTTCAGACCCTGTTCAGCCATCCGTCTTTCCTCCTGCGTATAGCCGAACAGGTCATACAGGTCCATTACCGTTCCTCCCGTCTGTCTGCTTTGCGCTTCCTGCGACATGCCGGTCATCGCTTGCACTTTCGGCTGCACACTGTTTTCTTCCCGTTTTGTCCCGTCCGCTACACCAGCAACAGAGGTGGAGTTTTCTCTTTTCACCTCCGTCCGTTCACCCTCAACCGAAGCGGAGTTTTCTCTTTTCACCTCAATACCCTCGGTCTGTACGGCAATGTTCTGCCGCACATCCTCTCTTTCATGCCCCATGCCGTTGTAGCGTTCCATGTCCAGCCGTGCCGACAGGTCTTCCGACAGCATCCTGTACAGGTCCATGGCAATACCCTCCACACCTCCGCTGTGCGTATATACCATCGCCGGTTTTCCGTACGGGTCGGTACCCCTCTTCGCATCGGTATGTATGATGCGCTCCGTGTGATAGGCGAAATAGGCGTTGTCCGTCAGTCCGCCGTTATGTTCCGTCTGTATGATGGTCAGCACCCGTTCCTCCTGTGTCAGTCCCTTCTTTTGCAGGTCTTTTTGCAGGATGATCAGGTCGCTGCCGGCTTCCGTGCCTGCATTGTCGGTAAACAGGTTGTTGGGCAGTCGTATTGCCGATACCAGATTCGCCTTGCTGAACATCTCGTTCCTGACGGAAACCCTCGAACTGTTCAGCACCCCCTGCGAGGTGACGAACGCTACGATGCCGCCGTCACGCACCGCATCCAGACCTTTCAGAAAGAAATAGTCATGGATGGCTTTCTGTGCCGAACGTCTGCCGAAGGATGCGCTGCGGCTGAACTCCGCATCGAACACTCCGAAATCCCCGAAAGGGATATTGGAGATGGCAAGGTCAAAATGGTTCAGAAACGGCTTTTCGATTTTCTCGAAACCCTCCGTGCGTATCTTCTGCTGCGGGTACAGGTGTCCGAGCATCTTGCCCGTCAGCAGGTCTTTCTCAAATGCCATCACCTCCGCCTGCGGATTGTTCGACAATACCGGGCTGATGAACGCGCCCATACCCGCCGACGGCTCCAGCACCAGCCTTGGGCGTACCTTGCGGTCGTGCAGCACGTCCGCTATGGTGTCCGCAATGGCCTGCGGCGTATAGAATGCCGTCAGCACCGATGCCTTCAGCGAGTCCACATACCGCCTGTACTCCGTTTTGTCCCGGCTGTTCTCACGTATCAGACGGTGCAGCTCCACCGTCGGGGCAAACAGTTCGAGGTCTGATTTCGCCCAGTGTACGGCATCCGTCAGTTCCCTGGCGGGATTCAGTATGCACTTCAGTCCCCCGAAGCCGCAGTACCTCTCCAGCAGCGCCCGTTCCCGTGCGGTGGGTGTGCGCTGTTCCTTCTCCAGTGTGAATGCCGTCCGTATCGCCTCGATGTTTTCCCTGAGCCTCTGCTTCTTGTTAAACGCCATAAGCCTCCAGATAAAGCATTATCGCACCCGTCAGCTCCGTATAGAGCAGGTCGTGTTCGGGCGACAGGGCGAATGTGTCGTCCGTTGTGGGATAGCCGGCAAACAGGTTTTTCAGGTGCGGGAATATCTCCCGGCAGAACGCCTCGCGTTCCTGTTCCTGCACCTCTTCGGAAAACTCGTTTTCCACCACCTCAAGCAGCAGTGCGTAGGGGGAGAAGTGTAACCCTTCGAGCAGGACGCGCATGGCTTCCTCCTGTGCGGCTTCCACCGTACTTCCCGCCGTCCTTTCCTTCTCGAATGTTTCCGAGGCGGCTTCCTCCCTTCCTGCAATGAATGGGGTGTCTGATACTTTGTCCGGATGATATTTTCTCAGATAGTCCAGCAGATACAGCCCGTAGTAGGACAGCTCCGCCGGAGCGGTTTTCTTGTTCTGTTTCATTTTATGATGGATTTAGTGGATAAATGATTATGGAAATGAAAAGGAAAAAGGCACCCGGTATCCCTCCGGGTGCCACCACTAATTGTCGTGCAAATGAGGGCAGAGTCGGACTTGTCAGAACTATGCCGAGTGCAGCCGACAATCAGTCACCACTAAATCCATGTAAATAAAAAGTACAACCAGGTTGAAACAGATTATGACATGAATCAGTGGCAAAATTACTCATTATTTTCTTCTTCCTTTCGTTTTCGTACCTTTTCTTTCGCCTTTACTCTCCGCAAACACCAGCTTCGTGTTGAACTCCGCATCAAAAGTTACTGCAGCGCTGAAGGACTTGCCCTGCTTGCTCTTGAACCCGCCGAGCATCGCAGTCTTTCCTTCCGTCAGCAGACCGGTCATTTCCTCGTCGGTGAGTGTCTTGCCCGCTATCTGGCGGAACACGGGCAGCAGGCAGTCCGGATTGTCACAGCGCACAACCTTGCCGTAGAACTGCATCGTGCCCGTGCCGCATTTGGGGCAGGTACAGCCCGATGCCTTGTGCCCGAAAATGCGGTCACACGCAAGCAGGTCCGTGGTAATCTTGCGGGTATAGCTTTCTATGTCCCTCATAAAAGCCTCATGCGGTGTCTTTCCCTGTTCTATCTTTGCCAGTTCCGCTTCCCAGCGTCCGGTCATCTCCACATTGGCGATGTCCATCTCCTTGACAATGGAATACAGGGCAAGCCCTTTCTCCGTCGGCACCAGCGATTTCTTCACACGCACCATGTATTCCCTTCTGAGCAGCGTTTCGATGATTGCGGCACGTGTGGCGGGTGTGCCGATACCGCAGTCCTTCAGGGCCTGGCGTGCCTCCTCATCCTCCACATCGTCGCGTCCGGCGGTCTCCATCGCTGCCAGCAGCGAACTTTCCGTATGCAGCGGTTTCGGTCGGGTCATGCCCGAACTCATCGAGCATCCTGCCATCACCAGTGTGTCACCTTCCGCCCAGTCCGGCAATGCCGTATTGCCGCTGTCCTCGCCGTACTCTCCGTACACGCCGCGCCAGCCTGCCTTGCGCACGATGCAGCCTTTCGCCTCAAATGTCAGGCTCTCGCATCTTTCGCCTGCGTCCGGCACCACCTCCGCCACTACGGTAGCCGTATCCTTCACACATTCCTCCGAAAATGCCTCTACCATGCGTCCGGCAATCATGTCGTAGATGATCTGCTCGTTCTTGTACAGGGCAAGCGGGCGGTTGGGCGTCACCAGCAGGGCATGGTGGTCAGTCACTTTCGAGGCATCCACACAACGGCGGTTCAGTTCTCCCAGTTCCCTGATTTTCTCCGCAAGGGCGGAGTGTCCTGCCAGCCGTTCAAACAGCAGCGGTATTTCAGCAAACACATCTTCCGGAATATGGCGGCTCGATGTTCTCGGATAGGTGACGAGCTTCGCTTCATACAGTTTCTGCACCAGCTCCAGCGTCTGTTCCGCCGTGAATCCATGTTTCGTGTTCGCCTCCTTCTGCAGTGTGGTCAGGTCGTACAGCAGCGGCGGGTTCTCCACCTTCTCCTTCTTTTCCACCTTGGTGACGGTGGCACACATCTTCGCCTTTACCTTATTGTATGATGCAGCCGCCTCTTCCTTGTCCTGCCATTTCTTTACCGAGGAGAACTTCACTACCGTATCCGTACCCGCCGGTGTCACCGAGAAATGCAGCTGGTGTACCGGTTCCGGTGTAAAGCGTCTGTTCTCCCAGTACCTCTTGCAGACCATACCCAGCGTGGGTGTCTGTACGCGTCCCACCGAATACGTGCCCCGTCCGGCGGCTACGGTCAGTGCCTGCGTGCCGTTGATGCCCACCAGCCAGTCCGCCTCGCTGCGTGCCTTTGCCGCCAGATACAGGTCATCATATTCATGCCCGTCCTTCAGTTCCTTCAATCCCTTGCGGATGGCGGTATCCGTAAGCGAGCTTATCCACAGGCGGCGGAAGGGCAGCGTACAGCCCGTATAGGCATACAGGTATCTGAATATCAGTTCCCCTTCGCGTGCGCAGTCTGTTGCCACTATTATGCCGTCGCTCTCGTTCCACAGTTTCGTAATCACTTTTATCTGTTTCACCGCTGCCGCGTCCGCCTTGTAGCCCTTGTCCGTCTTTACCTGGCGGGGTATCAGTATGAACTCCTCCGGTATCACCGGCAGGCTGTCCCTGCTGAATCCCTTGAAGCCGTAGCCCTCAGGCAGGGCTGGCTGTACCAGATGTCCCAGTGCCCATGTCACATGGTAGCCGTTTCCTGTATAAAACCCTTCTTCCTTTCTTGTTGCTCCGGCGATGCGTGCTATCTCACGTGCCACGCTCGGTTTTTCTGCCAATATGGTAATCATACATTTTCTGTTTTAATCATTGATACTTTTGTTCCTTGTGGAGTGGAACGGGGTACGCCGGTTATCCGTGGGATATGCGGTACATGGCGCATGAGGCCCCGTTTCAATCCGTTGTTTATTCTCTTGTAATGGATTTAGTGGTGGCACTCAGGATACCTTCATGCCTTTGCTCTTCTTCGGTTTTTCCTGCTGTTGTTTCTGGGCGTCGTCCTTCGGTGCGGTCTGTCCCTGCTGAAGCGGCTCCTTCACATGTCTGGTTGCCTCGTTCGTCTTGCCCTCGTTGTTCACCGCAAGCTGTGTGCGGCTCTCGTTCGACGGGGCAACGGTCTGTGCCAGGTCAGGGTTTTCCGAATAGGTCAGCGGCCTGCCTTTCTCACGGTCGAACTTCAGGTATTTTGTGCAGGGCTGTCCCTTGTCATCCTTCGCGTTGGCAAGCACTACAACCTTGCCCGCCACATAGTCCGCCTTCTGCTGTTCCGTGAATTTGTCGTCCTTCCATTTGCCTATCGGACGTATGCTTCCGTCCTCGTTCGTCCACGAGCGGTTGCGCCGCTGTTCGTTCTCCTGATTCCCGTCTTCCTTCTGCTGCTGTCCGGTAGCATCCGGAGCTTCCGGGCTTTTCTGTTTTTTCTCCTGTCCGTTTCCGCGTCGTTGCGACTGTCCTTGCCACAGATGCTCCGGCACAAACTCCACGTCGCGCTTGTCAGCGTTCACCTGCAGCATGGCCTCGAACTTTCGCCCGCCCTTCAGTGTTACCTCCTTGGGCAGTGCCAGCCCCGCACGCAGGATTTCCTGTTCCGCCTTCGACAGTTCCGTCAGTCCGATCCGGTTCGGGATGCGTACCTTGTTCGTCGGTACGTCCACAATCTCATTCGTCAGTCGGTCGATGCTGACATACGCCAGGCGCATCTCTCCGGTCTTCGTATCGGCAACGTTCACCAGCTTGCCTAGGTTACCCGTCTGTTTCAGTGCCTGCTTGTCCTCGTCCGTGAATGTATAGCCGTTGTATGGCACGTCGAGTCTCGGCTCATGGCGTACGAAGTGGGGGGTAAGTTTCAGCTTTCCGTCCTCCGCTTTCTGCAACGAAAGTCGGGCCTGCAGCTCGTAGCGTTCTCCGCCCAGCACCGGTTCCACCGTCACCAGCCTTGTCTTCCCGTAGTTCATCAGGGCTTTCATGTCCTTTTCAGACAGGTTTTCCCTTTTCACGCCGAACTGTTCCAGTTCCTTCCAGTCCACATCGCTGTCCGCAATCAGGTTCGGTTTCTCCGGTTTTGCCTGCGCTTGCCCTTCCTGTGCGAGCTGCTGTCCCTGTGCCGTCTGCGTTTCCGCCGCCTGCGGCTGCTGTTCCTGATTTTTCTGTTTCATTTCTTCCATTTTCTCGTCCGTTTTCTGTTCCACATTGTTTTCTTCCGTATTTTCTGTTTTCGCCTCCTCAGTTACCTGCTGTTCCTCAGCCTCCGTTTCGCCATTTTCTTTTTTCGCCTCCTCCGCAGCCTGCTGTTCCTCAGTCTCAGTTTCGGCATTTTCTTTTTTCACCTCCTCCGCAGCCTGCTGTTCCTCAGTCTCCGTTTCGGCATTTTCTCTTTTCACCTCCTCCGCAGCCTGCTGTTCCTCAGTCTCCGTTTCAGTATTTTCTTTTTTCACCTCTTCCGTAGTCTGCTGTTCCTCAGTCTCCGTTTCGGCATTTTCTTTTTTCGCCTCCTCTGTAGTCTGCTGTTCCTCAGCTTGCTGGTACGCCGATGTATCCACTTTGTGCGGTGCGAGCAGGTCAGCGTTCGCCACAGGGTCTTTCAGCAGGTCCTTGATAACCGGAAGCAGAGCTTCCACCGTGTCCGCTGCTACCCTGTAGAAACCGAATCGTGTCGGCTCCTTACACTGGCGGTAGAAATTTCTCATGAAATTGTCTATCGCATCCCCGTGGCGGTCAAAGCGCAAAAACTCCTGCGAGTGTTCCGCCTTTGCCTGTGCCCTCTTGGGATAGCCCCTGGCATCCAGTCCGGCAACCACACTGATTTCGCCCGTCTTCTCGTCGCGGACGACCAGTACATCCTCTTGCTTTTTCTTTTTCTGTTCCATTGATTGATTTTTTATTGTTTGATAATAGTCCCGCCGGTATTCCCGTGCAGGTCTGTTTATCTTTTCGTTCCGGTTTCCCGTTCACCTTTCAGTCCCGGTTCGCATCAGGCACACTCTCAGCTTCCTGTTTACATCCGGTTCACCATCCACTTCCGGTTTCTCTTTTCGCCTCCGTTTCACGTGCGTTTGTCAGACCCGGTATTCCTTCTGCCTCCTTTTTTCCCTTTCGCCGTTTTGCCCGGAACTTTCTTTCCCGTTCCCTCCTTCACTTTCAGCACCTTTTTGCCGTCCAGCGTCACCTCTTCCATGTTCCGGCTGATAAACTCCAGCACGTCCGATTCCTTGTAGTAGGTCTTGCGGCTGATTTTCTGGTAACGCAGTCCGTATTCGCTGCGGAACCGCTGTAGCGACCGTTTGCTCGTTCTCAGCATCTCGCACAGGTCCTGATTGTCATACAGCCGTTCTCCGTCCATGTACTTCACGCCTGCCGCTTCCTTGTTTATCAGCACCGATATGATGCTGTCCAGCCGGTCAATCCGTTCCATGAGGCGCTTCATCCATTCCTCGAACATTTCCTTACCAATCCCTTCCATCATCCGCCTCCTTTCTTGTCATCAGGTAGTTATGCTTGAACTCCTCCAGCGTCTTGGGATTGCAGTGTACGATTTTCCGTCTCACGCATTCCTCCAGATCCGTCAGTCTGTACCGGCACTTGCTTCTCACCATCATGTAGGGAATAGTCTTGTCCTTTCGCATCCGTTGCAGTGTCCTCGTGCTGATTTTCAGCAGGTCCGCCGCCTCCTCGCTCGTCAGCAGGATTTCCGCTTCCTCCTTCGGCACGTTGTCTTTCTTGAAAACATAGTCCGCTATGCGGTCTATCTTCTCCATCATCGTCTTCACGACCTCATTGTCCATCGTTATTATTTCCATATCCTTCCGTATTGGTTACGCTGCAAAGGTGCGCAACTCCACGCAGGCACAATCCATAGTATTTCCATAGTAGGGAATGATTTTCCTTATTTTTCTTCCGCAATACCCGTTTTCCCCGCATACGGGCACAAAAAAAGCGGCTCCATCCGGCACTGAAGCACGGATGAAGCCGCCTTGTCTGTAAAAACCTCTTTCTTGACGGAATACAGCAGGGAATTCAAATTAAAAACAACATTATAAATTCCCGGATAAACATTGCCGACAAAATTTTACTTAGAAAAAACAGCATTGATTTAAACAGTCAATGATGAACTAAGAAACATCGCACAGATATAATACTCCAGATGCCGTTCGTTCAGTAATTTCATTGTCAGTTATTACAGTCTATTATTTCTTTGAAAAGCTACCCGTCATTGAGGTGAAAATTATCAATGACGGGTAGTTTACTATCTTTCTCACGTTAAATTAAGTTCCGACTTAAATTTTTCTTTAAAAAGCCTATAGTCTTTATCGTTAAACTGCTCTTTCATATTCTCCAGAACACGTTTTTCTGTTTCAGGACTCCAATATATTTTTAATTTTTCTTTAGCTCTTGTAATAGCCGTATAGAAAATGTTGTGACTTACCATTTCCTCAATTTCATTTGTAATAACTATCTTCACGGAATCATATTCTAATCCTTGGGCCTTATGAATAGAAACAGCATAGGCTATCTGAAACGGAACAATGGCATCCAAATTATCATCATCTTCATCTCTGTCATTTTGAAGATCTACCTTAAAACAAATAACAGACGTATTTTCAGCCACAGAATCCAACAGCACTAAATCTAACCCCAATACATCTAGTTCATTGACAACCATATATATTTCTATTGTGAAATACACGCAGTCTTCCTTTTCCTCTATAGCTAAAATCTTTCCTTTCAGATTATTGTAAATCAAAGGAGCAAATCTATTCGATTCATTAAACAAAATCGGATCCCCCACCTTGTAAGTCTGTACTCCGATTCTCACAGAAGGATTGGGATTATTGCTTTGTAGAAACTTATTTATGTTGTTAATTCCATACAAACCGTCATAATTCAAGCAAAGAACAATCTCATCATCCATGCTTTTTGAGAATATGGAGTCATCCAAAGCTGATGAAAATCCATACTTAGTAATAAATTCTAACCTATCATCCGTAATCCGTCGTACCTTATCCCAAACTTCTTTCAAACCATGATCAGTCGTACGATACGTAGAAGTCAGTTCAACTACTGCACTTTTAGGCATAATAAAATGAGCAATACTAAACCAATTTCCAAATAATATTGATTCAATTTGGTATACATCCCCAACTAGCAATAGAAGCTGAAAACTCGATTTTTCTAGTACCTTTACCATATCCCTGTTACTTACAGTACTACATTCATCTACACATAAAATATCGCATTCCCAATTAGAATTGCTAACCGAAAGATATTTTGTAATTGTCATAAAATCTGCATTGTCTGCCGTCACCTTTCGACGAAGATTTTCTACCGCAGGATTTGTGTTCGCTAAAAAAATTTTATGTTTGTCTTTAAAAAATAAAGATATATAATTTATCATCATAGATTTTCCCGTACCAGCCGGACCGTAAATAAGAGCAACTTTAGAATCTTTGAACAAAGTCTTTATTGCCTCTTTCTTTTCTTCACTATCTATGTTAATCTCTGGAGTTCTCATCCAGGATTCCACTGAATTGACATAGTTTCTAATTCCACTTTCTGTATGCTTCAACAGATTTGAGATTATGTTTCGAACATGATCTTCATATTCTTTGATATAAAAATGTTTTTTATAAGACTCAATACGCAAATGCTGATGTTTTTTGTATAACACACCATTATATTTTTCTGCTAAAATCTCTGGCTCCTCGAAGTGCTGAACTTCATTTGCAGAAGTATACAATGCTCCATTACGCTCTGTATTATTTTTTATAAATCGAGCAAACAATTCATGTTTGCGACCAGAGTAGTCTATACAATAGAACAAATCAGAAATTGAAGGATTATGATTTACCAACGAAAAATTAAATGGAATCTTATCAAAAGGAATGCACTGATATTTTAAATACAAATTAGAAAGCTCAGTACATTGATTTACACACAATTGCCGCTTAATTATCTTATTATTCAAATGATAAAGCAAATAACGAAGTACATTTGTTCCTGCCCCTCCATTAGAAATAAAACTTCGGCAAGTCGTTAAAAGACTAGATATAAGATTATTTCTAGTTCCTTCCCGTATAAATTTTATGCAATTTGCATAAAATTTATCTGAAGCATCCATCAAATCAATAAGATTCATTCTGGATTGAGTCAGGAGCTTCATTAAATTAGAATATTCTTTAAGATCTCCATATTCTTGTGAAAGCCCAAATATCTTTGCAAAATTTCTAAATTCACAAGCCCTTATAGATACATTCCAATCTACAATAACTACAATCGGCATCTTGCGTTCCAACACTTGAATATCAAACTCAGCCAGATGCAATTCCACTGCATAATACGAAGATATTTCCTGTTTCGTGAAGGCAATTATCCTATCAAATTTGCTAGATTTGTCGTGCGCTGGAATAAAAGTCACTTCATAAAAAATTACATCATTAACAATTACAGGATGTAACTTTTCAATATAGAACCGACCATGCTGAAGTATTTTCCGAGCTATGGCAGCCTTATTTTCAAGCACTTTTTCTATAGCTTCATAATATTGGGTAAATGCAGTATCAGTATTCAACGGGAACTTATGAAGATTTTCCAGCAATTCTATTCCATAGCTATCCTTCATAAAAGTCTTTACGCGCAACAAATATTCATAATATTTAAGCATCAACCTCTCTGAACTATCCGGGTCCAACGTATAATGAGAGACTGATATTTGTAATAATTTATGGAATATATTCAAGAAACGATACTTTCCCTGAAGGGTATTAATAAACTTAATAGCATTTTTTATGTTCTGATACTCATTTTCTATCAAGGAATTGCCTGAAGCCGCATAAATCTTTAAAAAAACACATTCCAAAAAATTACGCAATTGCGATAAAATATTCTGAGACAACAAACCTCGTTCATTAGCCTGCAAAGACTCTATGTTTTTACAGATTGCTTCATTACAAGAATATATTCTTTTATCTATATCTATTATATCCATAGTTATGTATTTTTTCCAGTTTAAAATACGATAATTTTCACTCGTTCCATCTTTTTCACATACACCGGGCCACTTCGTTTTCCATTCTTTAATATTACTTCCTTCAACAGTTCACAAATCACCCACATTGATTGCGATGGATTAAACCCCAATGCCTAGTAAAAAACACAACGTTACAAGAAAGAATGAGTTTTGAAACACTTTGCTAATTCCTGCTTCACCTCTACCTTGTCCACTTTGCACTCCAGATACACAGCCTGAAAATATTCAATCAAATCCTTGGCAGATACAAGCTTGATATTGTCACCTGTATATCATTATCATTCAATTATTTGAGCTTGATATCCGGCACATTTTTCAGGTTCAGATGAAATAGACGATACCATCAATGTACAGCATATCTGTTGCTTCGGTTCTCATAAAATTCATCATTTAGAACTATAATGACGGTAATTACATCCACCAAAGCCACGGTACATTTTTTGTGTATCGTTTCCCTGATTTAATAGGTAGTTACTCCACCCTTCATACAACTTAAGAGCAACAATTCCGTTCTTTACCGAATACTCAAACAAGTCATATTTAATGATCGTACCATGTATCCGTTTTATCATTTCACTCTTTCTTTCCAGACTCTTAACAAAAATATCCCGACATATAGATATCGAGACCTCATCATGTTAGTGTCGAGGTAAATATACAATTTTTTTAGGAAACAGCAAAGGACTATAATAAATATAGCAGCATAGCTATATTCAAAAGTTTAATCAGCTCATCAAGCCTATTCTTTTCCCTAATTACCTCAATAAAACAATGACAAAGTAACACAAAAAAGGAATATTTCTTTTATATAACGTGAGTTTGACAAAATTTAAAATTTTGATGAAAATGGTCAGAGAAAACAGTACTTCCTTCTATTGTTTTGCAAAACAACGGCTATAGGATACCTGCGCGGGAAAAAGAACTTCAAATGTTTACAAAAATATTCCATGTTATAATGCATCAAGTAGTCTGGAGTAAAACAGGATCATAATCTAAACATCACTCATATGATCGGGGTTGTTAAGGAACTTCAGTATATATTTTCCTGCTGTAGTAAAAATTCCTATTTTAAAATATTTTTTATCCATCCATTTTTTTACTTCTAATATGTTTAATTTCATACCGTCTTCCCCAGAAACACCCCGATAACCGACAATGCCCCCAGTTGTTTCATCTTTCGTTGCAGTTGCCTGAAGCTCTCCCCGGTCGTGAGTACATCATCCAGCAGGACAACATTCTTTCCTCTGATATACCGCCGTGTGAATTGCAGGTTCCGCAGTATGTCCTTATCCTTTCCTTTTCCTTTCAGCTGCTCGCGGTCTTCCTCTATCCAGATGGCCTTGAAACCGTCCGTAATGCCCAGCCATTCCGACAGGTAGTAGCATACCACCGGAAAGCGTTTCCGCTGTCTTTCCCTTGTTGATGCGGGTATAGGTATCAGTACCGTGTCTTCCTTCGTTCCGTTGAATCCCGCATGTTTCAGACACAGTGCCAGTATCCGTGCGACCAGCTCGCCGCAGTGTCCTCCTTCCTTAAAACGGAATATCAGGTTGCTTACCCGTTTTTGGTGTGTATCCGTCTTTTCAATCTTCGTTGGGTAATAGTCATGCAGGTAGTGACACCTGCACCCGTCTATAAGAACTTCTCCCTTGAACATCGTTTCGTACGGGTAGAAGTCCATTTTCTTCTCCCTTTCAAACGTAAAGTTCAGCACATCCCTCATCATGGCATTCCATTCCTTCGACCTGCCCAGCGAATACCATCCCGCATGTTTCCCGGCTTCCATCAGGCACATGCCGATTTCCATCGCCTCGCTGAACCGCTGGTGCGAGACGATGTACCACCCGTGTTTCCGGCACAAGCCGGCAAACTCCTTTATGTCCGCAGTCAGGAAGTACATCATGCCTTCCTCTCTGATGACTACCGTCAGTTCCGACTTCGGTTTCTCCCTACAGAACAGGCTCTCGCTGTAATTCACTCCGTGCCATACCGACTCCGTGCATTCCTCATCGCAGAACTGCACTTCCACCTCTTCAAGCAGGTCAAATTCTTCCACCATACCGTTTCTGTCTTTAATTACAGGTTTAAGAGGGATTTAAGTTACACATTATTATCGGTTTACGGATAAGCGTGTTTACGATTTTACATTTTTTAACTTGTATAAAACACGTGTCGGGACAGCCTCCCGAACAGGGGAGACTATCCAGACACGTATATCCGCCATATCCTGCGGCTTTCAGTTCCAGCTGTTTCTCTTTTCGCCGCTCATGCAGAGAATCACCGTACTTTTCTTCTTTTCAAATGATTCTGCCAGCCGTCTTGCAGCCCACTTTCTGAATGCCTCGCATTTCAGTCCCTTCATGCGGAATCCTAGTGCAATGATGGTTGCCAGACTGTAGAGGTCCACACTGCAATTTTTTCCGTTATAGGTGAAATGTTCCACCCGCACATCCCGGTATTCATCAAAGTCACCGGTTTTTGCAAGGGATTTCAGTCCGGCATTTACCGACTGTACAAACACTCCATACGCCCGTGCGATGTCGCATTTCGGCAACCATACCTCGCCCTTATCGTCCGTTTCTATCCTTACGCTCACCTTATCAGGTGCATTGCGGTTATATTCCACTTCAAAATTGCCAAATCTCACCATAATAGTTGCTTTTATACATTATATATGGAATCTCAGCATGGAGGTCATAACATGGCATCCAGTTTTCCCGCAAGGACCTCCATATCCTTTCTTATCTTCTCATTGGTTATGCGGGCATAGATTTGCGTCGTTTCAATGTTCGTATGCCCCAGCATTTTCGACACCGTTTCAATCGGCACGCCTTTAGCCAGAGTTGTGGTCGTAGCAAACGTGTGACGTGCCAGGTGGAAGGTAATATTTTTATTTATACCGCACAAGTCCGCAATCTCTTTTAAGTAAGAATTAAGTTTTTGATTGCTCAGCACAGGCAGCAACTGACCTTTGGGGAGCTGACCTTCATATTTCTGGAGTATCGCTTGGGGTATTTTCAGCAGCGGTACGTTTACCGGAGTATCTGTCTTATGACGGTGCGTCATGATCCACGGCTTCCCGTCAAACGAGATTCTGATGTCGCTTGCCTTCAGTTCCTTCACGTCCACATATGACAATCCCGTGTAACAGGAGAACAGGAACACGTCCCGTACCTGTTCCAGTCTTTTAGTCGGAAACTTCTTCTTCATTATCTTTTGCAGTTCCGCATCCGTCAGATAACCTCTGTCCACACGTTTCAGTCTGATTTTATAATTTGAAAACGGGTCAGTATAAATCCAACCGTTGTTTTTGGCGATGATTACAATCATCTTGAACGTCTGCATGAATTTTGCCATAGTATTCTCATTGCATTTGCTTTCCGTTCTCAGATAGTTCTCGAAGTCCGTAATGAACATATGGCCGATTTCCTTCAGTGATATATCCGAAATATTGTATTTCACTTTCATAAATTCCTCCAGCCTCCGGTAGCAGCGGTCATATTTCGCGAGGGTGGCAGGAGTCTTGCTGATGCCGACCAGTTTTCTTGCATCCTCATTGTGTTTCTTGAAAAGTTCCAGCAGTGTTCTTTGTTTCGCCGTTATTCCCAAAAACGCATTGCGTATTTTTTCTACCGTTACGAATGACTCATGCACTTCAATATCCCGGTAGTGGTTTTTCAGCGAAGCACGGATGTCCTCCAATGTTTCATTCAACTGGCGGGCTTTTTGTGTATTTCCTTTCGCCTTGCCCAATGTGGTATCCCATTTATCAGGTTCTATATCCAGCTTTGAGCTGAATTGAGAAATTTCACCGTTAAGCGACAGACGAATCATAATACCCGCTTTTCCTTCCTTGTTCAGATAGTTCTTTCTTAGATAGAACAGAATCTTAAATGTACTCTTACTCATATCCTTTTTTAATTTAGCTCCGTTACAGTGGGTGTAATGACTTCCCTCTGCAAAGGAATAATTAATAATTGGGTTACAAGCAGACATTTGAACGTCAATGAGCGACAAATCAAGGACTTACATCGAAAATCGTTACAGAAGATTTTCCCGATTTTCCTGTAACGATTTTGTAACGGAACTTTGTCTGAAGTGGGCATTTTAAGGCTCAGCGGAAATTTCTGGTTGGTAAGTTTTAAAATTAGCTATCTTTGCTTACCTTTGTTTTATGAAACCCGAACGACTCCTTCGTGCCATCCTTCCGGATGTGCTTATAGACAACTTTGATATTGTCAATTTCGACAAGAGTGCTGACCGTTTTGATATTTATCTTGATGAAAAAAAAGTTCAGCTAAAAGAAGATAAGACCAACCCGGATATCATATCCTATGGT
>OMEJ01000306.1_pt1 | contig 45490 bp, 39 predicted proteins | sample 1645361 | NCBI WGS metagenome assembly OMEJ01 (sample SAMEA103958156, study PRJEB25191) | human gut metagenome
ATCTATTGACAATCTTGTATACATCAAATATAATAAGTGTATAGAAGTTAAGTTATAAAATTTATGTTTGAATAACTTAAGTATTGTCATTAAACTGATGGTGAGTTTATGACAGTGGACTATTCTGTAAATTTTTTCTAACTTAATTCATATTCTACTTTCCCCAAAAGATAGAATAAAAAATAACCCTGTCTTATAATTAAGATTTATTTTTGTTACTTAATTTAATCACCAATAAGGTGATTTTTTTTGTCTAAAAAAGAAAAATCCATAAAGTAGACATAAATTATCGATACTTTATGGATTATTTTATATTATTTTGTTTAAAATATAATACAAAAGGTTTATAAAATGATTCAGGTGAGAGCCTGGATTTTTTTATAAATATGTTGAATATCCTAGTTTTATTAATTTAATTATTCTTTTTAAAGAAATTTATTATAATTATATTTTTATCAAAAATATTTAGTATATTAAACAATAAATTTTATTTTATAAAATTAGGATTGCTTTTTAAAAACTAATGATTTATAATTTAGATATTGCAAAAGGAGTTATCTATTTTGCGGGAATCTTTTGACCACTCTTAGGAGTTAAAGCCATACGGACAGCTAGGTCAAAGGCCGGACCGGCAACTTTGTTGCCTTATTGATAGAACGAAAGTTCGAATTTTATAAGTTGATGCTAAATTCCTTAGCATTGAGTTGGTGACTATACAACCGTGTGCTTAGGCACATCACACTTGTGAAACAATCAATAAGAGTAGTAAAAGTATCTTGTTGCTATATAGACTCTCAGTACCAGAATCATATTCCCCAAGCCCTTCCGCACCCGAAGTCCCCGTTCCGGCGGGAAAATTGTAAAATCCTGGAGAGGGCAGGGCGGGCATATCTGCTGATTCAAACACAAGCTGTACAAATACAGCTTGTGTTTTTTTGTTTTGGTGAGGTGTTGGCCAATGGAAAAGGAACGTATTCTGGATCAAAACCGGGCCCCCATCTATGAGGCCCTGCAGACTTTTCGGCAGATGCGAGTGGTGCCCTTCGACGTGCCCGGCCACAAGCGGGGCCGGGGCAACCCGGAGCTGACGGAGTTTTTGGGGGAGCAGTGCGTCAGCATTGACGTAAACAGCATGAAGCCCCTGGACAACCTGTGTCACCCCATCTCCGTCATCCGACAGGCGGAGGAGCTGGCCGCCGACGCCTTCGGGGCGGCCCACGCCTTTTTGATGGTGGGCGGGACCACCAGCTCGGTACAGACCATGGTGCTGTCGGTGTGCAAGCGGGGAGACAAAATCATCATGCCCCGCAACGTCCACCGCAGCGTCATCAACGCCCTGGTACTGTGCGGCGCCATTCCCGTGTATGTAAACCCGGAGGTGGACCACCGCCTGGGCATCTCCCTGGGTATGAAGCGGGAGCAGGTGGCCAAGGCCATCCGGGAGAATCCGGACGCGGTGGCGGTGCTGGTCAATAACCCCACCTACTACGGCATCTGCTCCGACCTGCGCTCCATTGTGAAGATGGCCCACGAGGCGGGAATGTACTGCCTGGCCGACGAGGCCCACGGCACCCACTTTTACTTCGGAGAAAACATGCCCGTCTCCGCCATGGATGCCGGAGCCGATATGGCGGCGGTGTCCATGCACAAAAGCGGCGGCAGCCTCACCCAGTCCAGTTTGCTGCTCACCGGTCCGTCCATCCAGGAGGGCCACGTACGCAAGATCATCAACCTGACCCAGACCACCTCCGGCAGCTATCTGCTCATGTCCAGTCTGGACATCAGTCGCCGGAACCTGGCCCTGCGGGGCAAGCAGGTGTTCCGGCAGGTGGTGGCCATGGCGGAGTATGCCCGGGAGGAAATTAACGCCGTGGGCGGCTACTACGCCTTTGGCCGGGAGCTGGTGAACGGGGACTCCATCTTCGACTTTGACCCCACCAAACTCTCCGTCCACACCCGGGACATCGGCCTGGCGGGCATCGAGGTCTATGACCTGCTCCGGGACGAGTACGACATCCAAATTGAGTTTGGCGACATCGGCAACATCCTGGCCTACCTGTCCATCGGCGACCGCTACCAGGAGCTGGAGCGGCTGGTGAGCGCCCTGGCAGAGATCCGCCGCCGCTATCAGACCGACAGCAGCGGCCTGATGAACCAGGAGTACATCGATCCCGAGGTGGTCACCAGCCCCCAGGAGGCCTTCTACGCCGATAAGGAGAGCGTCCCCCTGGAGGACAGCGTGGGGAAGGTGTGCAGCGAGTTTGTCATGTGCTATCCCCCGGGAATCCCCATTCTGGCCCCCGGCGAGCGTATTACCAAGGAAATTCTGGAGTACATCCAGTACGCCAAGGCCAAGGGCTGCTCCATGACCGGCCCGGAAGACCCGGACATTGAGCACATCAACATTCTGACCCAGGAGGTGGGCTGATGGAACTGTGGTTTAGTGAATTTCATACCCCTGACGTCAAGCACAGCCTGCGGGTCAACCGGCACCTCTACTCCAAGAAGAGCGACTACCAGCAGATCGACATCTACGACACCCCGGAGTTTGGCAAGGTGCTGACCCTGGACGGCAACGTGATGCTTACCGAGCGGGACGAGTTCATCTACGACGAGATGATCACCCACGTGCCCATGGCCGTCCACCCCAATGTCCAGGACGTGCTGGTCATCGGCGCGGGAGACGGCGGCGTGGTGAAGGAGCTGGCCCGGTACGAGTGCATCCAGTCCATCGACCTGGTGGAGATGGACGAGCAGGTGGTGAGCGCCTGCCGCCAGTACCTGCCGGAAAACGCCTGCCGTCTGGACGATAAGCGGGTGCACATCTACTTTGACAATGCCCTGCGCTTCATCCGCCGCCGCAAGGCCCAGTATGACCTCATCATCGTGGACTCCACCGACCCCTTCGGCCCGTCCGAGGGCTACTTCACCCGGGAGTTCTATGGCATCTGCTATAACGCCCTGAAGGACGATGGAATTATGGTAAACCAGCAGGGTAGCCCCTTCTACCGCCACGACGCCCAGGCCATGCAGCGCAGCCACAAGCGCATCGTCAACACATTCCCCATCAGCCGGGTCTACCAGGCCCATATCCCCACCTACGCCGCCGGCTACTGGCTGTTCGGCTTTGCCAGCAAGAAGTACCACCCCATCGATGACTTCGACCGGGAGAAGTGGCTCAAGCTGCATTTGAAAACCAAGTATTATACCGTCCGCCTCCACGCGGGAGCCTTCTTCCTGCCCGCGTTTTTGGAGGAGATGTTGGAGGAAGTAGAGTAATGAACCCGAATATTGAGACCTTTATCGGCTGCGACAGCAGCTTTGAGGAGGCAAAGATCATCCTCTTCGGCGCCCCCTTTGACTCCACCACCAGCTTCCGTCCCGGCGCCCGCTTCGGCTCGTCCGCCATGCGCCACGAGAGTTTCGGCCTGGAGACGTACAGCCCCTACCAGGACAAGGACCTCACCGACTGCCGTATCTTCGACAGCGGCGACCTGGAGCTGTGCTTTGGCAGCGCGGAGCTGGCCCTTTTGGACATTGAGACCCGGGCGGAGGATATCCTGGCCGCGGGCAAGCTGCCTTTGCTGCTGGGGGGTGAGCATCTGGTGACCCTGGGCAGCTTCCGGGCGGTCCAGCGGCGCTACCCCGATGTCCATGTCATCCACTTTGACGCCCATGCCGACCTGCGGGACGACTACCTGGGCGCCAAGCTCAGCCACGCCTGCGTCATCCGCCGCTGCCACGAGCTGGTGGGGGATGAGCGCATCCACCAGTTCTGCATCCGCAGCGGCGACCGGGAGGAGTTCCGCTTCGCCAAGGTCCACACCGACCTGCACCCCTTCGATTTCCAGGGCCTGGAGGAGCTGACCCGGTGGCTGGCCCTCAGCGGCACGCCGGTGTACTTCACCATCGATTTGGACTGCCTGGACCCCTCTGTGTTCCCCGGCACCGGTACCCCCGAGGCGGGGGGCGTCACCTTCCCCCAGCTGCTGGAGGCCATCCAGCTGGTGGCTAAAACCAACGTGGTGGGAGCGGATGTGAACGAACTGGCCCCCATGCTGGACCAGAGCGGCGTGTCCACCGCCACCGCCTGCAAGGTGCTGCGGGAGCTGCTGCTGGCCCTGTCCAAATAACGAAAAGCAAAAGGGAAAAACCAATTTTGACGATAAAGGAGAATCAATTATGAGCAGAGTATTAGTCATCGGCTGCGGCGGCGTGGCCAACGTAGCCATCCGCAAGTGCTGCCAGGTCAGCGAGGTCTTTACCGAGCTGTGCATCGCCAGCCGCACCAAGTCCAAGTGTGACGCCCTGGCCGCCGAGCTGGCCGGCAAGACCGCCACCAAGATCACCACCGCCCAGGTGGACGCCGACAAGGTGGAGGAAGTGGTCGCCCTCATCAAGAGCTACCAGCCCGACCTGGTGATGAACATCGCCCTGCCCTACCAGGACCTGACCATCATGGATGCCTGCCTGGAGTGCGGCGTCAACTACATGGACACCGCCAACTACGAGCCCGAGGACATCGAGGAGCCCGAGTGGAAGGCCGCCTATGAGAAGCGCTGCAAGGAGAAGGGTTTCTCCGCCTATTTCGACTACACCTGGCAGTGGGCCTACCGGGAGAAGTTCGAGAAGGCCGGTCTCACCGCCCTGCTGGGCTGCGGCTTTGATCCCGGCGTGACCCAGGCCTACTGCGCCTACGCCAAGAAGCACGAGTTTGACACCATCGACACCATTGACATTCTGGACTGCAACGGCGGCGACCACGGCTATCCCTTCGCCACCAACTTCAACCCCGAGGTGAACCTGCGGGAGGTGTCTGCCCCCGGTTCCTACTGGGAGGACGGCCACTGGGTGGAGATTCCCCCCATGAGTATCAAGCGGGAGTACAACTTCGACCAGGTGGGCGAGAAGGACATGTACCTGCTGCACCACGAGGAGATCGAGTCCCTGGCCGAGAACATCCCGGAGGTCAAGCGCATCCGCTTCTTTATGACCTTCGGCCAGAGCTATCTGACCCACATGAAGTGCTTGGAGAACGTGGGTATGCTGTCCACCACCCCCATCGAGTTTGAGGGCCAGCAGATCGTGCCCATCAAGTTCCTCAAGGCCCTGCTGCCCGACCCCGCCAGCCTTGGCCCCCGCACCCACGGCAAGACCAACATCGGCTGCATCTTCACCGGCAAGAAGGACGGTAAGGACAAGACCTACTACATCTACAACGTCTGCGACCACCAGGAGTGCTACAAAGAGGTGGCCAGCCAGGCCATCAGCTACACCACCGGCGTGCCCGCTATGTGCGGCGCTCTCATGCTGCTCACCGGCAAGTGGACCGAGAAGGGCGTACATACCGTGGAGGAGTTTGATCCCGATCCCTTCCTGGACGCCTTGGACAAGTACGGCCTGCCCCGCAGCGAGAACCACAACCCCGTGCTGGTGGACTGATGGGATATAAGACCTTACAAGATCCCCAGTTTGCGGGCCTTGGAAACTACGACCCCAAAGCCCTGTTTGCTGAGCTTCCCACCCCCGCCTATGTGATCGACCAGGAGCAGCTGCGGGAGAACGGCCAGGTGCTCGCCGCCCTGTCGGAGCGTACCGGTTGCAAGGTGCTGCTGGCCCAGAAGGCTTTTTCCAACTACGACTTTTACCCCCTCCTGGCCCCCTATCTGGCGGGCACCGAGGCCAGCGGCCTCTATGAGGCCCGGCTAGGCAAGGAGGAGATGCCGGAGGGTGAAGTCCACGTGTTCTGCGGGGCCTACCGCCCGGACGAGTTTGAGGAACTGCTCCACTACGCCGACCACATCGTCTTCAACTCCATCCACCAGCTGAAAGCCTTCGGTCCACAGGGCAAGGAGGCGGGCAAGAGCCTGGGCCTGCGCATCAACCCCCAGTGCTCCACCCAGGAGGGCCACGCCATCTATGACCCCTGCGCCCCAGGCAGCCGCATGGGGGTGACCCGGGACGTGTGGGACAAGGAGATGGACGAGGACACCCTGGCGCTGCTGGACGGCCTTCACTTCCACACCCTATGCGAGCAGAACTCCGACGATCTGAAAACTACCCTTCAGGCGGTAGAGGAGAAGTTCGGGGACATTTTGCCCAAGATGAAATGGCTCAATATGGGGGGCGGGCACCACATCACCCGCCCGGACTACGACCTTGCTACCCTGGAGGATTGCATCCGTCACGCCCAGCAGGCCTGGGGTGTCACCGTCTATTTGGAGCCGGGAGAGGCGGTGGCCCTGAACGCGGGCTATTTTGTCAGCCGGGTGCTGGACATTGTGGAAAACAGTGGCACGAAAATCGCCATTCTGGACGCCAGCGCCGCCTGCCACATGCCCGATGTGCTGGAGATGCCCTACCAGCCCCCCATCCTGGGGGCCGACACCGAGCCTGGGGAGGGGTACCCCTTCCGTCTGGCCGGTCCAACCTGCCTGGCGGGCGACGTGGTGGGAGACTACACCTTTGAGAGCGAGCTGCATGTGGGCGACCTGGTCCTCTTTGGAGACATGGCCATCTACACCACCTGCAAAAACAACACCTTCAACGGCATGCCGCTGCCCGATCTCTGGCGGCTGGACCGGGCGGGAAATCTCACCAGACTGACCCAATTTGGTTATCAGGACTTTAAAATGCGCCTAGGACGCCCCTGAGCGGCCCGGAAACCGAATTCAAGAAACCGGCGCGCCGGACAGAGAAACACCCTGTCCGGCGCGCCGGTTGCGTATAGAGGGAAGGAACTTCCACTTGACTTGCCTGTGAAAAAGGATATAATTGGAATTAAAATGATTCTAATTAAGGGAACGATACCATGACAAAATACGCAAAAACCATGCTGGAACTGATCGAGACCTCCCGTAGCCACATGACAGCGGAGCAGGTCTTTCACGCCCTGCGGCAGGTCTATCCCAAGGTGGCCCTGGCCACAGTGTACAATAACCTCAACCGCCTGTGGGAGGAGGGACAGATCCGCAAGGTGTCCATCGAGGGGATGCCTGACCGGTATGACCGCATCCAGCGGCATGACCACCTGGTGTGCCAGGGCTGCGGCAAACTGGTAGATATCGATTTGGGGGATTTGACCCAGCGGTTACAGACCCAGGTGGATGTGCCCATTCTGGCCTACGACCTGAAGCTGATGTATCTGTGCCCCGAGTGCCGCAGCCGGAATCAAGAACCGGAGACAAAGGCCTGAGCCTTTTGTGCCGCCTTGCGCGGAAAAAACAAAATCGGAGCCGGATGGAAAGATACTCTTTCCATCCGGCTCCTTTTATCCATGATCCGGAAGTGCTGGGGTAGTCTGCGCCGGTCCGGTTTTCCGGCGCGGACGGATCAGGCGCGGTTCCAGGGAGCGCCGTAGTAAGAGGACTGGGTGGCGGAGGTCTGGGAGAGGTCGGTAGTCTGGGTCATCAGCTCCGAGATCAAATCCACCACGTCAGAGATGGGAATGGCATAGCCCATGCCCTCCACGTCGGTGTCGGAGAGCTTGGCGGTGTTGATGCCGATGAGTTCGCCGTCCAGATTGAGTAGGGCGCCGCCGCTGTTGCCGGGGTTGATGGCGGCGTCGGTCTGGATATAAGTGGAGGTGGTGCCGTTCTCACTGGTGAGGGCACGGTCCAGGGCACTGACGATGCCGGTGGTGACCGACTGGCCGTAGCCCAGAGCGTTGCCGATGGCCACTACCTGCTCGCCTACATCCAGCTCGTCGGAGTTGCCGATGGGGATGACAGTGATCTGAGACAGGGTATCTTCACTCAGGTTGGACAGGGCTACCTTAAGCACGGCAACGTCCACATCCGCGTCTGTACCGCAAAGCTGGGCCTCACAGACTGCGTTGTCCACAAAGCTCACCGAGAGGGTGGTGGCGCCGTCCACCACATGCTGGTTGGTGACAATATAGAGGTAGGTGTCATCCATGGAGAAAATAACGCCGGAGCCGCAGCTGGTGGTCTCCTCCATCTGGGTCTGGCCCGCTCCATTGGGACCAAAGCGGTTAAAGTAGCTGCGCACCTCCTGCACGGAGATGTTGGTGATGGCCACTACGCCGGGCAGGGCGCTCTCCGCCACGTCGGAGACGTCCATGCCGTAGCGTGTGGATGTGCCGGAGGTGCTGCCCAGAGAGGTGAGCACCCCGGACGTAGTCTGGGCCGAGACCGTCTGGCCATTGGAGGAGTCGGGCAGAAGCTGATTTACGCCATAGAAGGAGCCGGCGGCTGCGCCGCCCAGCAGAGCTCCGCTGAGCAGCAGGGAGGCCACGCGGCCGGAGAGGCGGCGAAGCTTGCTGCGCCGGTTACTGCGGGGAGCCAGTGCATCGTGTTTGATGGGAAGAGAAGAATGGCTTTGCTCCTGGTCCAGAGGGGCGTCAAAGCGATCGTGATACATAGCGGGTCTCCTTTCTGTTCCGCACCGAAGGTGGTGGATCATTCTGGGATCAGAATACTCTGTCAACCCTAAGCCAACTTAAAAAAGAGCAAAAAAATTGGCCGCCTTATCCGGCGGCCAATGTAACCTGTATTGTCAGCTGTGTTCCGTCGGGGCTCTCGGCCCGAATTTTGCCCTTGTGGGCCGAGACGATACTCTTTGCAATGGACAGCCCCAGACCGTAGCCGCCGCTTTGACTGTTGCGGGACTGGTCGGTGCGGTAGAAGCGGTCAAACAGATGGGGGAGCTTGTCCTGCTCCATGGGCTGAGCACAGGTGTTGGATACGGTAAGCAGCAGATTGCGCCCCTGCTTTTCCAGGCGCAGCGCCAGCTGTCCGCCGGGGGGAGAATATTTTAGGGCGTTATCCAGCAGAATGGAGACCAGCTGGCGGATCCCCTTTTCATCCCCCTGGAAGGAGAGCATGGGCTGCACCTGTACCTGAAAGTCCTTGTCCTGGCTGCGGGCGGGAGCGGCAAAGGACTGGGCCATCTCCTCCACCACGTCGGAGATGGGAAAGTCGATATACTGCAGTTTAGGCTGCTCCTCCTCCATGCGGGAGAGGTAGATGAGGTCGTTGGTCAAGGCGGTCAGACGCTGGGCCTGGCGGCGGATATCGGTAAGCCACTGGTTTTCTCCGCACTCCATCTCGGCCAGATCGGCGTCTGCGCTGATGATGGTCATGGGGGTTTTCAGCTCGTGGCCTGCGTCGGTAATGAACTGGCGCTGCTTCTCATAGCTCTCTGCCATGGGGCGCACAATGCGCCGGGACAGAATCAGCAGCAGGAACAGCACCGCTGCCAGCCCCAGCACAGCCAGAGATACGCTGGCCAGCAGGGTGGTGCGGAAGGAGGAGAGACTGCGGCCGCAGTCCAGAAAAATGACCCGTATGCCTCCGGACTCATTCTGGACCAGAAAGCGGTAGTCATCCAAAAATCCGGAGGTCTTTCCGGACGCGGCTGCTTTTTGGGCGTAGTCGGTGGCTTGCTCTGCGTCCACGGCGGCGATCTGTCCTGTATCCGTTTCTACCGCCTGACCGTCCTCCCCCAGCAAAACGGAGAAGAAACGGGACTCGTAGGGGGTTTCGGGAGATATGATCCGCTGGTTGAACAGGTTCGGCTTGCCTCCCGGCGTGCCAAAGGGGACAAAGTAGCCCTCGTCCTTTTCCTCCTGGGGAGCGCGAAGCTTGGGAAATGCGCCGTCATTGGCCGCCAGCAGAGACAGCACGGTGTCGGCGTCGGAGACCACTTTCTGATAGCTCATCAGATTGACGCCGCCCAGAATGACCAGCAGCACCACGGCCAGAGAGAACATACAGGCCAGAATGAGCTTGGCCCGCAGCTTTTTGATCATACCGGTCCCTCCAAAGAATAGCCTGCGTTCCGGGTGACCTTGATCTGGATGTTGGAGCGCAGGGCAGAGAGCTTTTTGCGCAGGTAGGAGATGTACACCCACACCACGCTCAGTTCTACCTCGCTGTCATAGCCCCAGATCCGCTCCAGAAAGCGCTCGGTGGGGATGATCTGCCTGGGATTGCGCATCAGCATCTCCATCATCTGAAACTCCTTGTTGGCCAGGCGGAAGCTGCCCGCAGGGGAGGAGAGCTCAAAGGTGGCCTGATCCAGGGTAATGTTGCCGAAAGTGAGGCGGCTGGTAACCTGTCCTCCGGTCTGGCTGCGGGTCATGGCGCGGATGCGGGCCATGAGTTCCTGGGTGGAGAAGGGCTTGGTGAGGTAGTCGTTGGCGCCGGTGTCCAGCCCCAGCACCTTGTCGTCCACCTCGGATTTGGCGGTGAGGATCAGCACCGGAATGGGGTTGCCCTGCTCCCGCAGGGTGCGCAGCACCGTCAGTCCATCCATTTTCGGCATCATCAGATCCAGGATGAGGGCGTCGTAGTTTCCCGCCTCCAGGTACTCCAGGGCCTCCTGGCCGTCATAAACCGCATCGGCGGAGTAATTGTTTTTTTCCAGCAGGGCAATGACCGCCCGGGACAGGGAGCGTTCATCCTCAGCAAGCAGAATGCGCATCTTTACGCGCCTCCTTCCAGATGGTAAGAAGTCTATGATGTTCAGCATACCGCAAAAACTTTAAATCTAACTAAAAGAATAGCACATTAGCGGGTATCTGTCAGCACCAGAGAAGACGGCGTTGGGCCTGGTGTCTGTGTCCAAACGTGCGTCCGGCCGGTGGGGAATGGCCGCCTGGTAGTCCTTGCAATCCCAGAAGAGACCCGGTACAATGAAAGCAGTACAAATGTCTGGGGCGGAAGGCTCCGGGACAAAACGGAAAGGAGAACCTGACATGAAGAAAGCATGGACCGCGCTTGTGTTGACCGTGACCCTGAGCCTGGGGCTGGCTGCACCGGCTGCCGCAGCGGGATCATTTGCCGATGTGCCCGCCGGAACAAAAATCGGGAATCTCTATGCCACCGATATCGCTGCGGTGTGGGATGGAGCGGTAGTGCCCAGTTATAACATCGGTGGTCGGACGGCGGTGGTTCTCCAGGACCTGGCGGACTATGGCTTTTTAGTGGAATGGACACCGGGAGACGGAGTGAACGGAGGGCGCGTCAGCGTCACCACCCAGGCCCTGCCGGAGACTCTCCCTTCCTATACCCCCGAGGAAACCGCGGCCTCCGGAACTGTGGTGGGCTCTATTTATGCCACGGATATTTCCGTGGAAGTAAATGGAGTTCCCATCCCTGCGTTTAATATCGGCGGCCATATGGCGATCTGCCTGGACAGCCTGTGCAGCAGCGATCTGGACAACCGATTTGGGGTGAATATCAACGGGAATATCGGATATTCCAATGCCGGATTTCGGCTGAGCTGGGATGGAGAACGTCATATCGCCTCCGTAACTTCTTTGCGGCCGGGTACGAAGCTGGCGGTGGATGGACAGGATTACTCCGTGGATGGCTTACACAATCGCTTTACCAGTTCCCTGGCCTGGCGGGGAAAGGGAGGACAGGATCTGGGCAGTGATCTGCAGATCACCATAGGAGAGGAAAATTTCCTGTCTATGGATACGGTGCAGATGCTGCCGTGGGAGCGCTGTGAGCTGGAAGGCGGAACCCTGTATCTGGAGACGTCTTCTGCCCAGAAACATGATTTGTATGATATGACATCCATAGAAGATATTGACGCATTCAAGGAGCAGCATCCGGACGCCTATTGGCTGGCATTCAGTTTTCCCAAAACGGATACAAACTTCTTTGCCATACCTGTCATTCAGCTCCCGGTCCATATCCAACAAGAGGGCCAGGAGCAGGAGACGGTGGTCCATGGGATCGTCTGGGACGGGGAGCTCATGGTCAGCGATGAAGTCTTTCGTTTGGCTGGACGATGGGGAGCATAAAAGCCTGCGTCGTATAAAAAGGGCCGGGGCGGGAAAACCGTCCCGGCCTGTGAATAGAAAAGGAGTTTACCATGGCAGAACAGAGTGCCTTACATATTATCGCCCGCATCCACAGCGACTTCCCCACCAAATTTGGTATCCCCCGGCAGAGCGGCCTGGTGGAGGAGCTGAAAGCCACCATTGTCTTTGAGCCGGAGTACCGCAATCCCGATGCCCTGCGGGGGCTGGAGGGATTTTCCCACCTGTGGCTCATCTGGCAGTTCTCCCAGGCGGTGCGCAAGGACTGGTCGCCCACGGTGCGCCCGCCTCGTCTGGGGGGCAATACCCGTATGGGGGTCTTTGCCACCCGCTCTCCGTTCCGGCCTAATCCCATCGGGCTGAGCTGCGTGGGGCTGGAAGGGGTGGAGCTGCACACCCCCCAGGGGCCGGTGATCCATGTTACCGGGGCCGATCTGATGGATGGCAGTCCCATCTATGATATCAAGCCCTATATCCCCTACGCCGACTGCCGTCCTCAGGCGGTGGGAGGCTTTGCCAGCGCGCCCAAGGAGGCCACCCTGGAGGTGGAGATCGCGCCGGAACTGCTCGCTCAGGTGCCGGAGGAACTGCGGGAGGCACTGATCGGCGTGCTGGCCCAGGACCCACGCCCCACCTATCAGCACGACCCGGAGCGGGTGTACGGCATGGCCTTCGGAGGGCTGGAGGTACGCTTTACGGTGGAAGAGCCGGTCCTCCATGTGCGGGAGATCACGAAGAGCAAATCAGGAGGCGAGGAGCATGGAGCTCTTTGAGGAACTGGAACAGGAGGGGATAGACCGGGCGCTGCTGGAGGCCATTCGGGCCTTTCGGGCGGAGCACCCGGTGCCCCAGGAGGCACAGGGACGGCTGATCCGGCCCAAGCTGCTGTACTACGGCCGGGAGGTATGGCAGGCCGCGGCCACCGCTCTGCTGTGCGGAGAAAACCTGCTCCTCTCCGGCCCAAAGGCCACGGGAAAAAACGTACTGGCGGAAAATCTGGCCGCCGCCTTTGGGCGTCCCGTGTGGAACATGTCTATGTATGTGAATATCGACGCGGCTTCCCTTATCGGGGCAGACACCCTGAAGGAGGGCGAGGTGGTGTTCCGGGAGGGACCGGTGTGCCAGTGTGCCCGCCTGGGGGGCTTTGGCGTACTGGACGAGGTAAATATGGCCAAAAATGAGGCCCTGGCCGTGCTCCACGCCGCCCTGGATTTCCGCCGGGTCCTTGACGTGCCGGGCTACCGCCCTGTCCCTCTGGACGATGCCGCCCGGTTTATCGGCACCATGAACTACGGCTACGCCGGCACCCGGGAACTCAACGAGGCCCTGGTGTCCCGCTTTGCGGTGGTGGATATGCCGGTGATCGCCCAGGAGGACCTGGAAAAGCTGCTGCACCGGGCCTTTCCCCACCTGAAAAGCAAGTGGGTGGGGCAGTTTGCCGCCCTGTTCCAGGACCTGCGGGACAAGTGCCAGAGCGGAGAAATCTCCACCCGCACCCTGGATCTGCGTGGACTGCTGGCCGCTCTGCGGCTTATCGAGCATGGCCTCACCGCCGGGCAGGCTCTGGAGCTGGGGCTGGTGAACAAGGCCTTTGACCCCTACGAGCGGCAGCTGGCCGCCGATGTGATCGCCGCCCGCATCCCCCGGGAAGCATGCCGGGGCCAGCTGATGGAGGACTGAGATGGACCGCCGGGAGATGCAGATACGCCGGGCGGACAACCAGGTGTGGAACGGAGCGGGGGACTACCAACTGCACCCCTGGTACCGGGCCATAGGGCCGGACGGGCAGGCACCGGTGTACCTGAACACCATCGTGGGCCTGGCCCAGCGAGAGGGGTGGCAGGAGACTCTGGAGCCCCTGCTGCGTTCCTTTGAGGGCAGCACTCGGGGAGCGCTGTACAGCGACTTGCTGTGGATGGGGCTGGAGCGCTGTCTCGCCCTGCGGTGGCAGGAGGAGCGCCCCGCTCTCCAAGCGCTGCGCCGGGACTACGCCGCTCAGGCTTTGGCCCGGCTCCCCGCGCCCCAGGACCGGAATGAGGGGGAGAGCCTGCGGGGGTGCTGGTGGGCACGGGCTTTAGACCAGCCCCACCGGGAGAGCCCCCGTGAGAAGGCTGTGCTGGACCAACTGGAATTTCCTCAAAACTGGAGCGGGGATCAGGTGCGCCAGGGGGTGGAGGACCTGCTGTACCGGTGGTACCGCCGTCCCCGGCGCAGCACGTTGGACCAGCTGGGCAGCAGCCGGGTGGACCGCAGCTTTTTTGCCGCCTGGCAGCCCGGCCGGAACCGGGGAGACGCCCTGCGGCGGCTCAGCGGCCCGGGAGAGAGCAAGGGCCAGGGAGGCGGTCTGCTGGGAAAAAAGCGGCTGAGTCCCTTCTGGCAGACCAAGACCCGGGAGCGGGTGCTGCGGGACTATGTAGAGGGATGTTTTGGAGCCAGTCTGCTCTCCCCGGGAGAGCTGGCCCAGGCAGAGCAGGAACTGTGCACCGGAGACCACCGGAACTGCCGCCTCCACTTTACTAAGGGAGCCCCCACCTCTCGCCCGGTAAAGGGGGCCTGTGCCCGGGAGCGGGCCCTGTTTGAGCTCCAGCGGCAGAAAAACCGCGCCTATTTTGAAGAACACAAGGGCCAGTACCGCCTGGCTATGGCCAGACTGTCCCAGGCGCTGGAGAATACCCTCCTGCTCCAGCGGGAGGAGGACGACAGCTCCAGCCGGTGGGGCCGCCTTCGGCCTCAGACAGCCTGGCGGGGCGCGGCCCTGGGGGAGGAGCAGATCTTTGCCCGCCGCCAGACCCGGGAGCCGGGGGAACTGTGGGTGGACCTGCTGCTGGACGGCTCGGCCTCCCAGAATGGCCAGCAGGAGAAGCTGGCCGCCCAGGCCTACCTCATCACCGCCAGCCTGGGCCGGTGCCAGATCCCGGTGCGGGTGAGCTCCTTTTGCAGCGTCAGCGGCTGCACGGTGCTGCGTGTCTACCGGGACTACCAGGATAAGGGAACGGACGAGAAGGTCTTTGATTATGCGGCTGCCGGGTGGAACCGGGACGGCATGGCCCTGCGGGCCATGGGCTGGCTGTTGGACCGGAACAAGGAGGAAGGCCGACGGCTGCTCATCGTCCTCTCCGACGCCAGCCCCAATGACGACCAAAAAATCCCCAGCAACAGCCTGCTCCACGGAAACCGGGATTACAGCGGGGGGCTGGGGGTGAAGGATGCCGCCCAGGAGGCGGCGGCTCTGCGGAAGAAGGGGGTGGAGGTGGTGTGCATCTTCACCGGTGGGGAGCGGGAACTGCCCGCCGCCCGGCAGATCTACGGCCGGGAGGTGGTGCGCCTGCCCGGAGTGTCCTTCCTGGCCCAGACGGTCAGCCGCCTCATCCAGGGCCGCCTGACCGCCGGAGACCGCTTATAACGAACAAGGCCGCCCATCTGGGCGGCCTTGTTTTGCATATGATTGGTTAAAAGGTGCCGTGTTCCAGCCAGTTGGTGTACTCTTCGCCGGAGCGCACCCGGCCCACCGCGGACAGGGAGGCCCGGGGGAAGGTGAAGATCTCCTGGCTGAGGGTGCGCAGATCCTCCCGGGTGACCTGGTCGTAGGCCGCCAGCAGCTCCTCCGGCTCCCGCACCCGGCCATAGAGCAGCATGGAACTGCCCAGGTGGCTCATCCGGGCCTGGACCGACTCCAGCCCCATGAGGATGTTGGCCTTGGCCTGTTCCCGGGCGCGGTCCAGCTCCTCCTGGGAGGGACCCTGGTCCGCCAGCTGGGAGACAATGGCACGCACCGTCTCCAGGGCGGGCTCCTCCTGCTCCCGGCTCAGGCCGGTGTAGATACCCAGAAAGCCGGTGTCGGCGTGGTCGGAGACGTAGGAATACACGGAGTAACACAATCCCCGCTGCTCCCGCAGCTGCTGGAACAGCCGGGAGGAGCAGCCGCCGCCCAAAATGGAGTTGAGCAGCAGCAGCTGATAGCGCCGCTCGTCCAGGTAGGACAGGCCGGGGAAGGCCAGAATGAGATGGTTTTGCTCAATGGCCTTTTTCCGCACGGTCACGGCGCTGCGGTAGTAGGCCTGGCGGCTGGGGGAGGTGGGGCCTTGGGGCAGGGCGGACAGACGCTCCACAAGGGCGTCCACGTGCTGCTGGGTGAAGCTGCCCGCCAGAGAGACCACCATGGCCTGGGGACGGTAGTGCTCCTGCTGCCACTGGCGAAGCCACTCGCCGGTCATCTTTTCCAGGGTGGAAGCCCGGCCCAGAATGGGCCGGCCCAGGGAGTCGCCCTTGTACACCGCCATGGACAGCCGCTCGGCGCACAGGTCCTCGGGGGTGTCCTCGTACATGCCGATCTCCTCCAGAATGACGCCCCGCTCCACCTCCACGTCCCGCTGGTCAAAGCAGGAGGCAAAGAGCATGTCGCACAGCAGATCCACCGCCCGGTCCAGGTGGCTGTCCAGACAGCGGGCATAATAACAGGTGTGCTCCTTGGTGGTGTAGGCGTTCACCTGGCCGCCGATGGCGTCCATCTCCCGGGCCAGGTCTCCGGCGGAACGGGTGGCGGTGCCTTTGAAGGACATATGCTCAATGAAGTGGGCGGCGCCGTTCTCTGAGGCCAGCTCGTGGCGGGAGCCCGCTCCCACAAAAAAGCCCAGGGCGGCGGAGCGCACACCGGGGATGCGCTGGGTGAGAATGCGGGCGCCATTGGGCAGTGTAATGCTTCGATACATGATAAAACCCTTTCTTTTGTGTTGGGATTCGTTTTGGAAAGTATACCACAGCTTCCGGCCCGCCGTCTATGGAAGAAAAAGTTTTGTCCCCTAGGTATATGCTGGCAGAAGTCTGTCCACAATAGGCTTCGGAGGTGGTTTCCTTGAACCAAAATCGATGGAAAAAGCTGGGGGACTTTCTGCTGGGGAAAGGATTTTACATCGTCCTTTTCCTGTGCGTGGCTGCAATGGGAATTTCGGGCTATTATTTGGTCCGCTCCGTCAGCGGGAGCGGCGAAATCGATGATCAGGCCGTGACCGGCAACCCCACCGTGGTACTGCCTGACAGCAGCGCCCAGACGCCGCCCAAGGCGGAGACGCCTGCGGAAAAGACTCCGGAACAGCAGTCCGTCGTCCAGGAGGAGAAGGATGATCCCGAGGCCCTGCCTCAGACCCAGGCCCAGGACCAGACCACCCGGGACGTGGTGTACACCTGGCCGGTGAAGGGAGAACTGCTGCGGGGCTTTGCCGTGGAGACCCTGTCCTATGACCAGACCATGGGAGACTGGCGCACCCACGCGGGGGTAGACATCGCCGCAGAGGTGGGGCGCAAGGTCTGGGCCGCCGGAGAGGGTACGGTGAGCGAGGTGTATGAGGACCCCATGATGGGAGTCACCGTGGTGATCGAGCACCCGGACGGGGTAATCAGCACCTACTCCAACCTGGCCGCCGACCCCCTGGTGGCGGTGGGTGACACGGTGGATACCGGCGCGGAGATCGGCGCGGTGGGCGATACCGCCATTGCCGAGAGCGCCATGGAGCCCCACCTGCACCTGGAGATGACCAAGGAGGGTGCCGCCCTGGACCCGGTCACCCTGCTGCCTGACCAGCTTTGACAAAAGGACCTCTATCCCTGTGGGATAGAGGTCCTTTTGTTGTACTTATTCCTGCACCAAAGTTCGGCGCATAGTTTCTGCAAATTGGTCCAGCCGCTGGTTGATATCCGGGGCAGCCATAGCCTCGCCGGGATCGTTGGCGGTGGCCATGAGGGCGAAGCGGGGAGGCAGGTAGAAGGATTTGTTCATGTTCATGGCGGAGATGACCTGCCGGGCCACCGTGTCGCAGCCGGAGTAGCCCGACACCACCAGGGCAAAGACCGCCTTGTGATAAAAGCGGGTCTGCCGGAAGAGGGCGGTGAGGCGGTTGATGCAGGCGGTGAGGTTGGCGGAGAGAGCGTCATTATAGTTGGGGCACAGAAGGAGCAGCGCATCGGCAGAGCGCACAGCGGGGTAGACCTCCTCCTGCATCACGCCGCCGTAGAAGCAGCCCCCCCGCTCGCCGAAGTGGAGACACATGGTGTAGGGGCAGCCGGCGCAGTCGGACAGGGTGCCGTTGCGCAGACCGATCTCGGTCACATCCCAGTTCTCTCCCAGGCGCTGGTGCAGGGCGCTCCACAGGGCCATGGTGTTGGAGGTGTGGTGGCTGGAGGCGTGGAGCACCAGCAGCTTGGGCCGGGTGTGGCGGGCAAAGACCTCATGCTCCAGCCGCTGGGCGGTGTCCGCTACCGCGGCCTCATAGGCTCCGGCCAGGTCGGTGCCCAGATTTTTGGCCTGGATGCGGAAGTTGGCCAGGGAGCCGGTGGCCTCCACCAGGGGGCGGCCCAGCAGGGCGCACCCGGCACGGTTCATGGCCAGGGCCAGCTCCGCCGCTGTGGACTTGGTGTAGAGCTCTCCGGGGCCGTCCACAACGAGACCGCCGGTGCAGCCCTCCAGCAGTTCCGGCTCCCGGCGCAGCCGGGCGAGCATCCGGTAATACTCAAAATTCTGTCCGGCCTTGTCCAGCGACAGGGCAAACAGGATACGCTCCCCCTGGAGCTGGGAGAGGTCCTCGGAGCGGCGAATAAGCCGGACCTGGCGGCCTGCCAGAGCACGGTCCAGCACCCGGTCCAGCCGAGCTTGGTCCACCGTGTTGGGGAGGGTGGGATAGAGTACAGTCAGGGACATACACTCACCTTCTGAGAAAAGTAGAATTGCGGGGGAGATTACAGGATGGTCTTCAAATGGTCAGCGGCCTCCTGAATGTGGGCAAACAGGGGATCGGGGATGTGGGGCAGCAGCTCGGTCTCCACGCCAGCGGGGGTGTAGCGGTTCTTGCAGCCCATGAAGATACCGTCCAGGAAGACGGAGCCGCAGTGCCACTCGCCCCGCAGGGTGAGCAGGATGGACAGGGCGCCGGAGGACAGGGCGGGAGCCACATAGGGCTTAAAGCCGATTTCCCGCATGACCAGGTTGGCGGTGACCGTCTTGTGGGTCAGTTCCTGGGAAATTTCCTCGTTGTAATTTTCAATAGAGTTGGCGATAAACAGGCCGGTGCCGTGGGGGCCGAAGGAGCGGCCCTCGGTGAGGAAGGAGGAGAGCTTCTCGTCCTTCTTGGCAAAGTAGGCCGCCCGGGCGTTCATGACGCCAAGGCCGTAGCCCTGGACCTGCTCAGGCCGCAACCCACGGCCGTCCCAGTTGCCATCCTCGTCCTTGTTGCTCTCCAGATAGGCGGTCTTGGCCAGGGGGTCCACCGGGTCGGACACGGCGCACCACAGACCCTGGAAGTTGGCCTTCCGGGCCATGCGGGCGTAGGTCTTGACGATGGCGGCGTTGTTCTCAAACTGGGCCATGCGCACGTCCTTTACCTGGGAGCCCACAGGCGGGATGCCCTTGGAGGCCACAAATACAAACACGTCGCAGTCAAAGAGGTTTTCGGGCTTCACCACCTCCACATCGGGGAAAGCGTTGTAGTCCCAGGGGAGGTTAATTTGCCCCATCTCAAACTCCCACCGGGCGGTGATCTGGTCGGACAGATCGCAGATGCCGATGGTGGAAATCACGTCTCCGCCCAGCAGCTTCAAACCGGTGAGCAGGGTGGAGCCCACGTCGCCGATGGCCAGGATGTGGACCCGCTTTTTGCCCGTGTTGGGAGCGGCGGTGAGGATGGACTCCCAGCCCATCCGCCCGGTGTTCACGGCGGTGAGCTGTCCTGCCTCCAGGGCGGCGGAGAGAGCTTCGTCCAGCTCCAGTTGGGGCAGGCGGCTTGCGTCCAGCACTTCCAGGCTGTGAGGAGCCAGAAGCTGGCCGGGAGCGTTCACCTTAAAGGAGCCGCGGCCCAGGATAGGGTCGCCCTCCACCAGGTAGTAGATGGGCTCTCCGGCGCGGGGCGTGACGGGGGTGTAGGGCAGGTCGGAGCGGTCGGAGGCCAGGATTTTTCCATCCTTTTCGTAATAATAAAACATAGTATTACTCCTAGTTTTTGATTTTAGCAGGTTCCGCCCTGCGGGGCGGGTTCCTTTTTGCTTGCCCAAAAAGGAACCAAAAATGCCCCGGGGGTTGCGTTCCGATGAACACCTCGCCGCAGGCGGGTGTTCATAGTCTCTTACCCCCGGCCCCCCAGTTACGGGGGACGCCCTACTATTAGAATAGCAGAGCCCTCCCGGCGGCCTTAAGACAAGATCTGTGGCACTGCTTGCCTCGGCCCACTGGGGCCTGTGTATGCAAAATTTGATGAAAATGTGCGTTGGAATCACACCGCCTACTCTGGCAAAGCCGTGGCAGCTGGTCTATCCGACCACTGCCGCACCCAACAGGAAGGGATGCACCAGGCGGTGTACGTTAGAAGCCAGATGCTGTCAAATTTTGATGGCAAAAGGCCCCTGTGGGCTGAGTGGAGAAGGGAAACAGATCTTGATTTTGCCCGCCGGAAATTACGAACAAACCAAAGTGGCCCGCCCCCGTAATAGGGGGACCGGGGGAAAGGTGACTGTGAGCACCACCGCAGGTAGGTGCTCACCGGAGCCGTTCCCCGGCGATCTTTGGTTCTTTCCATCGCTGGAAAGAACACGTTTTAATGCGTGCGCAGCAGTTGCTCCAAATCGTTCTCCAGATACACCGACGCAGCCAAATTGGGGTCGTAATGGAGACATGTACCCTTATCAGGACACAGAGGCAGGATGACAGCCTCGGGCAGGCGGTTCAGAGTCAGGTTGCGCCCATAGAGGATGCGGTATTCCTGCTCCAGGGTGGAAATCACGTCCCGGGCCGACTCCAGGCAGCAGCGGGACAGCTCAAACACGGCGTCCTCACTGTACTCGCTGCGGAAGGTGGGGGAGGCGTAGGGCAGGATATGGTTGATGCCGGGGAGCATGCCGGGCACCGGAGAGGTGGAACGGCGCACCGTGTTGCCGCCGATGAAGGGATACAGGGTGGACTCCACAAACCACTCCCGCAGCCGGGGCAGGTAGTATACGCTGTCTACCGGGCGGCCCTGAGCGTCCATCAAGTCTCGGCCATGGCCGGAGAGCAGACCTACCAGCACCATACGGATGTCTACCTCCTCCTTGCGGAGGATGGGATCCAGCGCCTTGATGCGGAAGCCGGGGTGCATGATGTCGTCCACCAAGATGACCGGACGGTTGAAGGACTTAATGGTGCGGATCTGGCAGGGAATGGGGGCGTAATGGGGGAAGGCCTCCATGGTGCTCTGGCTGAGATCGGGGGTAAATACCTTGTCGGTGTGGATTGTTTTGGTGACAGTATTGGGTACGATCTTGCCGCGGAGCATTTTTCCGTAGGGAACGCACATGTTTTTCCCCAATTTCCGGGGGGTGGTGGGGACAGAGGGCACCTCGTTGTAGGTGGTGATCATCTCCAGCAGCCGCTGGTGGATAATATCCGAGGACAAGGTGAGCACCAGGAACCGGGGGTAGAGCTTGGTCAGGGCCATCTGCAGCCGCCGGTGTCCACGCTGGATGGCGGAGAGCACCTTGGGGTTGCGGTTGAGGGGGTCCTGAATGGTGGTCTCCAGATTCTGGATGAGCACGGTGGGGGCGCTCATATCCACCTCCCAGATGGGGGTGTCTCCCTCCCGGCGCAGGAAGCCCTGGCGGGCCAGGGAGTCCTCCAGTACCGGGTCAGGCAGAGCGCCGCAGGGGCGGTAGACGCCGTAAATGCAGTCGTCGGCCAGCGCCTTGGCCAGCACCTCGGTGAAGAGAAGCTGGAGATAGTCCTTCAGGGGATCGGAGGTGTCGGCCATGGCGGAGGTGATGATCAGCGTGGTGCCCGCCGAGCGCAGGCGGATGCGGTTGGCCAGCTCGGTATCCCGCAGGGCGCCAAAGAGTTGGGAGGCCGACAGGTACCGGAAGCTGAGGAAGCCCAGCAGCTGGTTCTGTGTGCTGGAGCGCAGCAGGACCAGACGGTCCCGGCCGCGGAGAATTCCCTCCCGCAGGGCGTCCCGGTCGGGCCGGCCGGCGGTGAGCTCCTGGACGAGCAGCTCGTCCGGCTCGTCCACCCACTGGAAGGTCAGGTCGCCGGAACCCAGCACCGGCTTATTTTGGCTGTCCCGGAGGTACAGGCCGTTTTGATAGATAAAGTCCTGGATCACCGGGTCGATGAGGTTGGAGATGTCCCGGTTCAGGTCCACATTTTCCCGGATACGGGTGGAACTAATGTCCTCCAGATGGGGAGGCAGCTGAAGCTGGATGACATCGCCCTTGAGATTCAGCTGCTCGGTGCTGGGCAGAGGAGGCTGGCCAGCCCGGCGGAAGATAATGAGGTTCATGGAGTGGATGGACCAGGGACGGGGGGAGGCCTGGAAACAGGAGGCGTTGCCCACCACGTCGCTGCCCACCACCAGATAGACCTCCTGGTCGGGGAAGAGGTTGCGCAGCCGTTTGAGGTCGGCGGGGTTGGCGATATTCACCGGGATGTCGTCGGGGAAGAGGTGGACGTGGAAGTCCCCTGCCACTGACAGGTTGACAATCTGCCGGCGGATGAGGTGGGGCTGGGCCTTTTTGGACCAGGAGAACTCGTCCACCGCCAGATAGACCTCAAAGCCCAGGTCCCGGATGGCGTGGACAATGCCCTTGTGGGACAGGGTGAAGGGGTCAAAGGTGCCGGGGAAGAAGGCCACCTTCTTTGGTACCGTGAAGGAGAAGGGGCCGTGGTCCAGCCGCCACAGGGCGATGAAGCGGTTGATGTGAGCCAGGGCGGCGGCGCGGTAGAAGAAGGTCATGTCGTCGTCCTGCACCGGAGCCTCCTGGATGAGGAAGAGGAGCTTGCGGTAGCTGAGAGAGAACAGGTGGGCCTTCTCGTCCATGGAGAGGACGTTGCTCTCAAACAGCAGCTTGCCGGTGACCAGCAGAGCCTCCTGACGCACCGGGGGACGGTAGTGGGCCAATCCCTGGAGCAGGAGACCCAGCAGCTCCTGGCGGCGGGACTCATAGTTCTGGGCGGACTCCACAAAGCGGCCCCGGTAGGCGGGGTAGTGCTGGAGCAGCACTCCGATGGTGTTCAGCGCGCCGGAGACGGCGGAGTCGTTGGGGGAGCCCAGCAGGGTCTTGAGCCACAGCACCTGCTCGTCCAGCTCGCTGGGGTAGAGGTACAGGGCGGCCTGGCCCAGATATTCAGGGATGTACTTGGAGATCTCGTACTGTCCCATTTCCAGGCCCTTGCCCAGCTCCACCACCACCTCGTTGCGCTGGTCCCGGCGGAGCATGGGCAGGATATGCACCAGCGCGTCGCCGGCGTTGCAGCGCACTACTACCCGCTCAGAGACTTTGATGAGGTTGGAGTAGTGGGTGCAGATGTGGAGCATGTGCTCCTGAAGGCCGTGCTCCACCTGGTCCCGCAGCAGCTCCACGCCCACCACCTTGACCACCCAGGGGGTGGCGGTCTTCAGGTTGTCCAAAAAGACCTCGCTGGTGATGTCTTGGTCGTATAGCGCCCGCTTGTGGGCGGAGGTGTCCTTGCCGGCCCGCTGGAGAATGCGGTACTGCAGGAAGGTGACGGCCAGACTTTTCTGGGTGACTCCGTTGGCAATGGAGACGATCTGCTCCATCTGGGGGTTGCTGCGGGAGAGATTGCGGGCGGCTTCCCGCAGGAACATGAGGGAGGCCACGGTGAGGCGCAGGTCGTTCTGCCCCACCCAGTAGGCCGCAAAGTTGATAAGCAGCTGGCGCACCTCGTCGTTATAGTACTTGGAGGGGAGATACCAAGCCGCGTCCAGCAGGGTGAAGGCGGTGTCGGCGTCCTTCTCCTGGGGGTCGTGGAAGTAGCGCAGGAAGGCGCCCACAAACCGGGGCACGTCCCCGGGGCGGGCGTACTTCAGCAGGGACTCCAGCACAAGCTTCAGGGTGTAGCCGATGTGGTGGCGCTGCTGCTGGGTGGTCTTGTGGTCGGGGTAGATGAGCATGTCCAGGTACTGCTCCCAAAGGGTGAAGGGGACCTCCTCGGCGGGGTCGTTCTCCTCGTCCGCCGGGACCTCCTTGCGGTAGACCAAGTGGAAGCGGGCGATGATCAGACCGATGAGAGAGCCGGCTTGACGGCGGATATCGCCCTCGCGGTGGACCAGCAGCTCGTAGAGGAAGGAGAGCGCCTGGGTCTTCTGGCGCACCGACAGGTAGGTGAAGTACTCCTGGAACACGTTGAGGTAGGCCCGCAGCTGCTTCCAGTCCTTGGTGGAGCGGGCGGCCTCGATGATGTTGCCGAACTTGCGCTCGTTGGAGAGCATGTGCATCAGGCGCAGGCTGTGGCCCACCGACAGCAGGGTCAGCCCCTCCACCGTCTCTCCCGGTCCCATGAGGGAGGGGTCCTTGTGGGGACGGGGCTGCTGGGGCTGGCCGGTGAGGTCCACATCCACGCCCAGGGCGCGCATGTAGTCCTCAAAATCGTGGAGCTTGCCGTAGACGAATTCATACCGCCGCCGCTTGGAGAGGTCCACATTCTCCAGCTTGGAGAGGATGACCTGGAAGGACTCGTCCAGGGGGTAGAGGACGGTGATCTCGTTGCCGTCGGCATCCCGGCTCTGCTTGGAGCGGAAGTCGGCGTAAATGAGACACAGAGACTCCACCGACAGGGACTCCAGCTCCAGATCCCAGGTGGAGTGGTTGGAAGCGATGTGGCTGATGTTATCCAGGTGGCGCTCCAGCAGCCACTGGTCGGTGTAGTAGTAGTGCAGGTGGGGCACCCGCTCTCCCGGGCGGCAGCCGAACTTGCCGATGTCGTGGGCGGCGGCAGAGCCGGAGATGAGGGCCAGATCGATGTCCACCCCGGCCTGCTTCAATCCCCGGGCCACCGCCATGGCGATGTAGTGGACCCCGGCAATGTGGCCCAGCGTCTTGAAGGGGGTGACCTCCAGCCCTAAGCGCATGAGCTCGTAGACGTACTCCTTCCGGTAGCACTCCAGAAGCTTGGCATACTCCCGGCCGCAGTCGCAGGGGGTATACTCCTCGGGGGTGAGGAACTGAAAGTCCATGAGGGGGTCAAAGGGGAGCACCTGCCGCTCGTAGTCCAGCAGTACCTGCAGGACGGTCAGATAGAACCGGGCACCCTCCACATGTTCCTGGGCGTCGGGGGCGAAGTTGCCCTGGGGATACAGACAGGCGCGGATGTACCGGTAGCAGAAGGACAGCCAGCCGTCCTCAGGCACCGGGGAGAGTTTGGCCAGGATGGGGGCGCACACCTGGAGCACCTGATCACACTCCAGGCGGGTGCGGATGGGAAGCAGCTGGTCCAGCTCCTCGGCCCAGCCGGGGGTCTTCAGCAGGGTCAGAGCGGCGCGGCGGTTTGGGGCGCAGGCCAGCTCCTGCTCTGTCAGGGCGTCGGCCACCTGGCTGGAGAGCTGGCGGATCAATTTTTCATGCATAGACGTCCCGCCTTTCTGGGAGTAAAGTGGTAAAGAATTGTTGTTTTTCAGTTTAGCACAAAAACTGGAAGAAGGAAAGAGCAAGCGGCCCGCCAAAAACAACCTTTTGACGAGCCGCAGTATGGTTTGTTATATGGGATCCCCGCGCCAGCGGCCCCGGATCCACACCTGGCCCACTACCGCGCCGATCACCAGGATGTTGCCGCAGAAGTAGAGCCACACCAGCAGGATAATGAGGGAGGCCAAAGAGCCGTATACCAGGGAGTAGCGGGAGGACATGTCGATAAACCAGGAGAAGAGCACCGAGCAGGCCACCATAGCCAGGGCGGAGAGCAGAGCGGTGAGGCGGATGGTGCCCTTGACGTGCAGGGCGCGGGGGGTGCCCAGGCGGTACACTGCCAGCACCAGCAGCAGCACAAAGCAGAACAGCAGCACATAGCGCAGCTGGGTCCAAAAAGAGGCTAGCATGTGCAGCGGGATAAGCTCCAAAATTTTTGGGGGCAGAGTCCGCTCCAGAGCCTGGAAGAACCAGTCGCCGGTAAAGACCACGATAATGGACAGGTACAGGGTCAGCAGGAACAGCAGGGAGAGCACCACGCTGAGGGCCAGGCGCTTGATGCTGTTGTCACGGGGGACCTCGTAGAGCTCGTCCATGGTCTGAAACAGGGTGCGCAGGGCGGCAGAGGCGGAGAGCAGAATGGTAAACAGGCTGGCCAGCAGCAGGGGGGTGGACTGATTCTGGGGAATGGAGGAGACGTAGGTGAGGTAGTCCAGAATAATGTTCAGACTCTCCTGGGGCAGCAGGGGCTCCAGGGCAAAAAACACGTCCTCCGGCTCCAGGGGGAGCAGGCCGATGAAGAAGTTGACGCACATGAGCAGGGGAAACAGGGTCAGGATGAGAAAATAGGACAGGGCTGCCGCCGCCCGGGCCACGCCCACCCGGTCGTAGGTTTCTTTTAAGTCCAGGGCAAAGGCCACCGGCTTTTTATCCAGCAGTGCGCGCCACATGGGGTCGGCCTCCTCTCAAATCAATACTCCCAGCATAGCAGAAGGGCGGGATAAAACCAGGGGGAAGGGGTCGAGAAAAACGCAAAAAGCCGCCTGCGATGCAGACGGCTTTCCTCTTGCAGAAAATTAGGCCAGCTTGTTCAGCTTGATGGTCATGCTGCTCTTCTTGTTGGCAGCGTTGTTCTTGTGCAGCAGCCCCTTAGCAGCAGCCTTGTCCACCGCCTTCACAGCCACCTTGTAAGCAACATCGGCCTCGCTGCGGTTGCCTTCCGCCACCGCGGCCTCAAACTTCTTGATGTCGGTCTTCAGCGCGGACTTCGCGGCCTTGTTCTGCATGGCCTTGGTCTGGGAAACCAGCACACGCTTCTTGGCAGACTTGATATTCGGCAAACCAAACACCTCCTCCGATTTTTAATCGTTAAAATTAGCACAATAATACTGTGCGGATATGTATTGTAGCATATCGCGGCGGAAAATGCAACACTTTTTTTCAAAAAGAATGAGAAAATCGGATAAAATTTCCGCTGCCGCAAATGCTAGCAGAGAAATGTGGCAAGACCACAAGATATGGAAGGAAAAGGAGTGGGGAACATGGAGCAGCGGCGTACCGACCTGGCTCTGGAGGCCCGGGAGCTGTGGCAGGAGCGGGCGGGGGAGACCAGCGAGCTGGAGGGCGTACAGGCTCAGACCGGGGAGCGGGAGGGCTTCCTCTCAGAGACCGTGCACATCCTGGATGAGCGGGGGGAGCAGGCTCTGGGCAAACCGGCGGGCACCTATGTGACGCTGACCATGGACGGCCTGCAGCGCCGGGAGGAGGACGCCTTCGGCCGGGGCGCCCGGGCGGTGGCCGGGGTGCTGCGGGAGCTGATGGGACCGGAGGGGGAGAAGGGCGGCGCCCTGGTGGTAGGGCTGGGGAACCGGGCCATCACCCCCGACGCCGTCGGTCCCAAGGTCCACGAGCACACCCTGGTCACCCGCCACCTGGTGGAGGGAGTGCCGGAGCACTTTGGCTCGTTCCGGCCTGTGGCCTCCCTGGCTGCTGGGGTGCTGGGCACCACGGGGATGGAGAGCGGGGAACTGGTGCAGGCGGTGTGCCGCAGCCTGAAACCCGCCTGGGTCATTGCGGTGGACGCCCTGGCTTCCCGGTCCCTGGAGCGGCTGTGCCGCACGGTGCAGATCTCTGACACCGGCATCGTCCCGGGCTCCGGGGTGGGCAACCACCGCTTTGCCCTAGATGAGAAGACCCTGGGGGTGCCGGTGCTGGCGGTGGGGGTGCCCACGGTGGTCTACGGGGCCACTCTGGCCGCCGACCTGCTGGGCCGGGACGACCTGCCCCCCCTGGGCCGGGGGGGCGAGCTGCTGGTCACTCCTAAGGACATCGACAGCCAGGTGGGGGACCTCTCCAAGGTCATCGCCTACGGCATCAACCTGGCCCTCCAGCCCGGTCTGGGGGTGGAGGACCTGGATCTGTTGTTAAGCTAGGCCCCGCAGACACTGGCACAGGAGAATCAGGGCCACATTGGTGCAGTACAGGACAAAAAAGTCTCCGGTCAGGCGCAGACGCTGCTGCTGGGTCAAGAAAACTCCCCCTTTCCGGTGTCAGTGTATGCGCCGGGATGGGGGACTCATGCGCGGCGGGGACTGGAATATCCCCCCAGGAAATGGGACACACTAACCGGGAATCAAAGGGGCCGCGCCCCGGGAAAGGATGTGATGGAGATGGTAAAGGGAATCACTCGCCAGGTGATTTTGGTCAAGTCCCCCGACCCCAAGCTCTTTGAGGAGGCAATCTTTATCGTGAAAGAGGAGGCCCTGGCCCGGGAAGGGGTCAGTGCCGACCAGGTGATCCGTCAGGCCCGTCAGGCCGCCGACGGCTATTTGAAGAGCGGACGGGCCTGGAACCGGAAGCTGGAGCGGCTGGACCGGTTCCGGGGTCCCATTTGGGGGGCGGCAGGAGCGGCGGCCGCTTCTGCGGCCTGGTATGCCATCCTATTCCTGCTATAAAAAATCTTCCAAACTTCTTAAGAGAAACCTAAGAAAACCTTTCAAGGATTTGCACAAACTGTATGTTATCCTCTCATACAGTTCAAGCCGGAACTGTCCGGCCAAAAGGAGAGGATCATCGCATGTCTGATTTGCTGCAAGTGACCGACCTGGTCAAAATTTACGGCCGCCGGGACGCGGCCACCCGCGCCCTGGACGGGGTAAGCCTGTCTCTGGCGGCGGGGGAATATGTGGGGATCATGGGAGCCTCCGGCTCCGGCAAGACCACCCTGCTCAACTGCATTTCCACCATCGACCGACCCACCTCCGGCTCTATCCAGGTGGACGGACAGGAATTGACAAAACTCCGGGGCAAGGAGCTCACCCGTTTCCGCCGGGAGCGGTTGGGATTTATCTTCCAGGACTGCAACCTGCTGGACACCCTCACCGCCTTTGAAAACATTGCCCTGTCCCTGTCTATCGTAGGTACTCCGGCGGGGGAGATCAAAGGCCGGGTGGAGGAGATGGCCTCTCTGCTGGGCATCTCGGAGTGCTTGCAGAAGTATCCCTACCAGATGTCGGGGGGACAGCAGCAGCGGTGCGCCGCCGCCCGGGCCATGGTCACCCGCCCTGCCCTGGTGCTGGCCGACGAACCCACCGGCGCTCTGGACTCCAAGTCCGCCCGGATGCTGCTGGAGCGGCTGGAGGTCCTGAACCGGGAGCGGGGGGCCACCATTCTCATGGTCACTCACGACGCCTTTACCGCCAGCTGCTGCCGCCGGGTGGTCTTCCTGCGGGACGGCCGCATCTTTAAAGAGCTACGCCGGGGCGAGGGGGAGGACCGCCGTGCCTTCTTCCAAACCATTATCCGGGTGGTCACCCAGCTGGGAGGAGAGATGGAAGATGTTCTTTAAGCTGGCTCTTCGCAACGTGCGCCGGTCCTTCCGGGACTACGGGGTGTATCTGCTTACCCTCACCTTCGGCGTGTGTCTCTTTTATACCTTTAACTCCCTGGAGGGCCAGGGCGCTATGGTCTATCTGGCCCAAAACGGCAGCCCCATGGTGCCGGTGATCCTATCCTGTATCAGCATCTTCTCCGTCTTTGTGGCGGTGGTGCTGGCCTGCCTCATTCTCTACGCCAACCGCTTTTTGCTGCGGCGGCGCAAGCGGGAGCTGGGTACTTACCTCCTGCTGGGTCTGGGCCAGGGGCAGGTGTCCCTGGTGCTGGTGCTGGAGACCGGGCTGGTAGCCCTGGTGTCTCTGGTGCTGGGACTTGGGCTGGGTGTGCTGGCCTCTCTGGGGTTGTCCCAGCTCACCTTGTCCATGTTCCAGATCTCCATGGACGGCATGCTGGGCCTGCACTTCTCCCCGGCGGCGGCAGGCAAGACCATCTTGTACTTTGGTCTTATTTTTCTGCTGGTGATGCTGCTCAGCGGCGTGCAGGTATCCCGCTCCAAGCTGCTGGACCTGATGCAGGGGGACCGGCGCAACGAGCCTCTGCGGCAGCGGTCCCTCAAGTGGGCGGTATTCCAGTGTGTGCTGGGTGTGGTGTGCCTGGGAGTGGCCTATGTCATGCTGCTCACCTTCGGCATGATGATTTTGGCCATGCCCATGCTCTGTGTGCCCATGCTGGCCCTGGGCACGGTAGGTACCCTGCTCATTTTCCGGTCTCTGTCCGGCTTTGTGCTGCGGCTGGCCCAGAGCCACCCCGGTTTCTACTATAAAAACCTGAACCTCTTCACCCTGCGGGAGTGGATGAGCAAGGTCCACTCCACCTACCTGGCCCAGACCGTCATCTGCATTCTTCTGCTGCTGGCCATGGGCATCACTGCCAGTTCTATCGGCCTTAACTCCACCCTGGACGCCCTGGCCCAGGATCAGGCTCCCTTTGACATCACCATTCAGAATCAAAACGGGGACGTGCAGCAGGTGGACTTTGACGGCGAACTGAACGCCGCCGGGTTTGATACGTCGGAAAAGCTGTCCTGGCAGCGGGACTTCCTCATCTACTATGGGGACACCGCCGTCACCGGACTCTACTCCTCCGGCGTCATCAGCCTCACCGACTACAACGCCCTGCGGGAGCGCCAGGGAGAGAGTCCCTACACCGGCACCCTGCCCGCCTCTATCCCCTGGGAGGAGGTATGCCGCCTGGTAAACGGCGGCCTGGGCATGGACATGGTAGTGGTAGATGACACTATGTTGGACCAGTTGGAGGTCCGCCGCCAGATCTGGGTGGCCGACTACGCCGGGGACGCGGAGGAAACCGAGGCCGATCTGGTCTCCGCTTTGACTGAGCTGCCCCAGACCTGCCTCACCCGCACGGAAAGTCGGATCATGCTCTATCAGGAGCTGGTGGGCAATAAGATCCTGGCCCTGTTTTTGGGACTGTATCTGGGAATCACCTTCCTGCTGGCCGCCGCGGCGGTGCTGGCCTTGCAGCAGCTGAGCCAGGGGGCAGACAACGCCGGGCGCTACGCCATCCTGCGCCGCCTGGGCGCTCAGGAGAGCATGGTGTCCCGCTGCGCCGTGGAGCAGGTGGCTCTCGCCTTCCTGCTGCCGCTGGCCCTGGCCCTCATTCACAGCGTGGTGGGTATGAAGGCGGCCAACGACTTCATTGCCCAGGCGGGCAAGGTGGATGCTCTCCAGAGCACCGCCGTCACCGCCCTCATGCTGCTGGTGGTGTACGGGGGCTACTTCCTGGCCACCGCCCTGGCCTGCCGCCGTCTGGCCCTCCAGGGAACGGGAGCGCGGCGCTGAATCGATCAAAATTGCCCATTGGCCCCCGGGGCCAATGGGCAAAATTTTAGGAAAAATTTCATCTGTTCAGGCCGGTGGGGAATGGCTATAATAGTCCGGAATCCAAATCCCCCCTGGGGAACTTGTCCAAGGAGAGAACGCGTATGACCAAGGACCTGACCACCGGCAGCCCCATGCGGCTCATTCTGGGCTTTGCGCTGCCCACCCTGCTGGGCATGCTGTTCCAACAGCTGTACAATATGATGGACACCATGATCGTGGGCAAGCTGCTGGGCGCCACCGCTCTGGCGGCGGTAGGCTCCACCGGCTCCATCAACTTCTTTGTCATCGGCTTTTGCATGGGCGTGTGCAACGGCTTTGCCATCCCGGTGGCCCAGCGTATGGGCGCGGGAGATTATAGCCAGATGCGCCGGTATGTGGCCAACGCCGCCTGGCTGGCCATCGCGTTTGCCGCGGTACTCACCGTGGCCACCGGCCTGCTGTGCGGTACCATTCTCACCGTCATGAATACCCCCGCCGACATCTATGAGGGGGCCTACTGGTACATCTTCATCATCTTCATGGGCATCCCCGCCACCTTCCTTTATAACCTGCTGGCGGCCATCATCCGGTCCCTGGGAGACAGCAAGACGCCCGTCTATTTTCTGGCCATGTCCTCGGTGCTGAACATCGGACTGGACCTGGCCTTTATCCTGGTGTTCCGGCTGGGGGTGGCTGGAGCCTCTCTGGCCACCGTATTGTCCCAGGGAGTGTCCGGCCTGGCCTGCCTGGTGTACATGGTGAAAAAGTTCCCCATCCTCCACATGAGCCGGGAGGAACGGCAGCTGGACATCCGTTCCTGCCGGGCGCTGTGCTTCATGGGGGTACCCATGGGGCTTCAATACTCCATCACCGCCATCGGCTCCATCTTCCTCCAGTCCGCGGTCAACAGCCTGGGCAGCCTCTATGTGGCGGGTGTGGCTGCGGGAAGCAAGCTGTTCCAGCTGCTGGGCTGTCCCTACGACGCCATGGGTGCCACCATGGCCACCTACTGCGGCCAGAATGTGGGCGCGGTGAAGCTGGACCGCCTGGGCAAGGGCGTGCGGGCCTGCTCGCTGCTGGGCCTCATCTATGCGCTGATCGCCTTCGGCGGCATGCTGCTCTTTGCGCCCCAGGGGGCCATGCTCTTCCTGGACCCCACCGAGCCGGAGCTTGCCACCCTGGTGGATCTGACCGCCCAGTACATCCGCACCCTCACCGCCTTTTTCTTCCCTCTGGCCCTGGTGAATATTGTCCGCTTCTCCATCCAGGGCATGGGTTTCAGCGGCCTGGCCATTCTGGCCGGCGTGATGGAGATGATCGCCCGCACGGCGGTGGGCGTCATCTTTGTGCCTATGTTTGGCTATACGGCGGCCTGTTTCGCCTCTCCGGCGGCCTGGGTGTGCGCCGACCTGTTCCTGATCCCCGCCTGCATGGGCAGCATTAACCGTCTGCGAAAGATTTACGAAAAAGAACCCGAAGCCTGATGGCTTCGGGTTCTTTTTATATCGGCAGTTCCAGGACAAAGGCCACGCCAACCGGGCGGTTCTCCGCCCAACACCGGCCGCCATGGGCCTCCACGGTTTTCCAAACGATGGCCAACCCCAGGCCGGTGCCGCCGCTGTCCCGGCTGCGGGAGGGATCGGCGCGGTAGAAGGGCTCCCAAAGCCGGGATAGGTCCTCGGACGGGATGTTGGGCCCATCGTTGTACACGGTGAGGCGGGCGCAATGGCCCAACTTTTCCAAAGAGACCTGTACGGTTCCACCGGAATCGGCATGGCGCAGGGCGTTAGAGGCCAGATTTTCCACCGCCTCCTCCAGCCGTGCCCGGTCCCCGGAGAGGGATACCTCCTCCAGCTCCAGTTGAAGCTGGAGATGTTTCTGCTCCAGGGGCAGGGCAAGGGGGGCAAACACCTCCCGTACCAGGGCGGCCAGCTCCACCGGTTCCTTTTTCGCTGCCCCTTTCGCCTCCGTCCGGGCCAGCTCCAGCAGGCTGCCCACCAGAGCGGACATGCGGTCGCTCTCCGAGAGTACCACGTCCAAGTATTGATCCCGCTTCGCCGAGGCGATGTCCTCCCGCAGGGCCTCGGCGTGGGCACGGAGGACGGCCAGGGGGGTTTTTAGTTCGTGGGCCGCCGCCCGGGCAAAGTCCCGCTCCCGCTGGATGGCCCGGCGCTGGCGGTGGTCGGTAAAGAGGGCCATGGCGATGGCGGCCAGCAGGGTAAACAGGGCGGTGGATTTTAGTTCCTCGATGATCCGATGTGTGGGGATATAGGAGAAGCCATAGCCAAACAAAGTGCCGTCAGACAGGGGATAACAGGTGGTGTTGGAGCTGACGGAGGCGGAGGAGAAGGTGTCTGGCAGAGTATCGATCCCAGCAAAGAGAAGATCCACTTGTTTCTCTAATTTCTGCCACTGCTCCAACATCTCCCGGGGGGAGGCGCTGCGGACCGTCAGGGCGGAAAAAAGATCTACCGCCTCAAACCGCATGGTGGTCAGCTCCTTCCCCTCAAAAAAGGAGCTGTCGGTGTCTACCATGGTGACTTCCTTGCCTCGGTAGACATAGGTGATGGTCTTTGGGTAGACGATCTGCCGCTCCTCATCCACTACGCCCACCACATCGCACCAGAGGGCGTCTGTCTCCGACTCCGTGTCGGGTTCTCTGGGAAGAGCCTGGAAAATTCTTAGGCTGGGCTCCTCCCGCAGCTTCTGCGCCAGTTCTACCTGCTCCTCCGGGCTGAGCACCGCATCCAGCCAGAGATACCAGTTGAGTGTCGAAGTCCCGGGCAGGGAGGCACGGCTGTTGGTCAGCTGACTACGGGCCAGCTCCTGGCCATCGGCGGTGTAAAAGCGGAACTGGACGATCCCGTCGTAGTCGTAGAGCTGATTTCCCAGCCAACTGGCGAGAATAGCCGGCTTCCGGGCCTCCGTGGCCTCTCCGGACCACACACTTTGGTAGTAGCTCTCAGCGCTTTGACAGGCGGACTGGACGGCAAGCTGGACCTCACCCTTCAGCTTTTGTCCGCTCAGTCCCCATAAAATCCCCATCATCCCCGCCCACAGCAGCAAAAACAGGGGGAGCGTACCGGTAAAAATCCGCTTGAGCCGCTTCATGGTCATCCCTCCTCCAATCGGTAGCCCGCCTTGAATACCGTCTTGATCTGCTTGCCCGCCTTGCCCAGAGCGGCGCGGAGACTGCGCACCCGTACATCCACCGCCCGGTCGTCCCCCTCAAAGTCCAGCCCCCACACCTTGTCCAGAAGCTGGGCGCGGGAGAGCACCTGCCCCTGATTGCGCAGAAGGCATAGGAGCAGCTCGTACTCCCGGGGGGAGAGCTTGATTTCCTGTCCCGCTGCCGTACACCGGCGGGCGCCGGTGTCAACCTGGATGGCCCCGCAGGAGAGGACACCGGTTTTCCGCTCTCCCCGGCTGCGGCGGATGAGAGCCTGGAGCTTGGCCAGCAGCACGGCCAGGGAGAAGGGCTTGGTTACATAGTCATCCGCTCCCAGCGCATAGCCCCGGAGCGTCTCCTCCTCGCCGCCCAGGGCGGTGAGAAACAAAATGGGCACAGAGCTTTGGCGGCGCACTGCCCGGCATACCCCGAAGCCGTCCAGCCTGGGCATGAGGACATCCAGCACCACCGCATCGTAGTCCTGCTCTTCCAGAAGCTCCAGGGCCTCCTGGCCGTCCCGGGCCAGGTCGCACTCCAGACCGTGGGCGGTGAGATAGTCCCGGATGATCTCCCGCATCGCTCGCTCGTCCTCTACCACAAGAATCCGGTCCATCGCCCATCCTCCCTTTCTGTGTTCAGGGTACACCCTGCCTGTGTCCAAGTTATGTCCATTCCATCATACCCCGGAACCTTTTTTCGCGCAACGCAGAAAAAGCGCCGCGGAGCATTGCTCCACGGCGCTTTTTTGAAAATTTGCTTAGTTCCAGTAGTCGGTCTTTTCCTTCAGACCGATGCTGGCAGCCTTGAAGACCGGGTTCTTGCCCTGCTTCTTCTGGGTGGTGTAGTCCTTGAGAGCAGCCAGGGCGGGACGGGCCAGGATGACGATGACGGGCAGGTTCAGGATAGCCATAATGCCCATGAGCACGTCGGCCAGGTTCCACACGGTGCTGATCTGCATGCCGGCGCCGATGAAGATGAGGATCATGGCGTCGATGCGGAAGAGGATCATAAACTCCTTGGCGGGGACCTTCTTCACGATGTAGGCCAGGCAGTTATCCACATAGTACAGGTTGCCGATCAGAGTGGTGAAGGCAAAGAGCACCATGGCCACGGTGATGAAGATGGGGCCGATGGGGCCGAAGGTGGCGGACAGGGCAGCCTGAACATAGGGAGCGCCCTCCAGCTCGGCGGTGGGCTCCACGCCGGAGCACAGCAGCATGAAGGCGGTGGCGGAGCAGATGAGCAGGGTGTCGATGAACACGGAGAGCATCTGCACCAGGCCCTGCTTGACGGGGTGGCTGACGTTGGCAGAGGCGGCGGCATTGGGAGCGGAGCCCACACCGGCCTCGTTGGAGTACAGGCCGCGCTTGATGCCGTACATCATGGCAGAGCCGGCAAAGCCGGAGAAGATGGCCTGGAAGTCAAAGGCCTCGGAGAAGATGCGGCCGAACACATAGGGCAGGTTGCCGATGTTCATCACCAGCACCACCAGGGACACCAGCACGTACAGGCCGCCCATGAAGGGCACCAGGGTGGAGGTGAACTTAATGATGCGCTTGCCGCCGCCCATGACGCAGTAGCCCACCAGGACCGCCAGAATGGCGCCGATGACCCAGGGGGTGCTCTCTGCGTTATAGAAGGAGTAGCCGCTGAAGGTGGACTGCAGGTTGTAGGAGGCCAGCATGTTGAAGCCGCCGGCGTAGGTGAGGATCAGGGCCACAGCAAAGATGACGGCCAGGGGACGGGAGTGAAGGGCAGCCTCGATGTAGTAGGAGGGGCCGCCGTAGCTCTCACCGGTCTCGGGGTTGCGGCGCTTGTAGATCTGAGCCAGGGTGGACTCGATGAAGGCGGAAGCGCCGCCGATGATGGCGATGATCCACATCCAGAACACGGCGCCGAAGCCGCCCAGGCAGATGGCGGTGGAAATGCCGATGATGTTGCCGGTGCCCACGCGGGAGGCGGTGGACACCATCAGAGCCTGGAAGGAGGAGATGGAGCCGGCCTTGTCCGGCTTCTCGCCCACCACGCGGATGGACTCGGCGAACATACGGAACTGGATGAACTTGGTGCGGAAGGTGAAGTACAGGCCTACTGCCAGCAGCAGGATGATCAGCAGGTAGGAGTACATGATGTTGCTGATCTCATTGATGATCATATCAAGCATGACAACACACTCACTTTCTTAAATGGTGAAGTTCTCTCTCCGACAACAGACGCGGTTCAGACCTCCTCTCGGCCCCGGCGTCTCACAGGGCGCAAGGAAGCCCTGCGTGCCGAAGGGGAACGGAACGCGGGGCCTTTATGTGGACTTATTATACAGGAAAAAGTGGATAAAAGCCAGAACAATCTGTGGAAGTTGCTGAACTTTGTGAAAAGTACACAGAAAGTTCACATTTGTGCGCGCGCTTCGGTGGGAATGGCCGGAAACAAAATTCCCCCGCCCGGGCAAAAGGCCCGGGACGGGGGAAATCATCGGGAAATAAAGGGATCAGTAGGCCACGCCCCACAGGATCATGTGCTTGGCGGGCTTGCCGCAGCACACGCAGGTGTCGGACACCTTCTCCTGCTCCAAGGGCATGCACCGGGAGGTGACGCCGGCCTGCTCCTTCATCTTGAGCTCGCACTCCAGATCGCCGCACCACATGGTCTTGGCAAAGCCGCCCTCGGTCTCCATAAACTCCTTGACCTCGTCCAGAGTCAGGCACACGCGGGTGTGATCCTCCAGGTTCTTCTTGGCCCGCTCGTAGAGGCCGTTGTGTACCGCGTCCAGCAGCTGGGGCACGGTGGTCTCCAGCTCGGCCAGAGGCACGAAGATCTTCTCGCCGGAGTCACGGCGGCAGATGCAGCACTGGCCCTTCTCCATATCCTTGGGGCCGATCTCCACGCGCAGGGGCACGCCCTTCATCTCATACTGGGCGGCCTTCCAGCCCATGGACTGGTCGGAGGCGTCCATGCTGGCACGGATGCCGGCAGCCTTCAGACGGTTGAGCAGGTCGGTAGCGGCGTCCAGCACGCCCTCCTTGTGCTGGGCCACGGGGATGACCATGGCCTGGATGGGGGCGATGCGGGGGGGCAGCACCAGGCCGTTGTTGTCGCCGTGGGTCATGATGATGCCGCCGATCATACGGGTGGACACGCCCCAGGAAGTCTGATGGGGGTAGTGGAGCTGGTTGTCCTTGCCGGTGAAGGTGATGTCAAAGGCGCGGGCGAAGCCGTCGCCGAAGTAGTGGCTGGTGCCGGACTGGAGAGCCTTCTTGTCGTGCATCATGCACTCCACGGTGTAGGTCTCCTCAGCGCCGTTGAACTTCTCCTTGTCGGTCTTGCGGCCCTTGACCACGGGCATGGCCAGCACGTTCTCCAGGAAGTCGGCGTAGATGTTGAGCATCTGCTGGGTCTCCTGGCGCGCCTCCTCCTCGGTGGCGTGCATGGTGTGGCCCTCCTGCCACAGGAACTCACGGTGGCGCAGGAAGGGACGGCTGGTCTTCTCCCAGCGCAGCACGCTGCACCACTGGTTGTACAGCTTGGGCAGGTCACGGTGGGAGTGGATGATGCTCTTGTAGTGCTCGCAGAACAGGGTCTCAGAGGTGGGACGGATGCAGTAGCGCTCCTCCAGCTTCTCGCTGCCGCCGTAGGTCACCCAGGCGCACTCGGGGGCAAAGCCCTCCACGTGGTCCTTCTCCTTCTGCAGCAGGCTCTCAGGGATCAGCATGGGCAGGTACACGTTCTCGTGGCCGGTCTCCTTAAACCGCTTGTCCAGCTCCGCCTGGATGTTCTCCCAGATGGCGTAGCCGTAGGGACGGTAGATGAACACGCCCTTGATGGAGGAGTAGTCGATGAGCTCCGCCTTCTTGCACACGTCGGTGTACCACTGGGCGAAGTCCACCTCCATATCGGTGATCTGCTCCACTTGCTTCTTGTTATTCTGAGCCATATCAAAATCAGTCCTTTTCTATAAGATCGGGCTTGGAAAACTCGTACCGTTTATTGTATAAATTTCGGCTGGAAAAGTCAAGGCGGAAACCGCAAAAGGGAGGGGGCAGGGCAGGGTTACATGTAGTCGCCGGTGTAGTCGATGACCATGTCGTCCAGCGTGGTCCATCCGCTGGACACCAGGGAGTAGTAGTCCCCGTCCAGCTTCAGCTGGAGCATTACCGACTGGTCCTGGCCGTAGGTGGCCTGGGGCAGGACCTGCTCCACCTTCTCGATCATGCGCAGGGCGTACTCCGCGTCCAGTTCCTGATAGGCCGCCTCGCTCAGGGTGCTGGCCTCGTCGGGGGTGGTGCCGTTGTCCGCGCATACCTGGCTCCAGATCTCGGCGTACGTCTCATCAGGGATCAGATGGAACACCTCGATGGGGGAGAGGATGACCTCCACGGCAAAGTCTCCGCCCTGGAGCTTGTTGCCCTCGCCCACAGAGTACTGGGCCTTGGCATAGATGTCCTTGACCAGCTGGGTGGCCCGCTCATTGACCTCGTCGTTGGGGTAAAAGACCTCCAGATAGTTCAGCAGACGCTGGGCCTCGGCCTGGGCGTTGTCCTCATACTGCTGCTTGGCGTCCTCCTCCGTCATGCCGTCCACCAGGTCCAGATATTCCTGGCTGTACTGGCCTTTGTAGGTGCAGTCCAGTTCCCCCTGAATATAGGTGGTCACGTCCGCTCCGGACAGACCGCAGGCAGCGAGGGTCAGGGTCAGCGCGCAGGCCAGAATTCCGGCAAACAAGTGGCGTTTTTTCATAGACGATCTCCTCTCTTTCCTTGCGCGGGGGTGGCGGCAGGCGGGGAACCGCCCGGTCCGAATCTTGGATACTTTAACTTTAAAGGAAGAAAGCGGGAAAGTCAACCTTGCCCGCGCAGATGGGATGTGGTACACTCCTGTCATGACAACCAAACAGACAGGAGGTGCGGCCATGGACGCTGCACACAGAAGAAAGACAATCACACATATTTTAGAGGAGGCCAAAGCGCCGGTGAGTGCTGCCGCCCTGGCCCGGGAATTCTCCGTCAGCCGCCAGATCATTGTGGGGGACGTGGCCCTGCTGCGGGCGGCAGGGCTGGACATTGCCGCCACCCCGCGGGGCTACGTGCTGCCCAAGGAGACCACCGGGCTGGTGCGCACCGTGGCCTGTGTCCATCCGGGGGAGGCCATGGCCCGGGAGCTGGAGATCATGGTGGATCAGGGCTGCCAGGTAATGGATGTGGTGGTGGAACACCCGGTGTACGGCCAGCTTACGGGACAGCTGCGTCTGGCTTCCCGGTATGATGTGCAGGAGTTTGTCCGTCTGGTTTCTCAGCGGAAGGCCAAGCCGTTGTCTGATCTCACCGGGGGAGTCCACCTTCACACCCTGCGCTGTCCTGACGAGGACAGCTACCGCCGGGTGCTGGCTGGATTGAAGGCAGAGGGATTTCTCTACCCGGGGGAATAAAGAAATAGGTTGACAAACCGAAAATATCCGGTACAATGTGGTATACACGTGTCTTGACACCTGTATACCACATTTTGTTTGGGAGAGAATTCTATGGGACGCTTACAGGAATTTTTGAAGCGGAAAAACATTGTCATCTCCGCCAAGCGCTACGGCATCGACGCTCTGGGCGCTATGGCCCAGGGTCTGTTCTGCTCGCTGCTCATTGGTACCATTCTCAACACTCTGGGGACCCAGTTCGGCATCCCCTTTCTTACCGCCCAGATCATTACCATCAATGACGTGGGCTACACCGTGGGCGGGCTGTGCTCCTTTATGAGCGGCTCGGCCATGGCGGTGGCTATCGGCTATGCCCTCCAGGCGCCGCCCATGGTGCTCTTTTCTCTGGTGACGGTGGGCTACGCCTGCAACGCCCTGGGCGGGGCAGGAGGGCCGCTGGCAGTCCTGTTTGTGGCCATCATTGCCGCGGAATTTGGCAAGGCGGTGAGCAAGGAGACCAAGATCGACATTCTGGTCACGCCCATCGTTACTATCCTTGTTGGCATCGGAGCGGCCTGGATCATCGCGCCTCCCATTGGCGGGGCGGCCAGTGCCTTTGGGCAGCTCATTATGCAGACCACCAAGCTCCAGCCCTTCTGGATGGGGATGCTGGTGTCCGTTCTGGTGGGCATCGCCCTCACTCTGCCTATTTCCTCGGCGGCCATCTGCGCTGCTCTCACTCTCACTGGACTGGCAGGAGGAGCCGCCGTGGCGGGCTGCTGCGCCAACATGGTGGGCTTTGCGGTGCTCTCCTTTAAAGAGAATGGCTGGGGCGGACTGGTCAGCCAGGGCATCGGCACGTCCATGCTCCAGATGCCCAACATTGTGCGCAATCCGAGAATTTGGCTGCCTGCCATTCTCACCTCCGCGATTACGGGGCCCATTGCCACCTGCCTGTTCAAATTGGAGATGAACGGCGCGCCCATCAACTCGGGTATGGGCACCTGCGGCCTGTGCGGACAGCTGGGCGTCTGGACGGGCTGGGTGGCTCCCAGCGAGCAGGCCCTGGCCAACGGCGCGGTTGCCATTGCGCCCACGGCCTTTGACTGGGCGGGACTGATCCTCATCTCTTTTATTCTGCCTGCCGTCCTGTGCTGGGCCTTCGGCATCTTCTTCCGCAAGATTGGCTGGATTAAAGAGGGAGATCTTCAACTTTCTTAAAAGAAAGCTTGGCAAAGAACTTTGTGGGAAACTTCGTTTCCCTTCTGCGCCCGTAAGAGAGACTTTTTGTGGGAGTGACTGCTCAGGTCGCTCCCACCTTTATTATATATAGATTCCGCCCTGTGGGGCGGGTTCCTTTCTGAGTCACCAGAAAGGAACCAAAGAGTGACTGGGGGCCGCTTCCGGTGAGCGCCTTGTCTGCGGCGGCGCTCACAGTCATTGCCCCCAGACCCCCGCTTACGGGAGCGTGTCCCTTTGGTTTTTTGGTTACTTCCGGCGGCCTAAGCTTTGACCCTGCGCCTTACTACACTCGGACCTTAGGCCCTTTTGCCATCAAAATTTAAAAGCATTTCCCTTCTAACGTACACCGCCTGGTGCCTCCCTACCTGTTTCGTGCGGCGGTGGTCGGGCAGATGTATCCGCAACTGCCCAGCTGCCACAGTTATGACAGATTAGGCGGCGTACGTACAGCGCAGATGCTTTCAAATTTGTGCTTGGTAGGGGCCAGTGCCCCGAGGCAAGAAGAACCAGCGATCATGTCTTTGCCCGCCGGGAGGGCATGAAGGTTTTTCTGGAGGGCGTCCCCCGTAAACGGGGGTCCAGGGGGTGTGGTGACTATGAACGCCCGCCTATGGCGAGGCGTTCGTCGGAGCCACACCCCTGGGGCCTTTTTGGTTCCTTTTTGGCAAGCAAAAAGGAACAAGGTTGCCCCTATCAAACATCACCAAAGCAAACCGGAGAAACTCCATGAAAACGGGCAAAATTTTTTGAAAAAACACCTTGACACACACGGGGGTGTTGATGTATCATACTGGAGTCCCTGTTAAGGGGGCAACTGCGATGATGTGGGAGATTGCTCAGAAATGAGGTAACTTCCACGGAGTATGTCCGAGCTAGAATCGGGCGGCTGAAGGACCTGGGCACAGCGTATATCGCTGTAGCTGGGTGGAACCGGCCTGCTTGCACGCCGGTTTCTTTCATGCCACGGAGTGATACGCACGAGAACGTGGACAGGAACTTCACCGTACGAAGCGAGGGACAAGGAATTCACTTCGTATGTATTAAGGAGGAAACAACCCATGGCAGCTCAGAAAGAAATGATCCGCATCCGTCTGAAGGCTTACGATCACCAGCTCATCGACCAGAGCGCGGAGAAGATCGTGGAGACCGCCAAGCGCACCGGCGCTACCGTCTCCGGCCCCATCCCCCTGCCCACCAAGAAGGAAGTCGTCACCATCCTGCGCGCCGTCCACAAGTACAAGGACAGCCGCGAGCAGTTTGAGCGCCGCACTCACAAGCGCCTGATCGACGTGGTCAAGCCCTCCCCCAAGACCGTCGAGGCCCTGATGAGCCTGGAGCTTCCCGCTGGTGTGGAGATCGAGATCAAGCTGTAATTTCACAGCGATCTCAAACAACTACCTTGTGTACCCGCTGTCTGCCGCATATTGAGGCGGACGGGTCAAGTTGGCCGAGCAATACCAGTCCAATGGGTAACTCGCCCAACCAATAACCTATATAGGAGGAAAATCCAACATGGAGAAAGCGATCATCGGCAAAAAGATCGGCATGACCCAGATCTTCGATGAAGCTGGCCACGTGGTCCCTGTGACCGTGATCGAGGCCGGCCCCTGCACCGTGGTGCAGAAGAAGACCGCCGAGAAGGATGGCTATGAGGCCATTCAGCTGGGTTATCAGACCGTTCCCGAGCGCAAGCTGACCAAGCCTGAGGTTGGCCATCAGAAGAAGGCCGGCCTGGAGGAGCTGAAGAAGGTTCTCAAGGAGTTCCGTCTGGACGACTGCTCCAAGTACGAGATCGGCGACGAGCTGAAGGCTGACGTGTTCGCCGCGGGCGACCGCGTGGACGTCACCGGCATCAGCAAGGGCCACGGCTACCAGGGCGTTATCAAGCGTCACGGTGCTTCTCGTCTGAAGGAGACCCACGGTACCGGCCCTGTGCATCGTCACGCCGGCGCCATGGCCGCCAACAGCGATCCTTCCCGTATCTTCAAGGGTAAGATCGGCGCCGGCCAGATGGGCAACGAGCAGGTCACTGTCATGAACCTGGACGTCATCTCTGTGGACGCCGAGCTGGGCATCATCGCGGTTCGCGGCGCCATCCCCGGCCCCAAGGGCGGCGTGGTGTTCCTGCGCAACAGCGTGAAGAAGTACTTCGAGCCCAAGGGTGCTGCCGGCATCAGCAACAACCCGCAGAAGGCTTCCGGCCGCAATCCCCAGAAGGCTTCCGCCCGCAACAAGTAAGGAAAGGAGAGTGTAAATCATGGCAAAAGCGAATGTGTTTAACATGGCCGGCCAGCAGGTCGGCGAGATCGAGCTCTCCGAGGCTGTTTTCGGCATCGAGCCCAACCAGGCTGTTGTCCACGAGGTGGTCAAGAACCACCTGGCCAACTGCCGTCAGGGCACCCAGAGCGCTCTGACCCGCGCCGAGGTTTCCGGCGGCGGCAAGAAGCCCTGGCGCCAGAAGGGCACCGGCCACGCCCGTCAGGGTTCCACCCGGGCTCCCCAGTGGACTCACGGCGGTATCGTGTTTGCTCCCAAGCCCCGCGATTACAGCTACACCCTGAATAAGAAGGTGAAGCGCCTGGCTCTGAAGTCCGCTCTGTCCGCCAAGGCCGCCTCCGGCGACATCCTGGTGGTCGACGAGCTGAAGCTGGACGCCATCAAGACCAAGGACATGCGCAACTTCCTCAACGCGGTTGAGGCCGGCAAGTCCGTGGTTATCACTCCTGAGGTCAACGAGATCGTGGTCAAGTCCGCCCGGAACATCCCCGGCGTGGTGACCACCACCGCTAAGATCCTCAGCGTGTACGACATTGTCAACGCCAAGCGCCTGGTCATCGACAAGGCCGCCCTGGCCATCATCGAGGAGGTGTTCGCGTAATGACCGCTTATGATATCATCAAGCGCCCCATCATCACCGAGCAGTCCATGGCTGATACCGAGATGAAGCGCTACACCTTCGAGGTGGCCAAGAACGCCAACAAGATCGAGATCGCCAAGGCGGTTGAGGAGATCTTCGGCGTGAAGGTTGCCAAGGTCAACACCCTGAACATGCAGGGTAAGGAGAAGCGCATGGGCGCCCGGCCCGCTGGCCGCCGTCCCAGCTGGAAGAAGGCTATGGTCACTCTGACCGCCGATTCCAAGACCATCGAGTTCTTCGAAGGCATGGTGTAAGGAGGAGATTGAACAATGGCTATCAAAACTTTTAAGCCCACAACGCCCTCCCGCCGTCACATGACTGTGTCCGCCTTCGAGGGCATCGACAAGAAGGCTAAGCCCGAGCGCAGCCTGACTGAGAACCTCAAGAAGCACGCTGGCCGCAACAGCTACGGCCGCATCACCGTTCGCCACCGCGGCGGCGGCAACAAGCAGAAGTATCGTGTTATCGACTTCAAGCGCGACAAGGAAGGTAAGGCTACTGTTCTGAACCTGCAGTACGACCCCAACCGTTCCGCCAACATCGCCCTGATCCAGTACGAGGACGGCGAGAAGCGCTATATCCTGGCCCCCAACGGCCTGAAGGCCGGTCACATCATCATGACCGGTGCTGACTCCGACATCCTGCCCGGCAACTGCCTGCCCATCGCCAACATCCCCGTGGGCGAGATGATCCACAACATCGAGCTGTACCCCGGCAAGGGTGCTCAGCTGGTTCGCGCCGCCGGCGTGGCCGCTCAGCTGATGGCTAAGGAGAACGGCATGGCTCAGGTGCGTCTGCCTTCCGGCGAGGTGCGCTATATCCGTGAGAACTGCAAGGCCACCATCGGCCAGGTTGGCAACACCGATCACGCCAACATCCAGATCGGTAAGGCCGGCCGTAAGCGTCACATGGGTTGGCGTCCCACCGTCCGTGGCTCCGTCATGAACCCCAATGACCACCCCCACGGCGGCGGCGAGGGCAAGAGCCCCGTTGGTCGTCCCGGTCCTGTTACCCCCTGGGGCAAGCCCGCTCTGGGTTACAAGACCCGCAAGACCAAGAACCGCACCGATAAGTTCATCGTCAAGCGCCGCAACGACAAGTAAGGAGGGAGTAAAAGATGAGCAGAAGTATCAAGAAAGGCCCCTTTTGCGCCCCCGAGCTGCTGAAGCGGGTCGACGAAATGAATCAGACCGGCGAGAAGAAGGTCCTGAAGACTTGGAGCCGCGCCTCCACCATCTTCCCCTCCTTCGTCGGCCACACCTTCGCGGTCCACGACGGCCGCAAGCACGTGCCCGTCTATGTGACCGAGGATATGGTCGGCCACAAGCTGGGCGAGTTCGTCCCCACCCGCACCTTCAAGGGCCACGCGGGTTCCAAGACCGGTAAGTAAGGAGGAGAGATACCATGGAAGCTGTTGCGAATCTGAAATATCTGCGGATCTCTCCCCGGAAGGTGAAGATCGTTCTGGATCTGATCCGCGGTAAGGATGTGGGCACTGCCGCCGCCATCCTGATGCAGACCCCCAAGTCTGCCTCTGAGCCTGTGCTCAAGCTCCTGAAGAGCGCCGCTGCCAATGCGGAGAACAACCACCAGATGGATCCCGAGAAGCTGTACGTGAGCGCCTGCTACGCCAACCCCGGCCCCATCATTAAGCGCATCCGCCCCCGCGCTCAGGGCCGTGCGTTCCGCATCAACAAGCGCACTTCTCACGTGACCATCGTGGTCAGCGAGCGCTAAGGGAGGAGGAAGAATATGGGACAGAAAGTTAATCCCCACGGCCTGCGCGTGGGTGTCATCAAGGATTGGGACTCCCGCTGGTACG
>OMEJ01000308.1_pt1 | contig 45305 bp, 69 predicted proteins | sample 1645361 | NCBI WGS metagenome assembly OMEJ01 (sample SAMEA103958156, study PRJEB25191) | human gut metagenome
TGCGGGCCAACAAACAGAAGTTTGAGGAGGTAAAAGGAATGTGTGATGCACTGCGGGAATTGATGAAAGATGAGATTGATGCGGAAGTGAACAAGCGCTTGGAAATAACTAAAAAGGAGAGCTCTGAAGCAGTAGAAAAACGAATCAATGCTCTGAATCTGGCGCTTTCTAAGGCAGACCGGATAGCTGATATTATAAAGGCAGCAGAGGATCATGATTATCAGCAGAAATTATTCGAGGAATTTGGTCTGTAGAGGAGAGAAAAATGAAGTACAATCATGAGCTGATCGTGCCGGATGAGGGGCTGCCCTTCAAGATGTTTATTTTTGAGGGCAAGGATGGCAATTATAAGCGTGAGATGCACTGGCATCGTTCTGTGGAGATTTTTGCGGTCTGTGAGGGGGAACTTTGTTTCTATATCAAAGAGAAGCCGTATCCTCTTGTGCAGGGAGAATTTATGATCGTGAATTCCAACGAAGTTCATTCCGTGCATTCTCCAAAGCCGAACCAGACGATTGTATTGCAGATACCGATCCGGTTGTTTGAGAATTATTTTACGGGAGAAGGATTCATCTGGTTTACACACAATCCGGTGGATCGGGATGAACGGCTGATGGAGTTGATCCGCCAGATGTATGAGGTGTACATAAAAAAAGAGCGTGGCTATGAAATGGAAGTGAAAGGTCTGTTTTATCTTGTGATGCATTTGCTGGTATCTGAGTATCAGCGGATTGATGTGACCGAGGCGCAGCTTCGGGACAATAAAAATCTGAACCGTCTTTCTACGATTACATCCTATATTAAAGAAAATTATGCATCAGAAATGACACTGGAGAGTCTGGCGAAGATTTTTGGATATTCTCCGACCTATCTTTCAAGGATGTTTCAGAAATATGCGGGGGTAAATTTTAAAGCCTATCTGCAGGATATCCGGTTGAGATATGCATGGAAGGAAGTCAAAGACAGTGATAAGACCTTAAGTGAGATCGCTATGGAGAATGGTTTTCCAAACAGCAAGGCGCTCGCCAGATCATTTCAGAAAAAATACGGGATGCTTCCAAGCGAATATCGAAAAAGAGAGAAGTGACTGTTCACAATAACAAAGAGCAAGAAATTGACATAAAATAGATAAATAATAGGTCGCAGAAGCGAAAAAAAGTTGATAAAATGACCTCAATGGGAAACTTGGAGACAGGTTTTTGATTGGAGGTCATTTTTTATGGAAATTCAGAAAGTTACAGATACCGCATTTGCCAAATATGGAAAAGTGATGTCAGATATTCCGGTAGAGCGGATCTTAAAAGAGATGGAACACACGCCGCTTCCGGAAGATGTGATTTATGTTCCGTCTGTGGAAGCGTTGGAAGTACTTCCGGATGCGGTGGCAGTCAGAGAAAAAGGATTTGGAGGGCTGCCGATTCAGATTGGGTATTGTAATGGGAGCAATGTGAAGTTGAATGCACTGGAGTATCACAGATCCTCAGAGATTGATATCGCAGTGACAGATTTGATCCTGCTGCTTGGATGTCAGCAGGACATCAAAGAAGATACCTATGATACAGCTCTCGTGGAGGCGTTTTTCGTACCGGCAGGAACGGCAGTGGAATTGTATGCGACTACGTTACATTATGCACCATGTAATGCAAAAGCAGGCGGTTTCCGATGTGTGGTCGTACTTCCGAAGGGAACGAATGAGGCACTTCCGTTTGCACCGGAAGCAAAGGGCGAGAGCAGACTTTTAACAGCAGTGAACAAGTGGCTGATCGCGCACGAAGACGCAGAGATTGAGGGTGCGGTGAACGGCTTAAAAGGTGAAAATATAACAATTGTGTAAAAATAAAAAGCAAACAGAAAGGATGGTAACAGTATGAGTAACATGCCAGAATTAAAAATCGGAGTCGTTGCAGTGAGCAGAGATTGTTTTCCGGAGAGTCTTTCCGTGACAAGAAGGGAAAATCTGATCAAAGCATATAAAGAAAAATATGGAGAGGCGGATATTTATGAGTGTCCGATCTGTATCGTGGAAAGTGAGATCCACATGGTGCAGGCACTGGAGGACATTAAAAATGCAGGATGTAATGCACTTGTTGTGTATCTTGGAAACTTCGGACCGGAGATCGCAGAGACATTGCTTGCAAAACATTTTGACGGACCGAAGATGTTTATCGCAGCAGCAGAAGAGCGCGGAGACAACCTGGTTCAGGGAAGAGGCGATGCTTACTGTGGTATGCTCAATGCAAGCTATAATCTGAAACTTAGAAATGTAAAGGCCTACATTCCGGAGTATCCGGTAGGAAATGCAGAGGAATGTGCGGACATGATCGCAGAGTTTCGTCCGATCGCAAGAGCTGTCATCGGACTGAACAGCTTAAAGATCATCAGCTTTGGACCGCGTCCGTTAAATTTCCTCGCATGTAATGCACCGATCCAGCAGCTGTACAATCTGGGAGTTGAGATCGAAGAAAACTCAGAGCTGGATTTATTTGAGGCATTTCATAAACATGACGGAGATGAAAGAATCCCGGCAATCGTAAAAGAGATGGAAGAAGAACTGGGAGCGGGCAATAAGAAACCTGAGATCCTCGCGAAACTGGCACAGTATGAACTGACCTTGAAAGACTGGGTAGAAGAGCACAGAGGATACAGAAAATATGTAGCAATCGCAGGAAAATGCTGGCCGGCGTTCCAGACACAGTTCGGATTTGTTCCATGCTATGTCAACAGCCGTCTGACAGCACAGGGAATTCCGGTATCCTGTGAAGTAGATATCTACGGTGCACTGAGTGAATTTATCGGAACGGTTGTCAGTGAAGATACTGTGACCCTTCTGGATATCAACAATACAGTACCGAATGACATGTACAAAGAAGATATCGAAGGCAAGTTCCCATATACACAGAAAGATACATTTATGGGATTCCACTGTGGAAACACAGCGTCCTCCAAGCTGTCATTCTGTGAGATGAAATACCAGATGATCATGGCGAGAGCGCTTCCGGAAGAGGTGACACAGGGAACTCTGGAAGGAGACATCATCCCTGGAGATATTACATTCTTCCGTCTGCAGAGTACGGCAGACTGCAAGCTGCGCGCTTATATTGCACAGGGAGAAGTACTTCCGGTGCCGACACGCTCCTTTGGATCCATTGGAATTTTCGCAATTCCGGAGATGGGAAGATTTTACCGTCATGTTCTGATCGAAGGCAATTATCCGCATCACGGAGCAGTTGCATTTGGAAAATGGGGCAAGGCATTGTTTGAAGTATTCAAATATATCGGAGTGGATGTCAGTGAGATCGGATATAATCAGCCAAAAGGTGTCAGATATCCAACGGAAAATCCTTGGAATGAGTAGAGTGGGAGGAAGCGTATGTTATACATAGGTGTGGATCTTGGAACATCAGCAGTGAAATTGCTGCTGATGGATGAGAACGGCAATATTCACAAAATTGTATCCAGAGAGTATCCGCTGTATTTCCCACATCCGGGTTGGTCAGAACAGAAACCTGGGGACTGGTTTGCCCAGAGTATGGAAGGAATCCGTGAACTGACAGCAGAATGTGACAAAAGTCAGGTCAGAGGAATCAGTTTTGGAGGTCAGATGCATGGACTGGTTGTTTTGGATGAGGCGGATCATGTGATTCGTCCGGCAATCCTCTGGAATGACGGAAGAACAGAAAAAGAGACGGAGTACTTAAATCAGGTGATCGGAAAGGAGACTCTTTCCAAATATACGGCGAATATTGCGTTTGCAGGCTTTACAGCACCGAAGATTTTATGGATGAAAGAACATGAACCGGAGTTGTTTGAGAAGATTGCAAAAATCATGCTGCCTAAAGATTATCTGGCATATAAACTGTCCGGTACTTTTTGTACTGAATATTCGGACGCATCGGGAATGTTGCTTTTAGATGTACAGAATAAATGCTGGTCAAAAGAGATGTTGGATATCTGCGGAATCCGGGAAGAGCAGCTGCCAAAGCTTTATGAAAGTTATGAAGTGGTTGGCAATCTGAAACCGGAAATCGCAGAAGAACTGGGACTTGGCACAGATGTAAAAGTCATTGCAGGCGCCGGGGACAATGCGGCAGCGGCAGTGGGAACCGGAACCGTAGGAGACGGTCAGTGTAATATTTCCCTTGGAACATCCGGCACGATATTTATATCAAGCAAGACGTTCGGTGTGGATCAGTACAATGCGCTGCATTCATTTGCACATGCAGACGGCAATTATCATCTGATGGGATGTATGCTAAGTGCGGCATCCTGCAATAAATGGTGGATGGATGAGATCTTAAAGACAAAAGAGTATGCAAAAGAGCAGGAAGCGATTGTAAAGCTGGGTGAAAATCAGGTCTTCTATCTGCCTTATCTGATGGGAGAACGTTCCCCTCACAATGATCCGTCTGCCAGAGCGGCATTTATCGGGATGTCCATGGACACCACACGGGAAGAGATGACACAGGCAGTCCTGGAAGGCGTTGCATTTGGACTTCGTGATTCTCTGGAAGTGGCGAGAAATCTTGAAATTCAGATCGAACGCACGAAGATCTGCGGAGGCGGAGCGAAGAGTATGCTCTGGAAAAAGATCATTGCAAATGTGATGAATCTGAAAGTCGATGTGATCGAAAGTGAGGAAGGTCCCGGATACGGCGCTGCGATTCTGGCAGCAGTCGGATGCGGAGAATTTGAAAATGTGGAAAGCGCTGTGGATAAACTGGTTCATGTGGTGGAAACTGTGGAGCCGGAAGCAGAGCTTGTGGAAAAGTATGAAGAACGCTACCAGAAATTCAAAAAATATTATCCGGCATTAAGAGGATTGTTTTAATATGATGAAAAATACTGCAAAGTTCTTATGGGACGATGCAGTATTTTTATTGGAAAAAAGCAGAAGAGTCTGCTACAATGGAGGCATCTTGAAAACTCGGCAGGACCGGAAGATTGGAGGAGAGTTATGAGAAAAACAGCAGCAGTGATTGGAATTGGATTCCTTAGTACAGTTTGGCTGACAGGCTGTGTGTCTGATGAGATGATTATACAGGCAAATTGGAAAATGCAGCTTCCGGATGGCGGAAAAGAGCTTTATCATGCAGATACGGGGGCTTCTTTTCACGGAGATGGTGAGAAATATACGGTGCTTCAGTATGAGAATACAGAGGATATCAGTAAGTTTTTGAACTGGAGGGCCGATGATGGCACCGGTACTTTGTATACAAATTCCTATTCGGAATTTGCAGAAAACTGTCTGAATATCATCGATGTTCCTCAAAAGGAACGACCGGATTATGAGGAATGTGTCTATTCATATCGAGAAAGAGAAACAGACTCTTCGGAGCTGCTTCTGGCGTATGATAAGGAGAAAGAGCAGCTTTATGTGTTGGAAAGTGTGCGATGACAGGTGATTTATGATAAAGAAAAGTTTTTTTATTCGGTAAAAAGAAGTATTCCCATTTTGATCGGTTATTTTCCGGTCGGGATGGCTTATGGGATTTTGATGGCGAATGCCGGGTATCAGTTCGGATGGTCAGTAATTATCAGTATGTTTGTTTATACAGGCTCACTTCAGATGCTTATGGTATCGTTTCTGGTGAATCAGATTCCTCTTATGACGGTTGCGGTTACGGCACTGCTTTTGAATAGCCGCCATATTTTTTACGGTTTATCTTTTATTGAAAAGTTCAGAGAATATGGGATCTGGAAATATTTTTTGATTTATGGTCTGACAGATGAAAATTATTCTCTGCTTTGCTCTTACAAAGAAACAGACGGAGTGAATGAAAAATGGGTACACATTTTTTCAACGATTCTGCTTTGGGTTTATTGGATTACATTCTCCGGAATAGGAGGTCTGGTGGGAGAAATGATTCCTTTTGATACGACAGGAATTGATTTTGCACTGACCGCACTTTTTGTTGTAATATTTGTAGATATGATAAGGGGCACAAAAGCAAAACTTCCGGCGCTGGCAGCAGCTTTGTCATCAGTTTTGTGGATAGTGCTTGTAGGAACAGAGCGGTTTCTGCTGCCTTCCTTGCTCACAACGGTAGCAGTTTTGATATTTTTTAAACCTTATCTCTCAAAAGGAATGGAGGAAAAAACATAATGCTTTCTATGGGATATACGATATGTATGATTGTGGTGTGTGTGTTTTGTACATTTGCAGAGCGTTTGTTGCCATTTTTGATTTTCAGGAAAGGCTCAGTTCCAAATCTGGTGAGATATCTTGGAAATATTTTACCGGTTGCAGTGATGGCAACTCTGGTTATTTACTGCCTTCGTGCCGTTGATTTTTCTTCCTGGGCGGGATTTATGCCGCAGCTTATTGCGGTTGCTGTGACAGCAGGACTCCATTTCTGGAAAGGAAATACTCTGTTGAGTGTGACGGGAGGAACGGTTTGCTATATGGTATTGATTCGGAGTGTATTTTGAGAACTAATATTGCTGTTGCCTGGATAGCAGGTAACCAAGGGAAACTTTGTGCATACAATAAAGAAATCCGTATTGTTTAAAGGAAAACGGTAAAATGGAAGAAATTATGAAATATGTAAAACCTGAATTACTCATGGTGGCAGTGGTCCTGTATTTTATTGGAATTGGATTGAAACAATCTCAGGCGGTAAGAGATAAGTATATCCCGCTTATTCTGGGTGGAATCGGGATTGTGTTATGTGCGGTATGGGGCTTTGCATCCTGTCCGACAAGCACTGGACAGGAAATTGCAATGGCAGTATTTACAGCAATTGTACAGGGAATCTTGACAGCAGGGCTAAGTACATATGTGAATCAGATGATCAAGCAGATCGGGAAGGAAAATTGAAACCTTTTAGATACCGCAAGTGCCGCTGTTCCCACAAACCGACGGGCTGTTCTTTTAATTTTATGGTTTTCAAATTTGAATTTGGTGGAGGATGTCTTATGTCAGGGAAAGAACTTTGGGAAGCATTTATTATGGAGAATAACTTTGTCGAGTGCCATTACGAGACATGGGCTTTTGGGGTGGAAGCGGATTTGCTGGCTCATTTAGTTGCAACTGGCGAAAAAACTGCTACCGCTTCAGCTTATCCTCTGTACGAATTGGAAAACGAACCTCTGCCTGCAATAGGAGCGTATAGTGTTATTTTGGACTCTAAAGACAATGCTGTTTGTATTATTCAAACTAAGAAAGTAACCATTGTCCCATTTTATGAAGTATCAGCAGAACACGCATACAAAGAAGGTGAGGGGGATAAATCCTTAGATTTTTGGAGAGAAGTTCACGAAAAATTCTTTACGGAATGTTTGAATGAAGCTGGATTGAAATTTACTCCTGCTATGAAAGTTGTATGTGAAGAATTTGCAGTCGTTTACAAACAATAAGGATTTTAAGAATGAGGGAGGTTCAAAATGGAATTTAGAGAAAGTGACAAATCTAACTACGGGGATTGTATGGCATTGACTATGGTACATATTCCTTGAAAGGCTGTACTCAAATGATACTCAATTGTACTCAAAAATAACACTTATCAAAAAAAGAGGAAATGCCTGAAAATCAAGCATTTCCTACAATTTTTCCAAATGGACCTGGCGGGAGTCGAACCCTCACATTTTTGCTTAAAATGCGCGTAAATTCAAGCTTCTTTTTCTACGTGTTGCATTTCGTGTTGCATGTTCTCGAAATGTGAGTTTACTTTATCGATAAATTTCTTGTCTTCTGCATCAATCGTGTTTCGGTATACCTTCTTTAGTATCTGGTCAGATTTCCAACCGCCGCGCTTCATGATGTACTGGTCTGGTATCCCAATAGCGTGCATGATCGATGCTGTGTAATGTCTAAGATCGTGGAATCGGAATTTTGGTATACCTGCAGCTTGCAGTATGCGCCCGAACTTTTTGGATATATCTTCTGGATGCATTTTAACAAGCTTCCCCTCCACATCATCAAATTTCCGTATAACAAATTCCGGGAAAATAATGTATCTATAACTCTTTTTCGTTTTAGGTGATTTCTCAATCATTCCTTTTCTTCCGCGTACTCTTGTTATCCTGACGCGGATTGAGTTACCGTTTATATCCTCTTTTTCAAGCCCGCACACTTCCCCTCGTCTGAGACTACCAAAAGCAGCCAGAAGCACAGCTTTTTCAAGTTCTGTTCCCTTAATGTACTCTATTAGATTTACTATATCTTGATCGGATGGAGTATAATACTCTAGTTCTTCCGACTGAGGGAGGGTGGTTTTAAATGTCCGATCTGGGGCATACATAGACATTACCGGGATAAAAAGTCCATAGGCGTTCTTTACGGTTTTTGGCGATAGCCTTGCGGATAGATTATTGATCCACATCTGCACATTCTCCGGTGTGATCTTGCGTATACTGATTTCTGCAATATCCGCAATCTGGTTGTTCATAATCGTCTCATACCCGCGCAATGTGGTTTCTGACAGCACATTTTCTTTCGCGGCTATGTACCGTTTAAAGGCCTCTTTTATGGTTAGATTTTCCGGGCGCTGTTTAAATTCTCGCTCTGCAAGAAATGTAGCTGCCTGCGCTTCTGCATCCTGCTTTCCCTTTCGCCCCGGAAGGGAGCTTGTAAAGGATTCGTATATTCTCTTTTCTTTCTGCTTCCCTGTCTTTTCGTCAATAATCGGTGTTCCATCTTCTGCGCATAATTTCTCCTTGTGGCTATACACGAGACATCTCCATGTACCAGATGGAAGTTGTTTTGCTGTTGCCATATCATCATCTCCTTAAATTTTAGTATAAAAATAACAGCCAGCGCAAAACATATGTTTCGCTTGCGTGACTGCTCCGAAGATGATACAATATTCTTGGATTTCAATAGCATATCTTCGGATATGTATACCGTCTCTGTTGGCGCAGGGGCGGTTTTTTGTTTTATTGTCCTAAAGAATCGAGAGAGTTCATTAAGTCTTCCGTACTCATGCCGGCAGCGGAAGAAGTGTATGCGTCAGTGATCTGCTTTGCGTATTGGGTGTATACGTCAGTTAATTTCAATGACCATTCCTCGTAAACGCTGTATTCGTCCCCATTCTTCTGCATTAGCGTAGCCATTTCGGAAACGCCTTGGTTAGAAATCTCGGCCAGTTTTTCAACCTTGCTATTTGATAATTCAGCAAGCGCATTTAAGTCTCCGGCAATCGGAGCTGCTTCGTTATTATATTCTTCCACAAGTCCCGGAGTCGCATCAGCAATCTTCTTTGTATAATCATCGAGAATGCTTTGATATGTCACTTCGACTTCCGATTCTTTTTCCACTTTTTCCGCTTTTGATTCATTGTTTTTTGTTGGCTCTTTGCCTCCGCCGCACGCTGTAATAGATAATGCCATAGATCCAACTAATAGCATTGCTATAATTTTCTTTTTCATAATACTGTTTCTCCTGTTTTACTGCTTATAATATTATTTATCTTGCTCCATGTATCTTTTTGCCACTTCGATCAACTTGTCCTTATATCCGTATAGATCATTCAGTGTTTCGATATAAAAACGCTCCATCTTTTTATTTTCATCTGGAATAAATAATTGTTTGTTTTTCTTGTCGAGGTTTATTCTGCAAATAGGTTTTCGATTATTGTCCTTGTACAAAATACCGAAGTAGCTTTCAGTATCTCTATGTACAACATCATTGACATCTACAGTTCCTGCAAGCATCCCCCTCACAATGTAAAATGCTTCAATTTCTTCTTCTGTAGTCACGATTTTTGATACTGGCTCTACAGGTGTTTCTTCTACTTCATTTTTTGCATCATCGTTATCTTTTGTGAGAGCGGAAGAGATCTTATTATTTACTATTTCATTGACAAATGATGAGAACGATCTTTTCACAACGGGCGTGAATTTTTCAATCACTCTTTGATTTTTCTGTCCGTCATATATGTTTGTAAGTACAAGTCTTACAAATTCTTCTGATGGCGCTTCGAATTCAGCAGATAAAACTCCTTTTATTAAAGAACTATACTTCAATTCTTCGGCTGTGCTGAATATTTTTTCTTTGTCAAAATTCTCTTTGCAGAATTTTCTTAATTCGTTAATAGAAGAATCTTTTAAGTTGATCATATTGATTTCAAGAAATGGCACTAAATCCATCTTGTTTGCTTCTTCTAGGTCAGTGTAAAATCTGTATACCAGTCCATTTGTTAAAATTCCGAATTTAGCTGGAGATGTACCAAAATATCTGAAAAGTTGAGAAGAATGTTTATCTAACTGTTCAGAACAACTTTTGCATTCAATTAAAATACTTGGCTCTCCGTTATCCAAAATCGCATAGTCGACCTTTTCCCCTTTTTTAATTCCAACATCTGCGATATATTCCGGACAAAATTCTAATGGATTAAATACATCATACCCAAGTATTTGAAACAGCGGTACGATTAAAGACATTTTTGTCGCTTCTTCAGTGGATACAGTATCCTTTATCATAGATACACGTTCCGAAAATTGTTTGATAGATTCGATAAACTCCATATTTTCCTCCTTTTTGTACTTCACACCACTTAAGTTTATATAAACGCCATAGCGGTTATATCATTTAAAATTTTTAAAATCCATAATCTTTTCATCATATCCAGCCAGCCTTGCAATCTGGCTTTTTGTCATGCCCGGATTCTCATAAATTAAAGAATCTGGTATTAGGAGTTCTGCTGCAAAAATATTCGCTTCTATTTCATTGGTAGAAGATAATAGAAGAGTCTTATTTCTGATAAAGTAACAATTTTCCTTTCTGTGTAGAACGGAGTGTGCCAATTCATGAGCCATTACAAGGTTTAGTTCATGTTCTTCCAAATCTTCATTCAGAAAAATGCACTTGTGATTTTTAAGAAACATATAGCATCCAGCTCGACTTCCCAAAGGTCCTAATTGAACTTCGACATTTAAACAGTTTGCAAGTTTAAAAGGATTTCTTGTATTAAATTTCTTTATGTAGTATTCAACTAAACGCTTAATATCGTTTGTTCTCAATTTATACACCTACTTTTTATTTTTGTTAGGGTTGTACTTTTCTTTGTTAATCGGTTTCAACCTTCTCATCATCAGCTCGATTTGCCCAAGAAGCAAGTCAATATCTTCTTCTGGAATAGCTTGACCATCATAAGAAGCAGGACCTTCTTCATTGTTTTTCAACTTATTTCTGATGTTTTCCATATCTTTTGCAATGTCGCGCTCATCTTTCGCCGTGAGTGATGACGGATTATCACCATTAGATGCTCCAGACATTAAATAATCCAACGATACGCTGAAGTAATCAGCGATTTGCTGGAGCTTGTTAACATTTGGTTGACTTGAACCTAATTTGCTTATGTACCCTTTTCCAAAATTAAGTTCGTTTTCCAATTTATTCATTGAAATTCCATGTTCTTTGCACAGATGTTTTACGCGTTCTCTCAGTGTCATATGTAGACTCCTTTCAAAATTCTGAAAAAATCGCAAAATATTTCTTGACATTCTGAAATTATCGCGTATAATGTGATTATAGGGTTCTGAAAAAATCGCAAAAAATTGCGATAATAAGAATGCTGGAATTTATTTTGTAATTTTGCTTGACAACTAGATTATAGAATATTTTCAGAACTTAGTCAATATAAAATTGTGATATTTTCAGAACTTAATCAAAAAGAAAGGAGTGATTGATACGGAAAATAATATTTTCGACAATGTATCTAAGAGAGCGGCAGAAAAAGGAATTTCTATCAATTTATTAGAAAGTCAGGCTGGCGTTTCTACCGGAAGCATTTATAAGTGGAATACAGTGAGTCCAACAATAAGAAGTCTGTCCAAAGTAGCAAAGGTGCTAGGGTGCACTATTGATGAATTATTAAAGTAGGAGAGAAGCAGTGAACAATTTAACAGTAATTGAAAACGAACTTGTCCCAGTATACGAGACAAGCACGGGAGAAAAAGTAGTATACGGATCAGAACTGCATGAGGTTCTGGAAGTAAAGAGCAACTATAGAGAGTGGATCAAAAGAAGAGTGTTAGATATCGATGCGGAGGAAGACGAAGATTTTACCACCGTCGAAATTCCGACAGTGTCAGGAGGAACCTCTAAAAAAGACCATATCATCAAACTGGATGCTGCCAAAGAAATGGCAATGCTTGAGCGGAATGAAAAAGGGAAGCAAGTACGCAGATATTTCATTCAGGTAGAAAAGAAATACAAAGCGGCGTCTCTTGCCACACAAGAACTCTCACCGCAGTTGCAGGTCATGATTAACTTGGAAATTGAGCAGAAGCGTCAGGCAGAGAAGCTTGAGCACGTGGAAGAACGAATTGAAAGCATCCGTGAGGTTGTTGCAATCGATACAACATCATGGAGAGAAGATACCGGAAGAATCTTGAGAAAAATCGGTATGGAGTGCGGAGACAGTAAGTCCTATCAAGATGTAAGAGCAGAATCCTATCAGTTGTTAGAAAAACGCATGGGAGTGAATGTGAAGCAGAGGCTCACAAACAAACGTAGAAGAATGGCAGATGAGGGTGTTTGCAAATCCAGAAGAGACAAATTGAATTATCTGGATGTGATCGCTGATGATAAGAAGCTGATTGAGGGATATACGGCTATCGTAAAAGAGTTGGCTATTAAATACGGAGTTGCATAGGAGAAAAGGAGGAAAAGGAAAATGTGTTGGAGTGGCAGTCCGGAAACACCGGGAATGGATTCCGTTCAAGAAGCGGAAAAGCGTACAGGAAAGATGTTCAATGCTCAATCGCAGAGAATGGATCAAATTGAGTTTGATGCGTTTAAAAAAGAGGTAGAAGAACTTAAAACAGAAGTAGATAGCCTAAAACATAAGACCCTCTATCTGCTTGTAACACTTGTTGTCTTTGTGATTTTTGCTTCATTTTCAGTTGTGAATATGTCAAGACAGTATTCAACTATTCATGATTACTACATGGATTCGCAGAGAATTGATCAGGAGATAAGTCAATCTCTGGAAGAACTGATTCCGAAGATAGAAGTACTTCAGTCAGAATTTAAATAAGGAGGGAAAACACAATGTTTAGCACTGTAAAAATAGAAAACGGGGTAATTTTAGACGGCAAGAAACTTAAATGCGTGAAATCATACAGATTAGAGCAGAAAGATGGTGAGTGTATTGCAGATCTGACAGTGAATATGGATGTTCGGACTTTTGATAGGGACGCTCCTACATCCAATATCGTAGCCGGAACCATTAAGGCGGACAAGCTATCTGGATTGAGGTTGGCAGACTTGGCAAATGTAATTGGAGAAGAAGTACTTGTGAAAGTTGTATACCAAACTGGAATGGGGACGGCAGTAAATGTATATGAACCTGGAGACATTTCGATGGAAGACCCTAAATTTTTGGAAAAACCTGTGAAAACAATAAGGACCATTATTGGTGCGCTGGTTGTGGAATTGGAGGACTGATATTGTGCCAAGAACTGCAGTTAGCGAAAACGAAATAAAAAACAGAGTCTTGCGTGGCAGTATTGACAATGCAAGAAGACTTAAAGACATGGGAATAGATGACCTGTCCAATCTTACAGGGATACCAGAAAGCACCCTGTACGCCAAAATACGTGAGCCGGATAAATTTAACCTGCGGGAATTAAGGCTGATATGCAAGGCGTTGAGAATCCCGGAAGAAGAGAAACAGAGACTTGGCGGCTTGATATTGTAATTGTTATGAAGGGAGGACAATCTATGAGAGTTAAAGGAACCTACCACTGCCAGACCACTCAGCAACCCAACACTTTAAACAGCTGGGACATCCGGTCGGTCTCTGTAGATCTGCCGGAAGAAGAGGAGAAGCCTTACTGGCACAAGGTTGCGGCATCCGTGATCGGGTTCGGAATGGTGGTGATCGGGTGGTGGTTGGTGTTCGGGTATTAAAAATGAGCACCTACAAAAAGGCTGGGGAGCCGTAGGTACTCGGGAAAAAATACGATTCTATATTAACAGATTTTAGGAGGATAAGCAATGGAAAACAGAGAAATCCCTGTAAATAGAGACGAATACGCCCGTCTTTGCGCACTTGACGGAAAAATGGATGCGTTGATCGGATACCTTGCAACCGAGGAATCGGAGCTTGTGTACAAAAATGTTATAAAAGCAATTATCGGCATGGAGGACGAATGATGTATGTAGGTATCGGACCGGAGAAAGACACGGTAGTAACGGATGACCAAGCATTTGATTACGCACTGGAAAGATGCTTGAACGGGACACCGGATGACCAAAAAGAATTTAAAGAAATGCTGGTGGAATGGTTTTACTCCGGGAATTGGGTACATGAAAATTAAATCGTAAGGAGAATCGATATGGAAGAAATGATTGTAAAAGAGGAAAAACACGAATTGAGTCCATTTGCGGACAGCCAGAGTTTTCAGAAAATTTTTGATATTGGAAAAATGTTTGCTACATCGCAGCTGGTGCCACAGAATTACCAAGGCAAGCCGATGGATTGCACGATTGCAGTAGATATGGCGAATCGGATGGGGGTATCCCCTATGATGGTCATGCAGAACCTGTATATTGTAAAAGGTAAGCCTACATGGAGTGGACAGGCTTGTATGAGTATGATCCGGGCAAGTGAAGAGTTTAAAAATGTCCGTCTGGTATATTCCGGAGAACCGAACACTGACGGCAGAGGATGCAGAGTTGAAGCGGAATACAAAAGTGATGGAACGAAAGCGATTGGAACTACAGTGACAATAGGAATGGCCAAAGAGATGAAATGGTATGACAAGCCGGGAAGCTTATGGAAAACCATGCCGGAGCAGATGCTCAGCTATAGAGCAGCGGCGTATTTTGCCAGATCCTATATTCCTAATGCTCTTATGGGAATGCACGTTGAGGGAGAACCGGAGGACATTTGTGAAAATGAGAGAGAAACTGTAGAAAACCCGTTTGATTTTGAAGCTGCAGTGCAAGAAGCACAGGAGGTATTTGAATGATTTTAACACAGGAAAATTATTACAGTAAAGAAGCAAATCAGGAGTATCTCAGTGTCTCGCAGTATAAGGATTTTTGCGGAACGATTGGGCGTGTTGGATGCGAGGAACAGGCACTTGCAAAGCTGAATGGTGACTGGGAATTGGAGAAAACAACAGCTCTTCTGGTTGGCTCTTATGTGGATTCGCATTTCGAAGGAGCGCTTGATTTATTTAAGGCTCAGAATCCTGAGATATTCACAAAAAAAGGCGAGTTAAAGGCAGAGTACCGAAAAGCAGAAGAGATCATAAATAGAATCGAAAGAGACCCTTTATTCATGATGTTTATGAGTGGAGAAAAGCAGAAAATCTTTACAGCTGATCTGTTTGGAGCGAAATGGAAAGTGAAGCTTGACAGCTATTTGCCCGGTAAATGCATCGTTGATTTGAAAGTAATGAAATCCCTGAGAGAAGCGCATTACGCAAAAGACATGGGATTGATGGACTTTGTGAGATTTTGGGGCTATGACATACAAGCTGCCGTATACCAAGAGGTAGTGAGGATCAATACAGGGGAGCGATTGCCGTTTTATATCGCAGCAGCCAGTAAAGAAAAAGTGCCAGATATCGAGATTATCCAGATTCCGCAGGAATGGATGAATGATTGCTTGTCTGGAATGGAGATGAATGTGTCAAAGATTCTCTCTCTGAAAAACGGAGAGATTGACCCGATACGTTGTGAAGTTTGCGACTGGTGTAAGCACACCAAGATATTAAAATCACCGATCTGGCCAGATAATTTGATAGGAGAAGTGTAGATGAAAAAGTCAGACACGATAGTGACAGAATACGTTGAGTTTTGCTTGATCTGCGGAAAACCATATAACATCCATGGACATCATTTGATCTGTGGAAGAGGGAGAAGACAGAACGGAACAAAGGACAAGTTGATTCTTCCGGTGTGCAGTGATTGTCACGGGAAAATACACGAAAATAGTGTAAGCATGGCACTGTCTAAGATGGTAGGACAGGCAATCTATGAGCAGAACCATACACGAGAGGAATTTAGGGAACGATATGGACAATCATATTTTTGAAATCAGAGGGAAATTTTACAAAGGACATTGCTTCCCGGGGCTGAATGATTACATACATGAGATCGGTAAGAACCCGAAAACAGGAAATCGAATGAAGCAACAGTATCAGATGATAGCCTGTAACGCCGTCAGGCTTGGTTTAAAGCGTTTTAAAACAGATAAGCCTATCATTCTACACTATACGTTTAAAGAGCCTAAAAAGGGCAATAAACGGGACAGAATGAATGTTTTCAGCTTTGCGGACAAGGTGATTGAAGACGCATTGCAGAAATGCGATGTGATTGTTAATGATGATCCGGCTCATGTCGTGAATACAACGCATGAGTTTGAGTATACAAGCGGAATCCCGTCGATCATTGTCCGAATTGAAGAGATAATGAGGTAGAGAGCCTTGTTATAAATTGTAACCCGTTCATGTTCAGGTACGTCACACTACACTGAATACATATCCCGGGAGAAATCCCGGGAGGAAAGGAGTGAAAGGCTCTAAGAACTATGGCTAAAAAGTATTACTGGCTAAAACTGAAAAACAACTTTTTTAGTCAGCCGAAAATAAAAAAACTCAGAAAAATAGCCGGCGGGGATACTTACACGATCATATATCTGAAAATGCAGCTTTACAGTTTGGAAGATGATGGGAAGTTATATTTTGACGGCATCGAAGAGAATTTTGTAGAAGAAATGGCGCTGAAGATAGATGAAGACCCGGAAAATGTAGGCGTTACAATTCAATTTTTGCTTGCGCAAGGACTTATGATTTTATGTGATGATAATGAGTATTTAATGACGGAAACGCAAGAATCAATAGGGTCAGAAAGTGACTCAGCGCAACGAGTTAGAGCGCATCGTGAGCGAAAAGCGTTACATTGTAACGATACAGTAACATTGTGTAACACAGAGAAAGAGAAAGAGATAGAGATAGAGAAAGAGAATAGAGATAGAGTAAAGAGAAAAGAGAAAGAAAAAGAGATAGAAGAGTTATTTGAGCGATTATGGAAAAAATATCCGGAGAAAAAAGGGAAAGGGCAGGTAAGTAAAAAGAGCAAGGAAAGGCTACTTGATATTGGCTACGAGCAATTCGAAAGAGCGATAAAACGCTATAAAGAAGATCTGAAAGAAAATGAATGGAGAAAACCACAATACGGCAGCACCTTTTTTAACACCGGATATGAAGATTATCTCGACAAAAATTATCAGCCACCAGAGAGGACGGCAAAACCGCCGGTAAGTAGAAACCTAAACAACTTTGAGCGCAGAGGATACGACATGGACTCTCTGGAAGAGCAGTTATTGAATTCGAATTAAGGAGGAATTATGGAACCAAAGAAAGTAACAATAAATTACGCTCTGCTCTGTAAGGAACTAGAAAAGCAGGGCAAGACGAAAAAAAGGGATTCTCTCTAGAGATGGGGAGAAGTGAAAGCTTTGTAAATTATCTGGTAAAGAACCCAGAGCAACCAGAAGCGGTGGAGCGGATCGCATGTATGCTCCTGGGGCTTGAGCCGGGAAGTCTGGTAAAAGAACCGGAGAAGAAAGGAATGACCGCAGCACAGGCACTTACAGTCATCCGGGATGAGATTTTAGAAAACCGCAGAATCATGCAAGAGAATTTTGAGAAGATCTGGAACAAGCTGAACACCAACACTATCCAGCTGGAAAAGATTAAGGACAAGGTTAACGAGGTATCTAAGACTGATTATGACAAGGCAGTGGAATGGTTAAGAGACAAAATGGAAGGTGGTCGCTATGACGGGGCGAAGCTGCTCATGGAGTCAGAAGCGGCAGGAATCAAACGGTCCGACATTATGAAAGCAAAGGCAGAGCTTGGAGTGAGAATCCAGACTACCGGATACGGAAAGAATGTGAAAGCATGGTGGAGTTTAAAGGGTGAACAGGAATGAACATGAAAAGATATGGGTTTAAGATTTGCAAGAAAAGACACGGAAACATGGATTTTTACACAAAAGTTAGCTCCAAGCGCAAGAGAAAGAAGAGGGTGAGAGGAAAATGAGTAGACCAGCACATTTTTTGGACAAGTACCGATTCCAGATTGAAGAAATGGTGAAACTTAGATGCACAGACGATCACATCCACAGGGTCTTGCACGACATCCAAAAGGACGTGCAGTTTTCCAAAGAAATTCTTGTTCGCTACATGGATGAGACTGGGATCAGGAAACGCAGAGTGGTAAAAGGATGGACGCAGGAACAGGTCTTTGAATGGGAGGAATACTGCGAAAATCTAAGAGGAAACGAGAGAATCAAAGGAATGTTGATCGTTCCGGGAGACAAGAAGAAAGAAAAATAGAAAGGAGCCAGCCTCCGGCCGGGGCAAGGGTATACCGGGCTTCTGAGAAAAAAATGAGAAAAAAACTAAAGTGTGAATTATACAGAGATTCGATGCAGAACTATAAGAAATACGGGATTCAGCCAGCACAGTTGATTATTGCAGATGTGCCGTACAACGTAGGGAACAACTTCTATGGCAGCAATCCGATGTGGTACAAAGGTGGAGATAATAAAAACGGAGAAAGTAAGCTTGCCGGGAAAGCAGCCTTTAATTCCGACTTTAATTTTAATCTTTACGAATACTTTCACTTCTGCTCCAAAATGCTGAAAAAAGAAGATAGGAAGCCGTGCAGCAGAGGGAGAAGCAGTAATTCTCCTTGCATGATTGTATTTTGCGCATTCGAGCAGATTCAGACGCTGATCAAAGCGGCAGAAAAACATGGATTTGTGCATTACATACCACTTGTATTTTGTAAAAACTATAGTCCACAGGTATTAAAAGCAAATATGCGCATTGTTGGGGCGACGGAATATGCGTTGGTGTTGTATCGTGATCGACTTCCAAAATTCAGGAACGGAGTCAAAATGGACGAAAACGGGAAGAACATACCTGGTACAGGGAAGATGATATTTAACTGGTTCGCATGGGAGAAGGACGGAAAAGAAATCCCGAAAATTCACCCGGCACAAAAACCAGTGAAAGTATTGAAACAGCTGATAGAGATCTTCACGGATCCAGGTGATGTGGTAATTGATCCGTGCGCCGGCAGCGGCTCTACGCTCAGAGCAGCTGCAGAACTTGGAAGGAGTGCTTATGGGTTCGAGATTGACAGAAATTTCTACAAGCGAGCGACAGAGGAAATGCTGGCTTATGAAAGAGATGAACAAATGAGCATAGAAGACTTTATTACGGAGGAATGACTAATGGCGAAAACAGGAGAAACATGGATGGACGGGATCACTACAGAAATGATGGAGCATATATGCGACAACCTGTGCAGGCATCCAGATCAGCTAAGTGCAATGGAACTGGAAGATGAATGCGCAGAGTGCAAGATGAGTCGGTTTGTGTGCGATATTTTGAATCAGTATAACAAGGTTAATGATTTTGCAAATAGCCAGTGCGCGAAGTTAATGGAACAGATGCATGAGTTGAAAGAGCGGGATACGGCGAAGAAACCAATATATGAAGGGGACGGATATGCTCCAGACGGAACATTTGTATTGGATGAATGGTTATGCCCGAACTGTGGAACAAGGTATGAAGTAGATTACGATGAATATGATCACTGCCCGAACTGCGGACAGAGAATAGATTGGAGTGAGGAAGAATGATTTTATTTTGCCCTGATTTAACAGGAAAAGAAGAGGTAAAAGCAATGCTTATTGGGAATGGAGATTTTGTTAGACCAGTGTTACATCCATGTATTAAAGAGAAATGTGTAGCGTACAAAGATGGAAAGTGCATGAAATACAACAATGAGGTGGAGAGGGAAAGTGAAAGAACGAACATTTGAAGATATCCTGTATATGATTAAAAGATCGTGCGACAAGAATTTTTACAAAGGCACTGATTACGATGGATTAAAACCGGAGATTGTAAGATGCGCCACAAATATTTACATAGAGCAGATGCGACAGAACGGAGGAAAAGAAGATGAATAGAGAAATCCTTTTTAAAGCAAAGAGAATAGATAACGGAGAATGGGTGGAAGGATATTACCAAAAACGATTTGATTTAGACGGAAGTGAACAACATCTTATTTTTTGGTCAAAAAGCTATACAGTATGGGAATATGCGGAAATAGATCCTGACACCCTCTGCCAGTACACAGGGCTAACAGACAAGGATGGTAAGAAGATTTGGGAGAATGATATTTTACGAGGTCATGGAAACGATGATGACTTAGCAAAAGTTGTATTCGGGGAATTTAATGTAATTGATGTTGAGACACACGAAAAAGTAGATCGTGTTATCGGATGGCACACGAAAGTAATTGAAACGGATGTATTAAGCAAATGCGAACCGTTTTGTCTACCAATGCCGTTAACTGATTCTTACATCAAGCGATGCGAATATGAGGTGGTTAAAAATGCATTTGATAATCCAGAGTTGTTGGAGGTGGAGTGATGAAAAAGTATGATATTTTAATTGCGAAATTGTATGCGTGCTGTGGAAATCAAGAAGAGTTTCCATGTGAGCCGATTACCATTGATACTAATAAAATGAGCGAGTTATTGGAAGGTGTATTTATAAAAGCAGGATTGTTGGAGGTGGAGTGATGAAAATAATGATAACTATATTGCGCAAAAATGGAGAATGCAGAACTTGGACAAATGCAAGTGCGGAAGAACACTTAGTAATGGGTCTTACAGCTTACGCGGAAGGTGTAAAAAGATGTGCGGAATCATGGGAAAAAGAAACGGAAGAAGTGGAAAGAGTGTTGAAAGAAGCGCTGGAAAGCGAGAGATAAAGTATGAACACATTAGAGAAAATCGTGGAAGAAATCGAAAACATGAAAAATGACGCCTACGAAGCCTTAAAGGAAGAAAGAAAAAGACACGGAGCAAGCAAAACAGCAGAAGAGCTGGAAAGCTATATTTATGGGCTGACTTGCGCAGTAGATATTGTGGAGAAGTATGCAGATAAGGAGAATGTGGAATGAAAATTAAAGCGTGTCCATTTTGCGGATGCCGTGACAGAAGAGTCGGAATCCGGAGAATGGGAAGCAAAGGATATAGGGTAGTGTGCGGTGCTTGCGGAGCATCTGGGCCTTATGTGGCAATTAAGGCGTGTCGGGATGACAAGATGATTGCGCAGGATGCAGCAAGACAAGGATGGAATAATAGGCAGGAGGAATAACATGGACATTTTAATCACAATCGCATTCCTAGCCCTGTACTATATCCTGGGGCTTGGGACAGTGATTACTTTGAAAACAGGATTGGAAGAGGATGTAGAGCTAGAAGGCGCGGATTATCTGATGGCTGCGGGATTTCCGATACTGCTGTTTGTGGTGTTTTTGGATTGGATAGTGCGAAAGATAGTGAGGTAGGAAGATGAAAAATTTTGACTGGGAATCATTTAAAGAAGAAAAAATAGCGGTACATTGCAAGACTGAGGAAGAAGCGAAAGATTTTTGCAAAAGAATGCATGAGCACGGGATGAAGTGGTGGAACGGAGAAAGTTATTTGGAAAATACAAGTTATAATGCGTACAACGAAGGAATGTGTTATCACGGAAGCGGAGAATATTCGTCTCGTGTTTTTGCAGAAAAGTACAATTATAAAATCTTGGAATGGAGCGACTACATGAAAAAAGAATTTACAAAGTCAGATTTAAAAAGTGGGATGGTGGTGAAATACCGGAATGGTGATAACCGAATGGTGATCAACGAAGGATTGATTGGAGAAGATGGATATTTGAAACAATGTAGTTTTAGAGCAGATTTGACGCATAGAAATTTTTCTGAATTTGATATTGTTGGCGTCTATGGAGCTAAAAATTATAATGATTTTAAAGGTATGCTCTTAGACGATAATCTAAGCCCTATCTGGGAACGCACCGAAACAAAGAAAATGACCATTGAAGAAATGCGACAGAAGCTTGAAGAGTTGACAGGAGAAGAGATTGAGGTGACGGAATGAACAGGGAAACCATGAGACGCAGGAAGGAGACGGCAGGCACCGTGAGAAAGATAGAAGCACACAAGATGGCAACGAGAAAGCCCTGTGAGACAGCTTTAAAGCAAAAGTGGCATAAAGCCTTTGCCTGTGACTTTAAAGGCGGCGAGAGGGCGAATAAGGACGCTGTGGACTACATAGCAGAGAAATACAACATAAAAGAGCGGATCCCGGGAGGTGATTGAATTGGACAAGAACATAATCTATGAGTACATGGATGCAAAAGCTCTGGTAAAAGAAACAGAGGAAGACATCAGACGGCACAGAAGAAAGACGATCGTACAGGATAAGGTGACAGGCAGTAATCCAGAGTTTCCGTACCAGCCGCAGAGTTTTAATATCTCTGGATGTATAGAGAGCGCAGTGAACATAGACGAAGAGGAACGGTTGTTGGAAGAACGAAAGCTGAACGCAAAGCAGATTAAAGTAAAAGCAGAGCGAGTAATCAATAAAGCTCCGGTAAGGATGCAGAGGATTATCCGGTTCAAGGTGATGCAGGGGCTTACGTGGGATGAAGTGGCTGCAAAAATGAAAGGGAATTGCACAGGAGAAAGCGCAAGGAAAGAATTTCAGAGGTGGATGAAAGAAAAATAGAAGTTTGTCCGTTTTGTCCACATTGTCCGCTTTAAATAATATATAGTATAACATGGAGTTAGAAGAAAGACTCCAAAAGCTTTCCAAACAACATTCGGAACACCGCCGGACTTTCACCCTTTCTCGTCTGGCGGTGTTTTTATGTGGAGTATAGCATCAGTGGTAGACGCGCAGGGTCGCGCCCTGTGTCCTTGGTTCGATTCCAAGTGCTCCGCTTTAGATGTAAAGCGTGCTGCTGAGCGGCCTTAAATGATTAAGCGCGCGATCGGCTTTGCATCTGATTGGTACCAAAACGCAGATATCCGCAGATCTGCAAAGCAAACAAATATAGATTCAGCAATCTATATTTAGTGTCAGTACCCGAGTGCGGATAGGGTAAAGGGTGTCAATAAAAGGCATCCTACGGGTGTATAGCTCAGTTGGTAGAGCAATCGGCTGTTAACCGATGTGTCGCAGGTTCGAATCCTGTTATACCCGTTGTGGACTACTGCAAGGTTCCTCTTTTGCTTATATAATTTTCGATTGTTATATTATGCGGGAGTCCTAAGGAAAATAATTTTATTGATAAATGAATCTGTATAATATATACTGTCTTATGATAATTGGACAAGAGGTATTGATTATGGATAAATTTATTTGTATGGTAAAAAAATATTGGCATTTATTGGCAATCGTTGTGTTGATAATTATTCCGTTAACGATGAATTTTTTGTTCAAAAATCCGGCGCCGGTTGAATGGATGGAGTATGAAGAAAAAGCGGGAGATATGTTAGTATACTATTCATCTGTATTAACAATGATGGGGAGCGTATTTCTTGGCATAGTTGCGTATGAACAAAATAAGAGATTATTGAAGCTGGAATCTGACAACAAAAAAGTTTTTTTAAAAGTTTGCAAGGAAAAAAGTAGCGTAGAAATAAATGGGGATAGTTTTATTCTGAAATTAGTTTTTGAAAATTTGAATAAAATTCCTATAAGCAATATAAAAATAGAGACTTCAAAGCAAAAACTTATAAAAAATGCATTTAAAGAGAATGATCCAGATAGTAGTTTTGTGTTTATAACAGAAGCCACTCCAGATGTTCGAAAGGAGTTTTCCTATGAAAATTTTAATACATTCGAATTTGACTTGTCAAAATATAAAGGGAAATTTAAAATTTTGTCTTTTGAAGTGGAATGCGATAGTTTGTTCAACGAGAAAAGCAGACAGGCGTTTAACATTTATATAGTTCATGAAAATGTAAACGATTATAGGACAAGACAGATATAAATTAAAAACTTAAGGAGGCACTTCGGTGTCTCTTTTTGCGCTAAAAATTAACAGATTGGAAGGTGGTGAGTCCTATGACAGAAAAACAGAAAATATTTGCAGATGAGTACTTGATTGATCTAAATGCCACACGGGCTTACCGCGTCGCATATCCAAGCGTAAAGAAAGAAGAGTCAGCAGCAGTAAATGGAAGTAAGTTGCTAAGAAATGCTAAGGTTGCAGAATATATTGCCGAAAGAATGGAAGAGCGGCAGAAGCGGACGGAGATCACGCAGGATCGGGTTTTAAATGAACTGGCCGCAATTGCTTTTTCCAAGGCTTCTGATTATGCGAAAGTAGTGGAGAAACAGGCAACCGCAGAGGTGAATGGGAACATTGTTCCACTTGTAGGAGAAGACGGAGCACCGATTCTGTATCGGACTGTGGAGCTGGAGCTTACAGATAATCTTACAGAAGAACAGCAGCGAGCCCTAGGAACAATTAAGAAGGGGCGTGATGGATTAGAACAGAAACCATGCGACAAGGTGAAGGCGCTCGAGCTTCTTGGCAGACATTTAGGTATGTGGAATGACAAGCTAGATGTGGCAGGAGATATGGACATGAAGATTGTGGTAGATTACGGTGATGGTGATGAAACAAGTTAATGTAGGATTTAACAAAAATTTTAAAGAGTTCAATGAGTGCAAGAAACGATACCGACTGGCGAAAGGTTCTGCCGGATCCGGGAAGTCAGTGAACATTGCACAGAATTTTATCATCAAACTTGGTGATCCAAAGTATAAAGGCGCAAATCTTCTGTGTGTCCGGAAAGTAGACACAACAAACAAGGATAGTACCTATGCGGAGTTGAAGAGTGCGATTTATAAGATATACGGAGATAAAGCGGGATTATTCTGGCAGATCAGAAGTAATCCAATGGAGCTGATCTCGAAAGTGACAGGAAATAAAGTGATTTTCCGAGGGATGAAAGATGATGGACAGCGAGAAAAAGTAAAGTCTATCACATTTGATGTCGGAAAATTAACATGGATATGGATTGAAGAAGCAACGGAGCTTTACGAAGCGGATGTCGATATTCTCGATGACCGACTCAGAGGTGACTTGTCATTCAATCCATTTTTGTATTATCAGATCACGTTCAGCTTCAATCCGGTGTCAGCAACGCACTGGTTAAAAGCAAAATATTTCGACATAAAAAGTGATGATGTATACACACACCAGTCTACGTACCTGCAGAACCGGTTCATAGATGAAGCGTATCACCGGCGCATGATGATGCGTAAAGAACGGGATCCGGACGGATATCGGATTTACGGACTTGGTGAATGGGGAGAGACCGGAGGTCTGATTCTTACAAATTATGTGATTGAGGAATTCGATACATCCCCAGAAAGATTCGATTACATGGTAAATTCACAGGATTTTGGATTCAACCATGCGAACTGTATCGGGGAGGTTGGATTCAAAGATGGAGATATCTACTTATGCCGGGAATTGTATGTATTTGAAAAAGATACATCAGAGATCATACAGTTGGCTGAGGGAAAATTCCAAAAACGAATCACCATGTACTGCGATTCTGCTGAGCCAGACAGGATTAAGATGTGGCAGAAAGCAGGATACAGAGCATGTCCGGTCAAGAAAGAGCCGAACAGTGTAAAAGCGCAGATTGATTATTTGAAGCAGCATACCATACATATCCATCCGTCTTGCGTAAACACGACTAAGGAGATTCAGCAGTGGAAATGGAAAAAGGATGAGAAAACGAACACATTCACGGATGAGCCAGTGAATTTCTTTGATGATGCAATGGCGATGCTCAGGTATTCTATTGAGCAAGAGAGAAAAGGTAAGGTGAAGTTAAAGACCTTTAGAGGAGGAATATAAAATGAATGGGAAAAGACCATACAAACTGCCGGAACCGCTTTTATGTTCCGCCGACAAAGAAATCAATATGATATTAGTAGATGAGTATATTCGCAAGCATGAAGAACGAATGCCAAGGTACAGATACCTTGAGAATCTATACAAAGGATTCCATGATGTATTCCGTCTTCCGGAAAAGGAGTCATGGAAGCCGGATAACCGACTGGCAGTGAATTTCCCAAGGTATATCACAGAGACCTTTTTGGGATATGCCTATGGGATTCCAGTTAAAAAATCACATCCAGACGAAAAAATAAAAGATGCGATCCTTGAATTTGACCGGGATAATGATATCTCTGACCAGGAATATGAGTTGGCGAAGAAGTGCTGCATCTACGGACATGCTTTTGAGTATTTTTACCAGGATGAAGAAGCAAAGACAAAAACAGTGATCTGCAATCCAAAAGAACTGTTTGTGGTCTATGATGATACTGTAAAGAGCCGCGCATTATTTGCTGTCAGATACGGGAAAAAGGACGATAATGTTACAAGGTATGGTGAGATACTCACAAGGACAGAAATCATCCCATTTGAGGGAGAAAAGATGCAGGAGGGAGTGCTGAACCCTTATGGGCGTATTAACTGCGTGGAATACGTGCTGAACGATGAGAGAATCGGTCTGTATGAGGAAGTTGCCGGCATGGTAGAAACATACAATCGAGTGATCGGAGAAAAGGCGAACGATGTAGATTCTTTCGCAGAAGCATATCTTGCAGTGCTGGGCGCCGAACTGGATGAGGAAGGCGTTTATAAAATTCGCGACAACCGGATCATAAACCTGTATGGTACAGACAACGCAAAAGATATTATCGTGCAGTTTCTTGGCAAACCTACGGCAGACGGAACACAGGAAAATCTTTTGAATCGGCTTGAGGATTTGATTTATCAGACAAGTATGGTAGCGAATATCTCAGATGAATCGTTTGGAAATGCTTCCGGAACTTCTCTCGCATACAAATTACAGTCCATGAGCAATCTTGCACTAACATTTGACCGTAAAGTTGAAAAGTCCATGAGAAAGCGGTATAAACTGTTTTGCTCTCTTGCAACGAATGTGTCAGATCGGGATGCATGGAAAGATATTGATTTTACGATGAGTAGGAATATCCCAAAGAATTTACTTGAAGAAGCGCAGACGGCGCAGGCACTGGAAGACATTGTATCTAAGGAAACGCAGCTACAAGTTTTATCCATTGTAAAAGATGCGTCCGAGGAAATCGACAGAATGGAGAAAGAGGACAAAAAGAAGCAGGAAACAATCGTAGAGAAGCGGATGTTCGGAGGCGCGAAAGATGAGCAGTCAGGAGTATTGGAAGAATAGAGAAGAAGAACAACGAAAGAAGAATATCAGGGATGAAGCCGAATACGCGAAAGAAATCGAGAAGATCTATGTGAACATGATGGATGAAATCCAGAAAGAGATCAATGGATTCTATACACGATATGCAAAATCAGAAGGGATCACAATCGCAGAGGCAAAAAAGCGGGTATCTAAAATGGACATTGATGCGTACAGTCGAAAGGCAGAGCAGTATGTAAAGAATAAGGATTTTTCAAAAGAAGCCAATGAGGAAATGCGGCTATATAATGCGGCAATGAAGATTAATAGGCTGGAAATGCTGAAAGCTAATATTGGAATGCATCTTGTCGGTGGTTTTGATGAGCTACAGAAGTATTTTGAGCAGATCCTGACAGACAAAACACTCGAAGAATTTGAACGGCAGGCAGGAATCCTTGGAAAATCCATCCAGAACAATGCGAAGATGGCACATTCGATCGTGAACGCTTCTTTCCACAATGCGAGATACTCAGACCGTATTTGGATGTATCAAGATATGCTGAAAGCTGAATTGTCGAAACTATTACAGACTGGTTTGATACAGGGCAAGAATCCAAGAGTACTAGCAAGGCATCTTACCAAGCTGTTTGGAGTAAGCCGGGAAAATACGGAGAGATTGATGGCAACAGAACTGTCAAGGGTGCAGGCAGAAGCGCAGAAGCAGTCCTATATCCGCAACGGATTTGACGAGTATGAGTTTATCGCAGAGCCGACTGCTTGTCCGATTTGTCGGGCTTTGGATGGAAAACATTTTAAGGTATCGAAGATGATGCCAGGAGAAAATGCACATCCAATGCATCCGCGCTGTCGGTGCAGTACAGCAGCATATATGGATGATAAAGAGTATCGAGAATGGCTGGATGGATATTCCGAACATGGAATGGATTTTGAAACTTGGAAGAAGAGGGTTGAAAAGAAATCTACGTTTGATATAATAAAGGCAGATAAAACTGTCAGCGGACATTCCGGTACTCCTAAAATGGCAGAGGTGGGAATGGTAATAGACCATATTGGAAAAGATGGGAAAGTAGATGCAAGAGCTTTTTACGGAGAGTCAAAGTTAAAATATAAAGATATCCACACAACCGATCATGGGAATCCAAAGCAGCACCCTTATGGAGAACATGGGGAACACGTACATGATTATACATGGGGAGATGATGGTAGACTGAAGAATAAGATAACTCGCGAATTAAGCAAAGAGGAAAGAAAGGAGAATGGCGATATATTATGAATAAAGATGAATTAAGACAAATTTTATCTGAGTGTTGCAATGATATTTCTTTCTTTTACAAAGGAGTGGCATCGGGAGTGACAGTTGAAGTCAGGGATTACATCCCAACGTATCAAGCGTGGCATGGTGATGATACGAAAGAGTATGATAATGTAGATGAGGTTATGAATGATAAATTTTATAGCGGAAAATCATTAAACGATCTAGTAAAAGAAGTAGAAATTGATGCAATGTAATACCATCGGTCGAGCGGGCTGATGGTATTTTTATGCGCATTTTGGAGGTGATGTAATTTGATTGAGGTGAGAATCCGTCCAGAGCGAATTGAAATCTCTGGACACGCCGGGTATGCTGAACCCGGAAAAGATATTGTTTGCGCTGGTGTCACGGCGCTTACACAGACGCTGATCCAGTCGATTGAAAATTTAACAGATGATAAAATAGAATGCAGAATCTCTCCCGGAAAGGTTGAGGTAGAATACAGGAATCTGTCAGAGAAATCAAAAACTCTGGTGGATTCCTTTTTCATTGGTATTTGTTTGATTGCGGAAGAATTTCCGGAACACGTGAAAGTGAGGTGAAAATATGAGTAAAACAGAGACTTTTATCAGAGCGGCCACAACAAGTGAACAGCCACTGGTTTTGGAATTTGCGCATGAGGGGAAAGAGTACCTTGTGAAGAATTTTACAGATGGTGATGTGTATGTTGCACTGAAAGAAAGCGCAACAAAGGAAGAAAGTGCATTGATTCCGGCGCAGACGGCACAAACCGTGATTAGGAACAAAAATTACTATGCAGGAAGCAACCTAGTCCAAATCATCCCCACAGCAACCAGCGAAAAAGGAGTGGAAGTACAATGCTTAAAATGGTAGACGGAACTGGAATCATAGGAGTGGATATGATCTGCCCTCTTGGGGTCTCTGCTCCACAGCCACCTAATTATGACAGGGTAGAGCTAGAGGGTACAGGGATGTTGGTACTTCCGAACAGCTTGGATGCACCGCTGGAGAGGTTGGAACTTGGTGGGAAGACGGAGCAGATTAGTATGACTGGGAAGAATTTACTAGACGTAGATGCCATAATTGACAGAAAAGGAATAAATGGATCTGGAGAAGTTATAAGCAGAACTGGATCGTGTGTTACAGATTTTATATTCTTAAAGCCAGAAACCTATACATTTTCTCTTGACAATAAATCAAAAGACACACAGATTGCAATTTATCTTTACAACGATGACAAAACATTTAACAAATATCTTCTTAGCAATTTAAATGAAACTTCGAAAATCATTGTCGATAAAAACATGTATATGATTGTGATGTTTAACAAAGAAAAGTCCATTGTATTGAACAAGCATGTAATGTTGGAAATCGGCTCAAATAAAACTCCTTACGAACCCTACACAGGCGGTAAACCATCCCCAAGCCCAGAATATCCGCAGGAAATCAAAAATGTTGGAAAGTGGAATGAGGAAACGCAGAAGTATGAAATTGACGTGAAGGTTACGGGTAAGAACCTACTGAATTTGCAAAAAGAGCCAGATGTGAAGGGAACTTACCAAGGATGGAAGGTTGGGAATGGAGAGTTGCTAACATTGGGTGTCAAAGACAAGGGGAATAATGCAGACATTAAAGGATGCTATATAGGCTTTTCAAATCAAGGGAGCGAACCGAATGGAGTTGTCTGGGTTGTGGATAATGGCGTAATTAAAGCGAATCCTCTAAACCAAAGGAAAGCTTATGTATCTATCTTTCCAGCCAATGAAACCGCTGTGAAAAAACTTACAGAACGGTTAGATATTCAATGTGAACTTGGGAATGTTGCCACCCCTTACCAACCCTATAAAGAGCAAACCCTCACTCTCACATCCGACAGACCAATCACAAAGTGGGACAGATTGGTAGAACAGGGTGGAGAGATTGGATGGTTGTATCAGAGCAACACAGTAGTGATCGATGGAAGCGAAACATGGTCTTCGTCAAATGTGCCAGAACACATATATTTCACGACCGTCGTAAATAACAAATCAGGTCGTATAAACACGAGTTTATGCAAAACGTATAAGAATAATGGTGAGCCAGTATTTAACAAAAAACATGAAGGAAAATATAACATATACTCTGACCATCCAACTAACGGAGTGTCCGACACAGCTTTTGTACCACCAAATGAAACTGTAACTACAATTCCACAATGGAAAGAATGGCTTAATGCAAATCCGATTGAAATGTTATATAAAACAAAAACCACCGAATTCATCCCCCTCCCACAATCCGAGCAAAACGCTATCCGAGCCTTAAAAACCTACTACCCTACCACAGTCATCACGGTGGATGGTGGAGAAGTTGACCCAGATATTAAAGTAACATACCGAAAGGAGATTTAAAATGAACTATGCAAAAATCATGGAATACGGAACTGTGAGAATCAGCTCCATCAAGAAAGAGGGCTACAAGCCACTCAAGGAAGAGAAGCCGGAGGGATTTAGTAATCTAGTCTTTGTCGGCTATACCGAAACAGAAGAATTTGTAATCAAAGAATATGAAGCCGTGGATGACGGTATGAGCGCCTACGGTAAATTACAGAACGACTTGAAAGCAACACAGGCGGCACAGGAAGTCACAGATCAGGCGGTGCAGGAGTTAATTCTTGCAACAATGAAAATGGGGGTGTAAGTTATGGCACAGTTTTTAGCAAACAGAATCAAAGGTGGACACTTGACAATTGATGATGTACCGGAGAGCTTAAAAGAGCAGGTACAGGCGTTACTTTAGGAGTAAAAATTGAATAAGTAGGACATTAGCACATAGAGATATGTGTTATTTTTATGCCTTTTTCCGGTAGGCGGTAAAGAACCGGAAAAATATTTTAAAGCAACGGTCTGGACAGTGGATGGACTGGGGCAGAAAGGAAAAAGATATGAAATTTAGAGAATTTATGGCATTACAGTTATTTGCCGAAGACGAAGGAACTGGGGCAGAAAGCAATGGATCCGGCGTAAATGGCGAAGAAACACAGGGCAATGAGGGAGATCAGGGAACTTCCGGTAATACGTTTGAGGACTTTTTAAAAGATGGGAAGAATCAAGCGGAGTTTGACAGACGGGTCAATAAAGCAATCGAAACGGCGCTTGGAAATGCAAAAGTGAAATGGCAGGAAGATGCTGACCAGAAAGCGGAAGAAGCAGCTAAAGTTGCAAAAATGAATGCAGAGCAGAAACAGCAGTATGAGATGGATAAGCTGAAAAAAGAAAATGAGAGATTGCAGGCAGAATCTGTAAGGAATCAGCTTTCCAGAAATGCGGCAGGAGTGCTTGTGGAGAAAGGTATCGAAGCAACGCAGGATGTTCTTGATTTTGTTGTTGGAGTTGATGAAGCAGATACCAATGCAAGAATTGACACTCTGATGAAAATCGTGGAATCCCAGCTTAAGAAAGCCGAGATCGCCAGAGCAACCGGATCTACACCAAAAACCATGACGAACTCAGGAAGTCCAATGTCTGAATTCGAAAAGAGACTTGCAAAGTATAAATAAAGGAGAATGTGAAGATGAAGAATAAAGAATTTATGATGTTACAGTTATTTGCGGCAGGAGACAACAACGATATGCCGGTAAGAAGCTACCAGCTTGAGTTTAAAAGTCTTTTGCAGGCAGTATTTAAAAAGATGTCCTATTTCGCGGATTTTTTCGGCGGCGAACTTGAGGTACTGGATGGAGTCAGAGAAAACGAAACAGCCTTTTATGTAAAAACATCAGACATTCCGGTTGTGGTTGGAACTGGGTACGATAAAACAGCTACGAAAGCGTTTGGAACGGGAACAGGGAACTCTAGCCGTTTCGGGGAGAGAAAAGAGATTATCTACGCGAACACGCCGGTTAATTACTCTTGGGGATGGAATTACCACGAGGGGATTGACCGACACACCGTGAATAATGATTTTGACGTTGCGGTAGCAGATCGCTTGGAACTGCAGGCGAGGGCTAAGACAAAGCAGTTTAACAAACAGCACGGAAATTTTATTTCCCATTCTGCCGGAAAGTCTTTGAAAGCCACAGATTATACGGCAGACAATGTATTAAAGCTGTTTAATGAGTTGTCTAAGTATTTTAACAACATCGAAGCAGTTGGAACGAAAAAAATTAAGGTTTGCTCCGATCTGTACAATGCCGTCGTGGATCATCCTTTGAATACGTCTGCTAAAAACTCCACTGCAAACATTGATGGCAATGAGGTTGTGAAGTTCAAGGGATTCCTTGTAGAGGAGATTCCGGATGAATTATTCCAGTCTAAAGAATGCGCCTATGCATATATTGCCGGAGTTGCAAAAGCATTTACCGGAATTAACACAGCGAGAACAATCGAATCCGAGGATTTCGACGGTGTAGCTTTGCAGGGAGCTGGTAAGGCTGGAGAATTTATTCCGAATGACAACAAGAAAGCTGTAGTTAAAGTGTCGGTGGGGGAATAGCACCCCCTGAAGACCTCGCCTTGGTAGGCAGGGGGAAAGTTGGAAAGGCAAAAGTAGGTAAAGCAAAATAGGAGGTATGAGTTATGGCATATGAACCAACTAAATGGAATAATGATGACGTTATTACAGCGGAGAAACTGAATAAGTTAGAGCAGGGCGTGAAGAACGAGCAGGTTGGACCTGCAGGACCAGCAGGAGCAGTAGGACCGGCAGGACCAGCAGGACCGAAAGGAGACAAGGGAGATCCAGGCGCACAGGGACCTGCGGGACCAAGCTACACTCTTCCGGCGGCGAATAAAACAACGCTTGGTGGCGTAAAACAGATGGCTTTGATTGCAGATTTGTCCACAGAAACAGGGACTGATTTAAAAAATAAAATCAATGCAATTCTTGCTGAAATGAAAAAACAGGGTATCATGGCGAATTCGTAAGGAGTTGAAATTGAATGCTGGATGATTTAAAAAAACTTCTTGGAATCGAAGATGATTCTCTTGATCAGAAACTGGAGTTGATACTCAGATCTGTGCAAGGGCGCCTAAAGCTCCTGCTCGGAGGAATTGAAGTACCGGAGGAAATGAATCACATTGTCGTGGAAGTGGCAGTGATCCGGTTCAATCGGTTGGGTTCCGAGGGTATGTCATCACACAATGTTGAGGGCGAAAGCATGTCTTACAACGACAATGATTTTGATGGATTCATGGATGAAATACAGGCTTTTCTTGACTCACAAAAAGAATCAAAACGAGGAAGGGTGAGATTTATTTGAGATGTGATACAGAAGTTTTCTTCCAGTCGATCACACCTGGGGAGTATGACAAAGCTACTGGTGACTACAAAGAAGATACTGTACGGGAAGAGAAAAGACATGCCAGTGTGACGGATACCGGCACGGATACGATGAACCTTGTATACGGATCCATAAAGCAGGGAAGCAAGACGGTGCGGTTACAGATGCATTACAAAAAGCCGTTTGACCGTATCCGAATAGGCAACGCCTTATACAGAGTGGATTTTGAGCGGAAACTGCGAACAAAGCATGTGTTTGTAGTATCGGAGGTGCAGTAATGGCTACGTTAAAAATCGAAGGAATCGCAAAGCTGAATAAAGGTTTGAAGAAGCGGATGGATATGGGCGCTGTGCAGACAGTTGTCCGAAAAAACGGAGCTGATATGCAAGCAAAATCGCAGAGAAATGCGCCGGTTGATACCGGGACACTGAAAAGAAGTATCGGTATTGACATCTCTGATGGTGGGATGACTGCGACTGTCGAACCAACAGCTGAGTATGCGCCTTATGTAGAACTCGGAACCCGATTCATGGAAGCTCAGCCCTATTTAAAACCCGCATTTGAGGAGCAAAAGAAACAGTTTGAAAAAGATTTGCAAAAGCTTGTGAGGTGAGATATGGATCCACAGCAAGAATTATTTACAAAATTACTTACAGAGATCAAAGCATTAGGATATGACGTATATGACGGCTTCTTACCGCCGGATGGTACGCCGTATCCTTTTGTTTATCTCGCAGACAGCCAATTGATCGATGATGCGAATAAGACCGCTGTGTTTGGCAGTGTCCATCAGACAATCCATATTTGGCACGACAATCCAAAACGGCGCGGGACGGTATCAAAAATGCTGTTGGCGATCAAAACCACATGCAGAAAACTGGATCATACCGAAAATTTTGCATGGGATGTCCGGAATGTAAATCAGAGGATTCTTCCGGATACAACAACAAAGCACCCTCTTTTACACGGGTTGCTGGAAATAGAATTTAGTTTTAGTTAGAGAGGAGAAAAAGCATGTTTAAGACAGGACTACAGTTATTTGCAGAGGCGGTACCTGGCAAGAAAATCGTCTATTTGTATCGACTTGCAGGAAAAGCCAAAGAAGAGGCTGCGAAAAATCTTGCATTCACGACAGAAAATGGAAGAACAAAAAGCAAGGATGCGGATTCTACGGCAACGAAGGACGGAACAATTCGCACACCCGGGGCTGCGGAAACAGAAATCACAGCTACTGCTATCCTTGCGAAGAAAGATAAGTTAATCTCTGAGTTAGAGGACGCAATGGATTCGGATGAGTTGCTTGAAATCTGGGAAGCAAACCTTGAGGATCCGGCAGAACCTGGTCCGAATAAGTTTAAGGGCATGTATTTCCAGGGATATCTCACGGAATTTGAGATCATATCCTCGGCAGATGAAAATGTAGAGGTGTCTCTTACTTTTGGTGTTAACGGCTCTGGAAAACGAGGGGATGTTACTGTAACTGCACAGCAGCAGGAAGTAGCAGCTTATGTGTTTAAGGACAGCGTGAAAGAGGGGGAATAATGCCCTCTGACGATGTAGCCTTAATCGGCAGAGGTAAAGTAGGAAAGGCAAAAGTAGGAAAAGAATAGATCATGTACATAGAGGGCGGCGAGACCGCTCTCTTTTAATGGAGGTAAAAAATATGATGGAATTAACAATTAACGGACAGGTGTACCAGTTTAAATTCGGAATGGGATTTTTGAGAGAAATCAACAAGCAGACAAATATGCCTGTGGATGGATTGCCGGGAGTAAAAAAAGACGTAGGATTCCGGTATGCGCTTATGAACTTAATAAATGGTGATCCGGATGCATTGGTAAACATTCTTGATGTTGCGAATAAAGGGCAGAATCCGAGAGTGACAAGAGGCCTTTTGGATGAGTATATCGACGATGAGGACACAGATATTGATGAGCTTACAGAAACAGTAATGGGTTTCTTAAAGAATGCCAATGCTACAAAAAAAGCTACGAAAGAGATTGCGGACGCTGTGGAGAAAGAGAAACAGAGAGTGGAAGAGGAAGAAGCGAAGAAGAGAGAGCTGATGATGTAGATTTTGAAGAATCCTACAGAGAGGTGGCGTTGAATTGTTTCCGATATCTTGGCTTTAAGAGCTTTGAAGAAGTGGATAGGTTGACAATTCCAGAATACACCTTGCTCATGGAGGCTGTGCAGCTAAGAGAAGTAGATAAGGACTATCGAAATCATCTGCAAGCATTCCTGAATTTTGCTGTGAAAGCAGAGAAAAAGGTCGGAAAGAATAAGACTAAACCAGTTTATCAGAGATTCAGAAAGTTTTTTGATTACGAAAAAGAAGTAGATCGTGTGAGGAACCGAAAGCAAAAAAATGAAAGATTGGACATAATCGGCAGAATGATGAAAGGAGAGTGATGGCATGGCAGAAACTTTTTCGGTTAAGGCGATATTGTCTGCACAGGATAAGGGGTTCAAATCTGTTTTCGGAGCAGCCACAAAATCAGCCAAAGAGTTAAAAAGTACACTTATGGGTGGGATTGGCTTTGGAGCAATGATGGCAATTGGACAAAAAGCTGTATCTGTCGTGTCCGGAAGCCTTTCTGGGCTGACCAAAGAAACGATCAACACTTCTGACGCTATGCAAAAGCTACAACAGGCAATGCGGTTTAGCGGATATGCTGAGGATGAAATACAGAGAATCGCAGGTGCAACAGGAACGCTAAAGACCTATGCTGATAAAACAGTATTTTCTTTACAGGATGTAATGTCAACCTTTGGATCTCTGTCTGCAAATGGGGTTAAAGACGCAGAGAAATTAACGGAATCCGTTGGAAATGCAGTTGCTGTATTCGGTGGCGGCGCGCAGGAGTTTAGTAGTGTTGCACTTGCATTTTCACAGGCGATGGCATCTGGCGCTTTACATGCGCAGGATTGGAATCAGATCGTCAATGCGAGCCCACAGCTTGCCGGTGGATTAAGAAAAGAATTGATTAAATTGAATCCTATTTTAGGAGAGGATTTTAAACAGGCAATGGAGGATGGAGCTATCACAGCCGATCTTCTGGGACAGGCGATGAACAACATTGGGATGACAGATATGGCAAGAGAAGCCGCACAATCAGTTACGACATTTGAAGGAGCAATGGGAAACCTTGAAGCAACGGTGACAAGCGGAATGCAGTCCATTTATGATTCTTTTGTTAAAGGAAAGGCCGTGGATGCGATCAATCAATTTAACGGAAAAGTAGAAAGCGTGTTTTCCAGATTACAGACTTGGATTCCGGCAACAATGATTCGTTTGGAATCCTATTGGAAAATCTTGAAAAAAGAGGCTTCTCAAGTTTCTGGGGCTTTTGGGGATGCATTTGGAGCAATCCGAAAAGAACTCGGAAAACTTATTCCAGCATTTGGCTCTACAGAGAGCGTGAACGGGTTCCGTGATGCGATTCAAGGAGCTGGGGATGCGCTCCAAGCGTTTGCAGGATTCTTGGAAGATCATGCGGATATCATTGCGAGAGTGATTGCTGAACTACCAAAACTAATTGTTGCATACAAAGGCTTTAAGATTGCAAAAAGCGTTGCTCCATTTGTAGGTGCGTTTACCAGTGCAATTGCTGGTCTTGCCGGTAAAGGAATCGGCAAAATTGCCGGAAAATTATTTGGAATTTCCAAAGGGCAGAAAGAAGTCGGCGTGTCGAGTCGAGAAAATGTGAAAAGCACTATGGAATCTGCCAAAGCATTTATGATGCTTGGTGCAGGAGTTGCTCTGATTAGTGCAGGGTTTTTCCTACTTTCCCAGGGGGCAAAGGCAGTAGCGGACTCGGGTCCTTTAGCAGTTGCAGTTTTAGTTGGAATGGTGGCAGCGATTGCAGGTCTTTTGATCGTTGCAAAAATGGTAGCTCCGACATTATCTTCTGGCGCAGCTGGATTTGTTGCGTTCGGTGCAGCCGTTCTATTGGCGGCAGCCGGAATCGCTATATTGACTATGTCCGCAATTTCTCTGGCAAATGCCGGACCTCTTGCAATTGCAGTGATGTTTGGTCTGATCGTAGCAATTGGTGGATTGATGGTCGTAGCGGCTGCAGTAGCTCCTGTCCTTACAGCAGGAGCTGTTGGTTTGATCGCATTCGGTGTGGCTGCGGCACTTGTTGGAGCGGCAGTATTGCTTGCGAGCGCAGGCCTTGCGATCGTGGCAAGTGTACTTCCGATTGTCGCCGAGTATGGCTTACAGGCATCTGTAGCAATCGGAGCATTGGGCGTTGCAATGACGGTATTTGGAGCCGGTGTGATCGTGGCCGGTGCGGGCTGCGCTGTCCTTGCTGTTGGATTGCTTGCAGTAGGCGTTGCGGTGCTTGGAGTCACAGTTGGAGTAGTTGCATTCGGTGTCGCAATGGTAGCAGCGTGTGTTGGAGTGCTGGCGATGGCAGTCGCGTTACTGGCAGTAAATTCCAGCATGAAGTCCATTGCTAAGAATGCAAAGACAGCGCAGAAATCCATTACAAGTATGAAGGATTCTGTGAGTATTGTGAATGACGGGTTGGATGCTCTTGGAAACAAGGCTAAAAGTGCCGTGAAATCTATAGTGAGTGCATTTGACAACGGCGCGGGAAAAGCTAAGAGTTCCGGAAAGAAACTCGGAGACAGCGCGAAAGATGGGGTACAAAGCGGACTCCAGCCAACACAGGCAATCGCAATCAGCATGGTTTCTGCCGTGCTTGCATCTCTTGCGTCAGGGGCGGGCAGCGCCTATAGCAGTGGTCTGAATATTGGAATTAGCTTTGCAAATGGATTAGCCGCAAGCCTTGGAAGAATACAGGCGATTGCGGCACAGATGGCGGCCGCGGCAAATTCTGCAGCAGCATCCCGGGCGAGCCTGCCAAAAACGAGAAGTGTCGTAGTAGGTGGCATAGAAAATACTCCGATGGTTGCAGTTTATGGGATGGACGATGAAATAAATGACAGAATTGATATTCCGGTTATTTCCAGTGTTGATCCAGTCATGACGGCATATACAAGTAGAACTGATACAAAAAAAGAATTATCTGATGGTTACACCTATCAGCGGAACGCGACATACACAATCGTTGTGCCAGTTGAGTACAACGGAAGAGAAGCGGCACGAGTTACGGCAGAATTTACGCAGAAAGAGCTGGAGAGTCGAGAGAGTATGAGGATGAGACTGAAAGGAGAACGAAGTCATGTATGATTTTGTAGACACGGGCGAGGTTGGGAGTGAAAACTCCCTGCCAAGTGAGGCCCTGCAGATTGATGGAGAATACATCGAAAACCTAATTGATGGGTATAGAACTCTGTATGTGACCGGTCGTGAGCTTTTGGGATCGGAAATTTCGGAGAGAGAAATTGATCTTGTGGATGGGTCCGAGTATACGGGAAAGCGAGATACAACCAGAAGTATTACAGTTGGATACCAGTTGCTTTGCACATCTCCTAGAGAGTTTCAGGAAAAATTCAACAAACTCTCTGGAATCTTAAATAAGGAACAGGCAAAGCTGATTTTTGCAGATGAACCGGATAAATATTTTATCGGGACGAAATCAAGTGTAGGAGATGTGGAGCCAGGCAGATTGAACGTAAAAAGCGAATTTACTTTTTATTGTTGTGATCCACGGAAATATTCTGCAGCGGAAAAATCGTTTACCGCTCATCAGGAAAGCGGATATCAGACGCTTACTATTGTAAACGGTGGTACAGAATCCGTTCCGGTAAGCTACGATATCACTCACAACCATGAAAATGGATTTATTGGGATTGCCAGTAAATACGGTGCAATACAACTCGGCAAGATCGAAGAAGCAGACGGCGAAGACTATAAGGCGTCAGAGATACTGTCAGAGGGGTATAGCCTGTTTCAAGACGATCACGGCACCTCTTATCAGAATCCAGAAAACACCACACAGGGAGCGTTGGAAGTGCGGAATGTTGCTGGATACAATGTGATGGCGCTAAAAGGTGGACAAGCAACATCCGGATACTGGAACGGCGGAATGAGAACACTTACTATCCCGGTTGACAGCGAGGGCAGACGTGGGGCAAAGAACTTTTACTGTTACACGCAGCACTGGTTCGAGACTGGATTGATGGGACAGACGGGAGCACAGACTATTGCGTTTCTTACAGGGAAAAATGAAGTGATCTGCTCTATGTCTATTAACAAGAGTGATACGGTTGGTAATACGGCGCATGTGGACTGGTTCGCACCACAAAACAAGAAGATCAAGACACTGGATTTCCAGCCGACAGCTTATGAGGGAAACCCGTTTAATTTAAAGATGGGTGGCGGTCATAATGATTTTTTAAAAGAGGGTGACAGGCTACGGATCTTTTGGTACGGTCAGTATTATTACTTTACTATCCCGGAGATTAAAGACATGGCGTGTGAGAAGATACAGGTCTGGATCGGGCAGTGGGGAAGTAGAGATCTTGGAAATCAGCTGGTTACGCACAATTATTTAAAAAGTATCTGGTTCCGCAAGGATAACGTGGAAAAATACAGAGATGTGCCGAACCGGTATAAGTCCGGAGATGTGGTCTATATTGATGGAAATGATACAGCGGTTTATGTAAACGGGATGAAGCGGATGGAAGATGAAATCCGAGGAAGTAAGCATTTTCTGGTACCGCCGGGAGAGACGGAGATCCAGTTCTCCTACTCGGCATTTAGCAGTCCTCCACCAACGATTAAAGCCAAAATAAGGGAGGCGTATTTATAATGAATGAAATCAGAATTGCCGTACTGAATCCACATGACAGGGTGCTTGCATTTTTGGATAACACCCATCGAAACTCTATGCATTATTGGAGTGACGAACTCCATGAATATCTGCAGGGGACAGCGAATACTTACACATTTACGGTAAGTTCCAAGCATGAGGATGCGGTGTATATCGTAGAAGGGAATAAAGTAGCCTTTGTATATAACAGAAAAGACTACTATCTGAATATCGTACATGTGGAAAAGGATGAATTTACAGTTACTGCGACAGCATGGTCTTTAAGCTTCGAATTGATCAACGAGAATGTTGGGGCATACAAATCTGAAAGCGCAATGAGCTTTGAGGAATATGTAACTGCCTTTGATCCGGAACGTACCGTGCGGATCGGGATCAATGAAGTGTCAGATAAGCGGATTTCAAACGAATGGACAGGTGAGGCAACGGTACTGTCCCGTTTATTTTCCGTGGCGAATGTATTCGATGCGGAGATTGAGTTCCAGACTGTGTTAAATGATGATTATTCACTGAAAGAAATTGTAATGAACGTGTATCGGGAACACTCAGACAATAACACGGGAGTTGGGGAGTTCCGGGGAGATATCAAACTGCGGTACGGGAAAAATGTTACCGGCATCAGGAAGGAATCCAGTATCGAAAACCTGTACACCGGTATCCGTCCAACAGGAAAGGATGGACTGACTATACAGGGAATTGAGAAAGAAGAGCTGGATGAGAACGGTGTAGTAGAGTTTTATACACAAGGTCCAGATATCCGGGCACCACAGGCAAGAGATCGCTTCCCATCGAATCTGATAAACAAGGAAGACGGATACATCTTTATGCCAAAATCCTACGATACGGATAATAAAGACAAGCTGTACAGTATGGCACTGTCAGATCTTAAAACCGCATCTGAACCGGTCGTGACTTATGATGTAACGGGATACTTTGATACTGCTATCGGAGATACCGTGGAGATTGAGGATGAGGAGTACGTTCCTACCTTATACTTGAGTGCAAGAGTATCGGAGCAGGTTCGCAGTTTCACGAATCCGCAAGCAAACAAGACAGTCTTTACCAATTTTAAAGAGCTACAGTCGGAAATCTCTGAAGATTTGCTGCAGAAAGTAGAGGATCTGATTAACAAAACAAAGATTTACACAAGCAGTATCTCTACGGATAACGGAATTGTATTTAAAAATAATGAAGGCTTTACCAACTTGACTGCCAATGTAATAGATAATGGGGTAGATCGGACAGGCAATTTCACAATTCGATGGTTTAAGGATGGAAATCATATTTATGCCGGTCGGACCATAAAAGTTCGAGCTTTGGATGTGGAGAGCAAGGCGGTCTACAAATTTGAAGCAAGGGATACGGAGGGAATCCTTCGAGGATTCGAAGAGGTTACGGTTATGGATGTATCCGATGGAACAGACGGAGAGGATGCAGCAATCAAGTCGGATACCACGCCGGACGATAAGACCAAGCTCTGGTACGATACAGTCAATAACGTGTTTAAGTACTGGGATGGCGAAAAATGGGTGGAAGCATACACGGAAGACATCGAGGATGCGAAAGATGCTGCGGGAAATGCTCAGGAATCCGCAAATACAGCAATCTCTAGCGTAACGAATATCAACACTAGCTTCGAAAAATACAAAAATGAAGTCCGAGCCGAATTTAAAAATACAGTAGAGTATGTGAATGGTAAGACCGAGGTGGTTGATACATGGGTGCGGCAGGGGTCGGATGGCGTAACACCGTTTCTGGAACTTGGCGGAACAGGAAACGACCTAAAAGCCAGATTAACAAACTCCAGATTGGGATTTTACGAGGGCGATAAGGGATTGGCATATTTCGGAAACGAGAAAGCGTATATGCCGGTTGCAGAAATTGACAATCTAAGTGCAAAGAGAGTTGGTGTAGGCAACTATGCTATGCTGGACAATGGGGATGGACACCTATCTATAATCTATATCGAGTAAGGAGAAAAAATGGCAGGAACAGGAAGAATATACGTCACGGCAGTACGTGGTGTAGGAGATGTTAATCTCACGCACAAGTATGATGTAGATATCAGATTTGATATCGCATTTGACTGGGGCGGATACAATTACGGTGGTGCACCGTACAGCATGAGCTGTGATGGACAGAACACCTCTGGCAGTGCGACATTCGCAGTCGGCAGCGGCGGAGGAAAATGGGTCTGGACGAATATCGGAGGGACGAAGACGTTCCGGATTACGATGCCAACGAGCGGACAATCAAAGAAGATCGGCTTTTCCGCGACGGTCAATACAGGAGTTAATCCAGCCACGATCTCAGCGAGTGGGGAATACACCTTGTCGGCTATTACGTGGGAGCATACAGTATCTTATAATGCAAATGGCGGGACCGGTGCTCCAGACACCCAGAAAAAGATATACGGATCCGTATTAACACTATCTTCTGTGCGCCCCACAAGAGATGGCTATGCATTTATGGGCTGGGCAACATCGTCCGCTGGAGAGGTGTCGTACATGCCGGGGTCTACTTACGGCACAGATGTGGATATCACCTTGTATGCAGTCTGGCAGATCGCATACATTAAACCCACAATTACCGGACTGACTGCATTGCGGTGCGACTCAAGCGGAACTCCAAAGAGTGATGGTACATACATTAAAGTCACTGGGAGCTGGCAAGTAGACCGGACGTTAAATAGTTCCAACAAGGCAACCAGTGTCAGGATAGATTATCAGGAGACTGCTTCCGGGAGTCCGGTGAAAGCAAGCGAAACATACCCAAACACGACAAGCGGAAAGATTTCTCAAATAATCGGGAATGGGAAAATATCCACGGGGAGTGTGTACTTTGTTATCGTCACAATCACAGACTTAAACGGCAGCAAACAAGAAGAAGTGATTGTTCCGGCACAGTTCCGGGCGTTGGATGTTGCAAATAAAGGGAGAAGTATTGCTTTCGGCGGAACAGCAAGCGATAGCGAAGTGGGTTATGATTTCTATCAAGATGCGAGGTTTCATGGCAAGTTATTACTGGGTGATCAAGAATTGATGGGAATTAAGGAATATGATTCCGGACAGGTTAGAGGACCATACTCCAATGTAAACAGCAGCAACCACACACAAATATGGCTGTATAAGGTCGGTAATATCGTACACTGCAAAATTGAGATGTTGGCACAGTTTCCGAACAGCGGGTCTTTCAATGATTTTGACGAGGCGGCCATCCCGGAAGAATTCCGGCCGAAATATCACGTATTTTGCGCGTGCCCGGAAGTAGTGGCTGGCACAATCGTTGGAAATGGGAGGTACCGTATCGGCCCGAAAATATCGCTGGATGTAGAAAATGCGACCTATGCAGAGAGAACAATCTGCACATCTTGGATATCCGCAATTTAAGGAGTGAATATGGAGATTAGAGCAAGACCGTAATGGTCTTATTTTTATACTTTAAAAATCGGAGGAAAGACATGACAGAAAATGAAGTAGAAGTGAAACTTGCAGAGCACGGAAAAGAAATCGGCTCATTAAAGCATCGAATGAAAGAAGCAGAGGACGTTGTGAGCGTGGTACATCAATTAGCACAGGAAATGGTAGGGCTAACCAAAGAGGTTGGCTTTATGAACCAGACATTGGTACAGTTAACCGCAAAAGTGACGCATCTGGAGCAGACTCCAGCCAGACGATGGGATGGAGTAGTGACAGCACTGATTGGAGCCGTGATCGGGGCTGTGGTAGCAATGTATTTGTAAAAAGGAGATTAAAAAATGAAGAAGATTAACTGGATTGTAAGAATTAAAAACAAGGCTTTCTGGGTAGCGCTGATCCCGGCACTCTTGCTGTTGGTACAGGCGATTGCGGCAGTGTTTGGATTTACAATCGATCTCGGAGACCTTGGAGACAAGTTGTTGACTGTAGTTAATGCGCTCTTTGCAGTGCTGGCAATCCTTGGTGTAGTGGTAGACCCAACAACACCGGGAACAGGAGATTCGGAGAGGGCACTTACATATAAGTAGATAATTTCAGGGAGCTTGGAAACAGGCTCTCTTTTATTGTGCGACATCGCACGGCAGGAGGTGAGAACATGAGCGAACAGAACGAATTTGGCAGAGTATCCGTAGAGGAACTGGAAAAGGCATTCGAGGCAGAAGAACGGGAGGAAGAGAAAGAATGAGTATCTGTAGAGGAATTGCCGGCAGTAGAGGGAAAAATCCTGTCGGTATTTTTATCCACAACGGGGCAGACAGCCAGAACGCAACATCGGAATACTATAAAAACTACTTGCAGAGAGCGAACTTGGAGAATGGATTTGCGCATTATTATGTTTGCAGTGATGGAATTCTGCAAGCAGAGGATGATTCAAACTGTGCTTGGCATTGCGGCGACTTAAACGGAAATCTTAATTTCTTGGGAATAGAAGTCTGCCAGAGTATGGGCGATCTGAATGTATTTAAAGCGAATGAGGAAAAAGCATTACAGTTGGCAGCACAGAAGTGCAAGCAGTATGGAATTACACCAAGTGCAAGCACAATCATGCTGCATCAGGAGGTGTTTGCAACCGCTTGTCCGCACAGATCAGTGGAGATTCACGGCGGCGCAGCGCAGACAAAAGCCTATTTTATTAACCGTATCAAGGAGCTTATGAACGGAAACCAAAGCACAACAACAGATCAGGAAGGAGAAGAGACTATGCAGTGTATGTTTACAGTAGAGGGAAAAGGATGTGTTTATTGGATGCATGATGGAGTTGTAACACCTTTGGAGCATCCAGACGAAATGAAGATTTTACAGGAGATCTATAAAGCGAATTATGGACATGATATGCCAACTTACAAGTGGAGTCCAAACGGACCGTGGTATGCGAGACTGATGGCGCCATTGTATCGGGATCCAGTCAAAACTATTTAATAAAATCCCCTCGGAGATTAGCTCTCTGAGGGGTGAATATTGTATCATCTTTCGTGTTGCATATCGTGTTGCATATC
>OMEJ01000315.1_pt1 | contig 44973 bp, 33 predicted proteins | sample 1645361 | NCBI WGS metagenome assembly OMEJ01 (sample SAMEA103958156, study PRJEB25191) | human gut metagenome
TCTGCTCAAGCTCCTGCTGTGCAATGTGCGGGAGGATGGGAAAAACGTGATTGCCCTGGATTCGGAGCATGAGCTGGAAGATCTCTGTACAAGTCTGGATGGTTGCTTCCTGGACCTTCTCAGCGGCCAGTATCGGATCAACCTGTTAGAGCCCCGTCGTTGGGATGACGGCAGTGAACTGGGGGACCCGGACGCGCCGCCTGCCTTCCGGGGCACGCTCCTTGCCCAGCACATCTCCTTCCTCCGCGACATCTTCCGGGTCTACAAGGGATTCGATACGCCGCACATTGACACGCTGGAGCTGATGATCGAGCGGCTCTACCAGCAATGGGGCATCTCAGACGAGACGGACCTCTCACAGCGCGGTCCCATGGACTACCCAGTGATGGAAGACCTCTATGACCTGATCGAGCAGACGTATCAAAGCTATGAGCAGGAGCCTCTGCCCTTATATCCGCCGGAGATGCTACGGGACATGCTTCTGGGCCTGCACTCCATGTGCAAAGGCGCCGATTCCCGCTTTTTCAATGGACATACCAATATCTCGTCAGACCGCTTTCTGGTGTTCTGTGTCAAGGGCCTGGATGATGTAGCGGAGAACTTACGCAATACTCTGCTGTTCAATGTGCTCTCCTATATGTCAGATCGGCTTTTGACAGCGGGCAACACCGTGGCCTCCATTGACGAGCTGTATCTGTGGCTGTCCAATCCGGTGGCCATCACCTACATCCGAAACGCGCTGAAACGGGTACGAAAGCGGAACTCATCCCTGATTTTAGCTTCACAGAATCTGGAGGACTTCGACCAGCCCGGTGTCCGGGAGCTGACCCGGCCCCTGTTCGCCATCCCCACCCACCAGTTCCTGTTCAACGCTGGCACGATTGATAAACGGTTCTACATGGACCTCCTCCAGTTAGAGCCGGAAGAGTATGTGCTGATCCGCCAACCCCAGCGGGGGTTCTGCCTCTATAAATGTGGGAATGAGCGGTATCACCTCCAGGTGATCGCACCGCCCTATAAGGCCTCACTGTTCGGAACGGCGGGTGGTACATGAACATCGTAGGATATGGTGGGGGCACAGACAGCACCGCCATGTTGGTAGGGCTGTGGCAGCAGCACGTTCCGGTGGACCTGATCCTCTTTGCGGACCCGGGCGGGGAGCAGCCACACACCTATCACTACTTGTGGATCATGGATCAATGGCTGCGAACACATGGGATGCCTGGGATCACAAGAGTGTGGTACACAGACCGTCAGGGACAGAGGCTGACACTGGAACAGGAGTGCCTGCGTTCCGCTTCCCTTCCGTCTATCGCGTATGGCTGGAAGAAGTGTTCTCTCAAACACAAAGTGGCTCCTCAGGAGAAATTCTGTGCCCACTACCCACCATGTCAGAATGCCTGGGCCAGAGGAGAGAATGTTGTGAAGCTGATTGGGTATGACGCAGGAGAAGAAAAAAGACGGCTGGGAGCCCTACCCCATGATCTGGCGGATCGGAAATATCAGAAAGCGTATCCTCTGATGGAGTGGGGCTGGGACAGGAATCGGTGCATCCAGGAGATACAAAACGCGGGGCTTCCCTTACCAGGGAAGTCCTCTTGCTTTTTCTGCCCCTCGATGAAGCGAAGGGAGATCCGGACCCTCTATCACCGATACCCCGACCTGCTGGCAAGAGCGTTGGCGATAGAGGATCGAGCGCGGCCCAATCTCCTTACTGTGAGGGGATTGGGCCGAAATTATGCCTGGCGGGATTTCATTGAGGCAGATCAGGCACAGCTGGCAATTCCCGGTGTATTCTCCTCTGAAGACCTTCCCTGCTCCTGTGTCGAAGAAACAGAAGAAGTAACCAGAAAGGACGTGGCACAAGATGGCAATGACTGCCGCGGCAGTTAAGGCTGCGCTGGCAGCCCTGACAGATGAACAAGCCAGAAAAACCGTGGGATGGATCGCGGCAGCGGTCCTTGCCCCGATCATCCTCATCGCCGCCCTGCTGCTGTCGTTGCTCTCTGGCACTACTCAACACAACAACGCCGCCGTGGACCTGGTGTTCAACGGCGGCGTTGTTCCGTCTTCCATGTCCGCGGAATACGCTGCCCAGGTACGTGTCATGCAGACCTGTTTGGAGGAACTGGACAGTGCGGTGGCGGAGGTCAACGATCAAATGGAGAGCGGAAGCCTGGACGGGAACTGGGTCAAGGCGGTGTTCTTCTCCCTGTGCTTCGGGGACGAGCACCTGAAGCTCACCCCGTCCGAGGCGCGGGACTTTGCGGACTGCTTCGTCCGATGCGAGGAGCGGACTCGCACGGTGGCCTCCGGTACGGACCCGGACACCGGCGAGACCATCTACACGGAAGAGACCTACACAGTGGCGGTGCCGGTCGATCAAGAGATCGCCTTTGACAACCTTGACGCAGCAGGGTATCCCATCACCGAGGACCTGGTGGTCAATGCCCAGGCGGTCTACGACCGGATCGCCTACGGAGCGGCAGATGGCTACACCGGAGAAATCCAGTATGGCAGCAGCAGGATCACGGAGCTGGATACTTCGGATTTCACTGCTCCGACTACCAAGAACGCGGAGGATCTGGTGGCATACGTCACCCATGCCTGGGAGTCCGGCTGGGGATATGTCTGGGGCACTTTCGGTCAGACCTTGACGGAGTCTCTGATGGAGTCCAAAATCCGTCAGTATCCGGATGGTGTGGGCAGCTATGCGGACGTCATCCGCTCCAAGTGGTTGGGCGGTCGGACGGCGGACTGTGTGGGGCTCATCAAGGGGTACGGCTGGCTGGACACGGACTCCATGACGATCCGGTACGGCACCAACGGGATGCCGGACATCGGCGCCGACACCATGTACCGCAATGCCGCAGTCAAGGGGCCCATAAGTACGATCCCGGAGACGCCTGGCCTGGCCGTCTGGAAGAGCGGCCACATCGGCGTGTACATTGGAGGCGGAGAGGTAATTGAGGCTATGGGTACCCACTACGGCGTGGTCAAGACCCAGCTGACGGACCGAAACTGGACCGCCTGGCTGGAGATCCCGTACATTCAGTACGACTGAAGATCCCAGAGATATGAGATAAGGATGAGGTGCGCTATGGAAAAGATTGAGATCACGCTGGCCTTTGACGGCGAGAAGCTCGACGCGCTAGAATACGCGCTCCGAAAGGAGCGGGCCACCGTTCAGAAGCAGATGGACGAGGCCCTCCGGCAGCTCTACGAGGCAAAGGTGCCGGAGGCGGTCCGAGACTACCTGGACAACAAGAACAAGCCCACACCGCCGAAACGGCCGCCCCGGCATACCAAAGCTGCCGATTCTGTTGAGAAGAAACGGGATTTGGAGGTACAGGAGGATGGGGACAATCGAGACGGACCGGTTCGAGAGCGTCAATAGTCCCCCCTGGATCAGCGGCATGGTTGCTTTTGCTAAAAGAGGGATGCTGTTTCTCGTTGCTTTTGGTGAATGGATTTTCCAAGGCACACGTGGCATCGTGTGCTTATCCCAAGTGGAACGAAATAAAAGGAGGATCACAAAATGGATATCACGAGAGGCAGAGAATTACAGGAGCGGATCGGTCTGGACGCGCTGACGCAGTGGACACTGTTTGGAACAGCTGCGGACACAGGGATGCAGGAGAGATGCATCCGCATCGTTGGAAAGACATGGGACATCCCGGAAGAGGAAACGCAGGCATGGCTGGATGCCATCGCAAGAGAACGCAGCTATGCCGAGAGCGGCTCCTCTGAGCACGTGCGTCCGGAAGAAGAGCTGCCCGTCAATCTCAGCGGTCTGGAGACACTGAACATGATCTGGGACCTGTTCGAAACCGCCGTCCAGATGGATGATCTGTCAGACCGGCAGGAAATGCTCGACTTCGCAAAATGGATGGAGGAATCCCAGAACCTCCTGGATTGGATCAAATTGACCCAGGCTGAACGGAAGGCTTGGAAAGAAGGTTCTGCCTCCGCATAACTCCCCCGAGACCCGCACCGCCTCGACTACGAGGCGGTGCGCCTTTCTGCCTTCTGTAAGATTGCTTGAGATGATGATTTGAGAGGGGCCTGCATGAATAAGAAAAATGAACCGGAGTTCGAAGAACAGAACGTGCCTGAATTGTGTGGCAGTCGGCGGCTACTTCCGGAAGAGGTTACTCTCGAGGGTGAGATTGAAGAGGTAGATGGCGTCCTCAATTTCTACCTGGTGTGTTGGTTTGATGTGGACCAGGTCTTCGGTACCCATGTGGAAACGACCGAGAATGGCGATTGGATCAACGTCTACGCCAACTACGATATGCGGACGTGGCATGTGTGCGGCGTTCTGGATGTGGTACTCCATCGGGAAGATGGGAGCGACGAGTTCTATATCTACAAATTGGATGAGGAAGAGCGCATGGTTGTTCTGAGCAAGATGGAGGATTACTGTGTGCAGAGAACGGGCCAGACCTTGGGAGAACTTTGCGAAATGTATCTGGAACCTCCAGATCATCCAGCGATGGAGATGCGGATGCGGTAGCACAGGAACCGCATAGGCCATGATGGTTTGCCGGAAACGACGGCTGACCGAAAAAAGTACGAGGATAAAGGACCGCCGTGGTGTGCCCCGGCGGCCCAGCCACAAAGCCCCGCAGTGCGGGGCTTTTCGGAGAGTTTCATACCGCCGTCGGTTTTGCAGCTTTGAAAAAATTCCGCCGTGGTTCTGCTGCAAGAGACTACTGCAGCAGGGGATTCCGGCTGCTTTTACCGCCGTATATGGCCTTTTGAGAGATTTGGAGGAAATATGGAACAAGAGAACAGATTGAAGATCACTGTCTGGCTGAAGCCGGACGTCGTACAGCGTATGGATGGCTGGCTCAGAGCGGACAACTGCAAAAGCCGTGGAGAGTTCACAGAGAAGGCCCTCCGGTTCTACATGGGATACCTAGCAGCAGAGGACACATCTGTGTTTCTCTCCCGCACGTTGGTGGACACCCTCCAGGGGATCGTAGCGGACAGCCACAACCGCCTGCGCTCCATGATCTTCAAGTGGTGTGTGGAGCTGAACATGATGGGCCACACCATCGCCGCCCACTTCCGGGCGGACCCCATCAACCGCCGGGAGCTGCGGGCCTATGCCGTGGACGAAGTGCGGCGCACCAACGGTCAGATCAGCTTCGACAGGGCACTGGATCAGCAGCGCCGGTTCCCGGAGGATGTCTTTGACGATGACGTATGAGTGACCTTCGATTCATGTCACCATATCTCAAAGGCGGAGGAGACAGCGCCCGGAGAGCAAATCGCATCCGCTACTTTGCCACTCGCCCCGGTGTGGAGGTGCTCTCCGATGGGGGAAGTCAACCCGCCACCAAAAAGCAGAAAGCCTATATCCAGCGGTTGCTCCGGGCCTTCCCTGACGCCAGGGAGCTATTGGAGTATGAGGACTATCTGAAAAACCAGACGCAGGAGTCCGCGTCGGAGTTCATCCGACAGGCTCGAGAGGACTTTGCGGTGCCCATGAGCCAGCGGGAGAACTACCTGGACTACGTGTCCCACCGCCCCGGCGTCGAACTCCGGGGAGAGCATGGACTCTGGACCAGCGGCGGCAAGGTGGAGAATCTGTCCGAGGCGGTGCGGGAGGTGGCGGAGCATCCCGGCAACGTCTGGACGCCAGTGGTGGCGATCCGCCGGCAGGACGCGGAGCGGCTGGGCTACGACAACGCGGAGAACTGGCGCGCCCTGGTAAACGCCAGCCTTTGCGACATCGCCAAAGGCTACAAGATCCATCCGGATCACCTGCGGTGGTACGCCGCCTTCCATGAAAAAGAGAAGAGCGTCCATATCCACATGGTAGTATTCTCCTCCGATCCCAAAGAAGGCTACCTCACCCCGGACGGCATCCGGCAGGTGAAGTCCGTCTTCGCCCGACGGATCTTCCAACAGGACCTGATGCATATCTATGAGCAGAAGACAGCGTACCGCAACCAGCTACAGCAGAATGCCGCGGAGGCCATGCAGGAGCTGATCCGGCAGATGCGGGATGGTTCCCTGGAGAACCCGCAGCTGGAAGATCAGATAGAGGCCTTGGCGCGGCGCCTGCGGACGGTCCGAGGGAAAAAGGTCTACGGCTACCTGCCGCCGGAGGTGAAGCTGATGGTGGATGGGATCGTGGATGCGCTGGCTGCTGATGAGCGAGTGACAAAAGCCTATGATCTCTGGAATGAGATGCGGGAGTCTATCTGCCGGACCTACTCGGAGAACCTGCCGGAGCGGCTGCCGCTCTCCAAACAGAAGGAGTTCAAGCCTGTGCGGAACATGGTGATCCGAGAGGCGTTACTACTGGTACAACAGGAAGAAGGGATTGCGGAAGAGCCGCAGCGGGAAGCTGACCTACGCCACGTCCAACACGCTGCGGAGAGCGGCGATCCGGCGGCCATGTGTGATCTAAGCGACCTCCTGATGAAGCAGAGAAGAAGCAGTGAGGCGCTGTACTGGCTGGAGCAGTCCGCCCGAAATGGCGATCCTCGCGGGCAATATGTGCTTGGAACGTGGTATCTGAAACGAGGAAATGTCCAAAACGCGCTTCGATGGCTGACTGCGGCTGCTGACCTGGGCAGCAGCACCGCCCAGTATCGTCTGGGCGTGCTGTACCTGAAGGGCGAACAGGTGGAGAAGAATTTGGAGCTGGCAGTCCGATATCTGACTGCTTCTGCGGAGTGCGGAAACCAGTATGCTCAGTACACACTGGGAAGTCTGTATCGTTCCGGAAATGGGGGCTCCAGAGACGAGGCCCTGGGACGGGAGTGGCTGTCCCGTTCTGCGGCCCAGGGAAACCCATACGCCCGGCATCTTCTGCATCACCCGGACCAGAACTGGTCTATCGCAGCCCAGTCTGTGACACGGCTGCTGTACCACATGAGCCGGATCTTCGAGGACAACTGCAAGACAGACGTTATGCACCGGGGGCTGCAGATCGACCGCAAGCGCCGCCGACAGCTCCGGGAGCGGAGACTCGCTCTGGGGCACAAGCCGGATGACCATGAGAATGAGGAGATCAGGCTCCAGTAAAGCATAATTCTCAATCTAAAGAGCAATGGTCGAGTTTCTGCTGGACAGAGAAACGTGTATTGAGTATACTATAGTCAACTGAGAAGGTTCGCCTGATCGATTAGGAGGAGATTTCATGGACGGAGCCATGGAAAACCTGTATCGAAAAATAGCTGCCATCGGACGAAGGTTCCGGGCAGAGCGTGTCGTGCTGTTCGGCTCCAGAGCCAGGGGGGACAACCGCTCCCGCAGTGACATTGACATCGCGGTTTTCGGAGTGTCCCCAGATGATTTGCCTGCATTTCGTGAGCAGCTGGACGAATTGCCGACCCTTCTGGAATTTGATCTGGTTTTTGTGACAGAGCAAACCGATCCAAAATTGGTGGCCAATATTGAACGGGATGGTGTGATTTTAATGGACAAAATGCAGGAGAAGTATGAAAAGCTGGTCCAAGCCGTTCACCGATTGGATGAGGCCATCGTTGATTACGATCAGATGGGCCTGGATTCCATCCGCGATGGTGTCATCCAGAGATTTGAGTTCTGTGTGGAGCTGGCCTGGAAGACACTGCGAGAGTATTTGCTGGACCAGGGGTATACAGAGATCAACAGCCCGAAGTCTGTGATGAAGCAGGCGTTTGCGGACGGTATTCTGGATCACGAAGAAGGCTGGCTCCATCTCCTGGATGCCCGCAATGAAACCTCGCATATCTACGATGAAGCAACAGCCACAACTGTATTCGGAGATATCCGGACTGTGTACGATCCGCTCTTGAAAAACCTGATTCAAAAACTAGGGACAAAATAAATCCCAGCTTAATTTACGTTCGATTTGGAAGCGCCCGTTCTCCATCTGGAGAGTGGGTGCTTTTTCTTTTAGGGGTGAGATGATCATAAAAGAATATATCCTATTCAGTGACGAGCAGAAGCACCAGGCCAACACGGTGGATCTGGAGGATTACCTGCTCCGCCGGGGCGAGAAACTACTCCCCTCGGGCCGGGATAAGCGTCTGGCCACAAATCACAGTGTGACTATACGAGGCAGCGAGTGGTTCGACCATGATACGCAGCAGGGCGGTCACGCCATCGACTTCGTGCGGATGTACGACGGATGCTCCTTTCAGGAGGCAGTCGCAAAGCTGTTGGGCGGAGAACAGGGACAGGCTTTTCGGTCTGCGTCGGAAAGAAACGCGGAACCACAGAAGCTCTTTGCGCTGCCACTCCCCCACCACAATATGCGCCGGGTGTATGCCTACCTTATGAAGCAGCGGCACATCGACCGGGATATCATCACCCATTTCGCGCGGGCGGGAACGCTCTATGAGGATGCGAAATATCACAACGCCGTGTTCGTCGGAACAGACGAACACGGCGTTGCCCGTCACGCGCAGAAGCGCAGCACCAACAGCCAGGGCAAGTCCTTCAAACTCAACGTGGCGGGCAGTGACGCGCGATACAGCTTTCACCACCCGGGGACGGATGGGGACCTGTATGTATTTGAGGCCCCTATCGACCTTCTCTCCTATATCACCCTGCATCCGGAGAACTGGCAGCAGCACAGCTATGTGGCCTGCTGCGGCACCAGCTATGAACCGGTACGGTGGATTCTGACGCGGATGGAAGCTCCGCAGATGGTGTCCCTCTGTCTTGATCACGACAACGCGGGAGATCAGGGTTGCGAACGGATGGCAAAACAAATCTCCTCGGAGTTCGGCATTCCCACTCGTCGACTGGTCCCGGAGCAAAAGGATTGGAATGAGGACCTCTGCGCCCTGCGGGAAGCCCCAAGGCGTCAGAGAATGGAGATGGAAATGAGGTGAAAATCTCACGTGAATCAGAATATCTGGTCACTGATCGGCTTTGCCGCGGTGGCTTTGATCGTGGTGGGCGGGCTGGCATTTCTCTCCCAGCACTACACCCTGGACAATATCAAGAGTAAAACTGTGGGTGACGGGCAGTACGGCACCGCCCGCTGGGCGACAAAGCGGGAGATTCAAAAAACATATCGCCATGTGCCCTTCCAACCAGAACTCTGGCGGAAGGGAGAACACCTGCCGGAACAGCAGGGCTTGGTGCTGGGCAGTCTTGGCCGCAAAAATCATGTTACAGCACTGGTGGATTGCGACGATATCCACTGCCTGATGATCGGCGCAAGCGGTGTTGGCAAAACCGCCTTCTTTCTGTATCCGAATTTGGAATATGCCTGTGCCAGCGGCATGAGCTATCTGGCTCTGGATACCAAGGGAGACCTGGCCCGGAACTACGGCGCCGTGGCCAGCAAATACTATGGCTACCAGGTCTCCGTGATCGACCTGCGGAATCCCACACGATCCGATGGAAACAACCTGCTGACTCTCATCAACCGCTACATGGATCTGGCCCGAGGGCACCCGGACAACCTGACCTATAAGGCCCGGGCGGAGAAATACACCAAAATCCTGGCCAAGAGCATCGTCAACCCGGAAGGCGAGAGTTCTCGGGGCGAGAACGCCTACTTCTACGAGTCCGCGGAGGGCCTTCTGGCCGCAGTGATCCTATTGCTGTCAGAGTATCTCCCTCCAGCAGAAGGAGAGCCGGAGGCACGACATATCGTGTCGGTGTTCAAGCTGGTGCAGGACCTCCTGGCCATAGACCCCAGGAGCAAGGACCAGCGGAACGGCTTCCAGATCCTGATGGACCGGCTGCCGGAGAACCACAGAGCCTATATGCTGGCCGGCGCCGCCCTGACTGCCTCCGACCAAGCCATGGCCTCCGTCATGTCCACAGTGCTCTCCCGGTTGAATTCCTTCTTGGATACAGAGCTGGAGCAGGTACTCTGCTTTGACAGCGCCATTGACGCGGAGACCTTCGCCTCCCAAAAATGCGCCATCTTTCTGATTCTACCGGAGGAGGATGCCACCAAGAACTTTATGGCGGGACTCATCATCCAGAATCTGGCGAGAGAGCTGTTTTTCCTGGCGGATGAAAACGACGGAAAGCTGAAGAACCGTGTGGTGTTCTTCTGCGACGAGCTGGGCACCATGCCGCCCTTTGACATCCTGCCGCTGTTCTCCGCAGGCCGTTCCCGGCGGCTGACCCTGGTTCCCATCATCCAGAGCATTGCGCAGTTGGAGAAGAACTATGGCAAGGAGGGCGCGGAGATTCTGACCGACAACTGCCAGGATACCATCTTCGGCGGCTTCGCGCCCCAGAGCCAGACAGCGGAGGTGCTGTCCAAGGCCTTGGGCAGCCGCACTGTCCTCTCCGGCTCCATCTCCCGGGGGAAAAACGATCCCAGCCAATCCCTGCAGATGATGGAGCGGGCACTTATGACGCCAGATGAGTTGAAATCCATTCCAAAGGGAGAGTTTGTGGTGATGAAGACCGGCACCCATCCCATGCGGACCCGCCTTCGGCTGTTTCTGGAATGGGGTATCACCTTTGACAAACCCTACCAGGTTCCGGAGCGGGCGGCCAGAAAGGTGGCATACGCCGGGAAACGGCAGCTGACGCAGGCTATCATAAGGAAAAAACGCGGGACTACTCCGCCCGCGGATCAGGACAGGGGCCAGAGCGACTATAACACGGCCCAGGAGGTGTGAATGGATGAGTTTTTTTAACGATGTTTATGGGGACAGGGACCTGTCTGCGCGGGCGAAAATAGTGTGCCTGTACCTCCATGATCGCGCCAACGGGGATGGTGAGAGCTGGTATGCCATCGGCACCATCGCGGCGGACCTGGGTCTCTCCCGCTCCACAGTCAAACGCGCTCTTAACGACCTGGTCCAGCTGGGCAGAGTGGAAAAACAGCTCCGTTACCGGGAAAACGGCGGCCAGACCTCCAACCTGTACAGATTACGGAAATGAGAGCAGATGGAAAACAGCCTCCCCACCAAGGGGAGGCTGCGCCGTTTGATTGGACTTGGGGCCGGGTCATCATGGCCCACCCAAAAGGCCCATCAGAAGGTATATACTTATATTCAGATGTAGCCACCATTTATGTTCACGTTGGAATAACCTACATAAATCTATTCAGTAATTCCATTTCCTTCTGCAGTTAAATAGGTAGTCTCATCTCGTACACATATTACGATGTCTGGATGATAGGATAAAATATAATCACTTAAGCTTTTTTCTGTATAATACCGAAAATCTACACACCGCAACTCATTTGCTTGTGTCCACAGGAGTGTTTCGATAGGATTTGTAAATGAGTCTCCGTAAATTAAAATGTTTGGAAATTCAGGGCGATGAGTATTGATAATAGTTTCCCCAATATCGCCACCCATATAAACTGAATAAGTTACCTCTTCGGTTGAATTAGACGGTAAAAGATGTAAATTTGCCTGTACTGTTGTCCCATTATCAACCCTTGTAAATGAAATCTTTTTTCGAGGATACGCTATTTCAAGATGATCTGAATTATCCCAAAGTCCATAGAGCTTGCGATTTGAAGAACCCAAAAAGGGATTCTCTAATGTTTGAAATTCAAAGTCTGAAACCTCATAATCAGTAAAGGACCATTTAGTGTTTAGATTTAGATGATTTAGTAGTGTGCTGTAAGCAACGAAAGCCCCTCGCAAAGAAAAATGATGATCTGTCGCAAAATAGTATTCTTGAGGAAATTCGAGCTGCGAATATATCTCATACATATTAATAAATGGGACAGATTCAGCGTCCATTGCCTTTTCAAAAGACTCCCGGATAGCTGTAGTATGCCAGAGTCGGTTATCCAAGTATTCCGGATATTTATCCGAAAAGTATGTTGATTGAAGAGGAAGACCAAGATAGCAAAAATATCCCCCATAAGACTCGATAAGGGCTTTTATGTTAGAATACTTTTTTGCTATTTCGGCCGAATCAGATTCTAAATAGGATAAATCCCAATATGAGTAGTTATAAAAATCTACTAAAACATCACTATTTACGACGAGACCATTTACATTTGGCTTCTTAAGCAAAAGATTCAGATACGTATCGGACTTCAATATTTTATCTCTTTCACAAAAATGATCGGATAAAAAGGAATCAATCTTAGTAAAGAAACTCCCATCAAGTATTGTATCTAATGTTAATTCCGGAAAAGAGGCTAAACTCCGCTGTTCATAGAAAGATATACTGCTATGAGATCCTGTCGCTGTTAAAATAGGAACGGAAATAAATATAATTGCTAGTACGCATAAAAAAAACGATTGAGGTTTTATTTTCATTATTTCACTCTCTCCTTTTAATAATTGCCACGACGGATATCATAGATTCAGTAGAGTCTAAAACTGAAAATAAATAAACGGATTGAAATCAGAAGCAAGTAATCGCATAACTGATAATGCCCCGATTAACAATGCAACAATAGCATTACCCCACTCCCAGAATAATGAAGCGTTTTTTAAAGAGCTTTGTTTTATAAATTGCTTTAAGGCCGGATAAATCGGCAACGAAAAAAGGAAAGCAACCATAAAATCCCACCGATATTGGAGCAATAAGTATGTCGCTTGGTTATTCCAAAATCCATCTTTTGCGAATCCCATCATTGCTTTAAAGAAAATTATTATTTGAGATATATCCGTTGCCCTAAAAATTAGCCAACCACACATAATAAAAAACAAAGCATAGAAATGACGAACGTAGCTCGGAAATCTTGCTAGTTTAGCACCTATTAAAAATTTTTCAACTAGCAAGAGTACGCCATAGTATATTCCCCATATAACAAAATTCCATGAAGCTCCATGCCATAGCCCAGTTAACATCCATACGATCATTAGATTCCGAATCTGGACTTTACGGCCCAGGCGGTTTCCCCCCAATGGAATATAAAGATAATCACGAAACCAAGAACTTAAAGAAATATGCCATCTCCGCCAGAATTCAGTAATTGATTTAGAAATATAAGGATACTCAAAGTTTTCTAAAAAATGGAACCCAAATATTCTTCCTAAGCCAATCGCCATATCGGAGTATCCTGAAAAATCGAAATAGATTTGAGCACTATAAGCAAGGATGCCAAGCCAAACAAGGCCAGTAGAAAGATATAATTCTTGCTGTTTAAAAACAGAATCTGCAAGCTGCCCGACTTGATTTGCAATTAACACCTTTTTTCCTAATCCAAATAATAATCGCTGAAACCCACTTGATATTTCCTGCAGGCTTGTTGATCTATGTTGAATTTCTGAGGCAATAGTGGAATAACGAACGATAGGGCCAGCTACTAATTGAGGAAATAGCACAATGTAGAGGGCAACATTAGCTATATTGTCTTCACACTTCACATCTTGCCGATAAACGTCTATAACATAGCTTAATCCTTGAAAAGTATAAAAAGAAATTCCAATAGGTAGCGTAATATTGACACTTGGAATAGAGGGAAGAATTAGCTTTAAATTTTCTATAAAGAATCCAATATACTTAAAGAAAAATAGGACTCCAATATTGCTAATTATAGCAACAGTCAACCAGAATTTTTTAGAATTTTGATTTTTAACTTTTCTGCCAAACCAGTAATTTGTAATAATTGAATATAGAATTATAGGAAGAAGGCCAAGGCCCCCCCATGAATAAAATAGAAAACTAAATATTAGAAGCGTGAGGTTTTTGGAAATTGGGCGTTTAGAAATGATGAAGTAAAAAAATAGAATCGAAGGGAGAAAAGCAAATATAAATGAAATGCTACTAAATACCATACCACCACTCCACAAAATGTGTATTTTTTTATTAGCAATTATACTATACGAGGAAAAACCTTTCAAGATAAAATGCGAACCTAATATATAAACAACTTAACAGCATAAAATGCAACAATAATTTGAGAAAAAAACTTTGTTGTGGAGTATGATAAAAACGAAGCCGGGAGCGAGAAACTCGCTCCCGGCTTCGTTCAATAGGATTTTAGTAGTCCAAGAAATTATTGATATAATTATAAACGGTTGTCTGCATGAGAGAGTCGCGGGCCCCACCATAGAAAATAATAGGCACTTTAGATTTGATGGGATTAAATTTTACTGTGCATTCATAATAGTTATCATTATAGAAGCTTGCGGGATGATCTTTATCGCCATACACAATTGTATCGCTAATCTCCATCACTACTCCAATGTCAGCTGCCCCGCTGACCTTACTTCCACCGACAACATTGGAGTTTGTATAAGAACTTGAGGCGCTATAGAAATACACTTTGTTATTAGTTGCACACGCAGTTGCTCTCCTTAAGCACTCCAGCTTTTCATTTCCATGGAAATAATAACCAGGCTGCAAGAGGATGTAATCAAAGATTGTGGATCGATTTGCAACATATCCCACTCGGACATCATTTTTATCAAGACCGACTCCAGGGATCATCTCCATATAGGGCATCCAGAGGAACTCCTTGCCATAGGAGCCTTTTACCAAATCTGACATCGCATCCATCAGCATAACATGAGGGTTACCAAAATTATTCGCAGAAGAAGAGGTAAATGTTGCAGACCAGCCAATTTCTTCTGTCGCCCAGTAAAATCCTCTCACATTTTGATTCCAGTCAGATGTAGACATTTGGCTCTTAATGTAGTTTGCATAGTCTGTAAATGGCTCCTCATATTCCAGTGCACACGGATAAAAGCCAATAAAGGGGAAGGAGAACCAGATCGTTGCGGAAGAATCTGCATCGATAATTCGCTCTGCCAATTCAACTTGAGCATCAGCAAGAACTTTGAGGTTGCAAATTGTGCTGGCTCTTCCTGTATATTTCGCAAGTATACCAGAATAAGAGTCAATCAAACTATCTAAATCTGCGCCGCTAAAAATATACGACGTGTCCATGTTGTTAATGGTGCTTTCAGAAATAATTTGCTTACCGTCAATGTCATAGTTGAATGGACCATTAATGCAGTTGATAACAAATTCATTGCTAGCAGAAAGCAACTTTGTAATGTCAGAATTTGTATATGTCTCGTAGGTTGCTGTTGAATCACCATAGGGGCTTCTTGGACCAGCGAAGAGCTGAATGCCCTGTGGCATGCCGGTTGAGTATGCATTGGCCGGGATCAGAATTGTAGGCAAGAGCATCACAAACACGAAAACAAGGCAAAATAGACGTTTCTTCATAACTATCCTCCATTTGAAGACCCGTTTGATTGTCTTGTATTGCGCGCAACACTGACTAGGAATTAGAGCTCCTACTTATGAAACAATCCTGACGCTATTTTGCAACATTCGACACAGCTAAGTTGAGTAAGTTTAGCGAGTTGAAAAGAGATAAACAGTGATATAGTTTGCAAATCTCTAGTAGAATGGAGCCGTGATACATCGATAAGGTAAAATAAGTTTCGCAAATTGAAAATTAGATAAAAAGAGACATAGTTTGCAGATCCTTGGTAGAATGAAGTTGTGACACACCATTCTGAAAGGAGATAGCAAACCATGTCCGAGAAGATCGTATACAGCTCAACGAGGAATAGTAATCAAGGGTCAAAACAAAAAGCTGGTACGAGGCAGCGTAGAGGAGATCCTCAAGGAACTGCTGGAAGTAGAGGCGGAGAAGCTGTCCCAGGCGGCCCGATACAAGCGCAACGAGCAGCGCCAGGGCTATCGCTGCGGTCATTACCCCCGCAACTTCGCCACCTCTTCCGGGGATGTTACCCTCAAGGTACCCAAGCTCAAAGGGATCTCTCCTTTTCATAGCAAAAGGGTGTGCCGCAGAAATTTATTCTGCGGCACACCCTTTCTAAAAAGGATTAAACTTAAATTTTATGCTGAAAAGATCAAGAACATAGATATCATTTTTCAGAGCTATTTTCCTTTAAAAAATTCTTGCTTGCAACTAATACCTTCTTTCGAGCACGACTTAAATAAGTTCGCACTTGAGCAGGAGTGGTATTTAATTCTTCAGCAATTTCCACTGTGCTTAATTCGAGAACATATCGTGCATTTAAAAAATATTTAGTCCGATCATCAAGAGACTCCCAAACTTTGAAAAAAGCAGCCTCGGTTTCCCTTTGCAGGATAATATCCTCCAATGGCAACGTCAAGTCATCAGAACGATCTATATCTATTTCATGCTCGCCATACTGCTGTTTTTCAATAATATGCTTTTTCTTTTTCATATAATTGAAAGCGGTGTTTGTACAGGCGGTAATTAAATAATTAACTCTTTTTCGTTCAGAAAGTTCTCGAAGAAGAGAAATTTTATTATGAATAATTTTTACCATTACAGACTGGACAACATCTTGCGTATCCCAATAATTATTTGTTATTTTGTTTGCTACGCTGTAAAGTACTTTTTCGTATTTCCTATAAATTCCAATTATGAATTCACGATCATCCTCATCCTCAATAGCTAAAATATACAAGGGTATCATTTTTCGTTCACTTTCTCCGGATCGGAAGATTCATTCCTTATGAGTGCACATTGGTATAGAGACTCTAAAAGAATGTTCAGTGCCATTTTTTGTTCTTCAGATAATATCTCAATTCTCTCCAATATTGAGTGATAAGGAACGTCGTCTACCATAAAAGTCCCTAATATTTCCTGTGGAAGTGTGCTGTCAGATAAACCAATTAGATAGTCACTTGAAACTTCAAAAAATTCAGCTGCATCTTTTAAGAATGTAATGTCGGGGATACGTGTACCGGTTTCATAACTCGAAATACTACTATTTGAAATATGAAAATAGTCCGCCAAATCTTGCTGCGTTAGGCCTCTTTTTTGCCGCAATATATTTAAACGTTCTCCAAATGTGCTCACAGTGTTTCCCCAATCGAAATATGATATAAAATTATACAGTCTGTCGTAAAGCAATTCATTAAATTCCACATATCGATAAATTTTTTCGTTTTAATTATAGAATATGTAGAATTTTGGCGGAAAAATATAGATATGAGTCGATTGGAAACTGTTGCATATTTGGCTAGAAAATTGTTATAGAAAGTAGTTCTTGAAATAGTGGGGGGAGCTACTTTGATTTCTTCGGTAATTAGCGCCATTGATAATCCTGATGACCAGCAATTTATGATTGCTCTCTATAACGAATATGAGCAGCTGATGTTTTGGGCCGTAAGCAAATATTTGGTGAATATAGAGGACAGAAGAGATGCCGTTCAGGACACTTTAGTAACTTTAATTCGAAAAATCGACACCATTAGATCCTTAGAAGAAAACCGACTCAGAACTTATATTGTATATACTGCTGAAAGCAAAGCAATCAATCTTGTTAAGCGAAAAAACATAGAGTTGCGGTTATTTGATGATCTAGATAGTATTCCTACAGGGGCTTCAATTAATTCGGCGGAGGAGTATTTTCTTCAGATTGGAATAAAGAATAAGATTTCTTCTATATGGCCAAAACTTACGACACAGGAAAAAATAGTGTTGGAAAGTAAGTATATTCTGGGATATAATAACAATGAAATAGGTAAAATTCTTGGCTGTCGGGCCAATAGTGTTCGGATGTATTTAACTAGAGCCCGGCGAAAAGCATTGGATTTGCTTATGGAGGTAGGAGAATTTGAGCCACTATGATAAGAAAATTGAAGATTATGAGGATGCTCTTTTTGCATTACTCATGGATCGATTGTCCGAAGAGGAAGGTGAAAAATACAAACTGCTTAATGAGCAACTAAAAAATGATCCTCAGTACAAAGTCCCTGAAGAGTTTAGTCAATGTTGTTATTATACGATAAAAAAAGAATTTTCTAAAATGAGGCGAAGAACCCTAGAAAAAGCGGCAGTAAAATTGTTTCAGAGGGCTTCAATGCTGATGGTTGCCTTTGCTTTGCTACTTACCAGTGCATTGGCCTTGTCTCCATCTCTGAGGTCTTATACAGCAAATTGGATTTTAGAAATTATGTATGACCATGCTAATATCAGCTTTACGTCTCCGAATATAGTCGGAGAAGAGATGGAGGTCAGATGGCTACCTGAAGGATACAGTATGGTATCAAAAGCAGAAAATGTGTGGGAGTTCCAAGACGCAAATAAAAACTGGTGTTTTCTTACCGTTACGGCATATAATGGAAGCGAAATTGATATCGATACAGAAGATGCTTCGCTAGTTGAAAACGTACAAATCGGTAATCTTAGTGGGCTATATGTCGAAAAGGAAAGCAACAATACACTAGCCTATGTAATTCAAGATGAATCTTGTGCGATTATGATTTATTCCAATAATTTAGACAAGGATACTTTGATCAAGATCGCTCAAAATATTTTCCTCGGATAGTGTTGCGCTTTGGCAGATTAATTGTCTATTTTACAGGGAATGATTCAAAAATTTTTGAGTAGGAGGGTTCTCTGTGAAAAGGCTGGTCAAATCTGTTTTCTTATTAATCTTTGTTTTATGCATTACTGTTGAACTTGGAAGTCCTGCTTTGGCGCTTGATGTTAATCAAGAAATCAGGGACGAAGAGCCGCTTGCCCCACGATATGAACATATTATGGGAATCACATCATCAATTCAAATTGACCAATCTTCTGGTCGAGTAACTTGCAATATGACTGCGGTTAGTCGGCATACATCAGATACATTGCATGTAACTCTTTATCTACAAAAACTCTCGGGTAATGCATGGATAACAGTTAAGAGCTGGGAAAGTTCAGATACTCAGTCTATTGCAATGACAAGGCTTTATTATATTACTGATGCAGGGACTTATAGGGCAAGAGTAGTGACTGATGTTTATGATGTTTCAGGGAATTTTGTGGAAAGTATAGCTACCAAATCCGCTACAGCTACATATTCATAAATACTGACGCAGAACTTTTGGTATATTGAAACATTAAGAATTGCTATTTTGAATTATTCCCCTCACAATATTTACAGTGCGAGAATGCAGAAATAGAATTAGCTTGACTTTTTCACCTGTATAAATGGCCAAGAAGTATATAGCACAAAAGAGTCCAGATGCGAAAGCATTTGGACTCTTTTATTTTTACTCCAACTAAAAGTAATCATATCGCCTCAAAACGGATACCACGCTGGTCAACACATAGCACAAATACAGAACATAAGATAGAGAGGACGGGAGGAAAATTGAGCACCGGAGCGCAGTGTCAGGGAAAACCAGTATGATTATTGTCCTAACAATCTTCTCTACGGACTTCCTAATGCTGTAGATTGCGTCACTGGATTCACGCTTTGGCGTGGAATTGGCGGCTACTATGTTTTCCGTAGGCAGATAGGAGGCTGTCGAGATCCTCCATTTTTCAGAAAAGGGCTTTTACCAATTCTGAGATAATGGAGGTTACCTACATGGGATTCCACTATGCAAAGGAACGTCAAAAATTTGAGATTACATGGAAAATTCTACGTGAAAAATATAAGCGGGCAGGCATGGATGAGGATGCGATCAATTCTATGTATGACTTTGACTTAGAAGAATTTCATTCTCGCAGAAAATATGAAATGCGATCTCGATCACTTTCGGATTTATATTATGATGAAAGCACTGGAAATCCGAAACCTTTCCGTTTAGGGAAAGATGAGGCAATTTCAACGTATTTTGACGAAAGCGATTTTCCCGGACGCTATGCGTGGATTGAAACTATAGATAATCCGATTTTATCAGAACGACTGAAACAGCTCCAGATCATTGATCTGGAGCTGTTGACGTATGTAGTCCTGGAAGGTCATTCGCAAAAGGAACTGGCCCAAAAATGGAATTGTTCTCAACGAGCCGTTTCGAAACGGTTTCAGAAAATCAAAAAATTTTTAAAATAAGGTTCTAAAAAAAGCCCTCTCGCTGCCTAGACAGTGAGAGGGTTTTTCTTAGAGCCCCATGCTCCTTGAAAACCAAATATCCGGCAACGGGGATACGTCCGTTGATGAGAGGCCCCTGGGAGGGGGCTGGAGCGACACTGGAAGATGCGCGAAGACCACCTGTGCGGGCAAGAGCTCGCATCAAAGACGGCAAGAAAGGTGCAGAGCGGTCCCATCTGTCCACAAAGCAGCCTGTGGTGGGCTGTTTCGCATTGTGGCCGATTTTTGCGAATCGGTCCGATCCTCGTCAACAATCTAGTAATGATACTCCTGCCCAGCCACAGTCACAAGCAATGGGGGCAGCTCAGAGAGATCCTCGGAGGGGTGAGAGTCCCGTGACGTGCGCCAGCACGGTTCCCGATTGCCGCCCAAACACCTGGGGAAGTAGTGTCAAATACAGGTGACAGCGAAAAGTTTAAGAAATCTCATAACAAGGGCCGCCTCGCATCATGGGTTAGAATACTCCCCCGAAAAAAGCGGGGCGGCCTTTGCCTTGAAAATGAGGGTGAAGCAATAGAAGCAACCAAAAAGGTAGACTTAACAATGCCTCGTCAACCAACCGGACTCCCCCCATTTGGGTAGCATCAATCTTTTTACAGTCAGATTTTCTTTAGAAAGGTGAATCTATTATGTCAGGTATGTCAGGGGAGCCTTATCGATCTTTTGATGAACTACCGGTGATGCTGACAATCCCACAGGTGGCAAGTGTACTCAGTATATCGCGGGCTGGAGCCTATGAACTGGCCCACAGCAAAAACTTCCCAGCCATGCTCGTCGGAAGCCGGATTGTCGTTCCAAAGGATCGGCTGCTGGCCTGGGTAGACCGGAAAGTGTCTGAACGGATTTAAAACAGGAGATGAGAAAATGTCCAATCGGAAAAACCGTGGAGATGGCAGCATTCGAAAGCGTTCAGACGGCAGATGGGAGGGCCGCTATACGGCAGGCCGAAATGAAGAGACTGGTAAGCTCATCTATAAAAGCGTTTTGGCCAGGACACAGGCAGAGTGCAAGCGGCAGCTCCGAGAAGCACTGCGACATCAGGAACAGCAGGCAGATATGCAGCCTGCGCAGCTTCCAGAAGCCGAGAATACGACTCAATGTCAGAAAGATTCCCAGGCATTCACAGTAGCCCGCTGGCTCCGTACTTGGTACGATCTTTATGCGAAGCAAAATATTCGGAGAAGCACCCAGCTTCAGTACACCTATTTTATGAGGGATCTGGTGATTCCCCGGATCGGTGAACTTCCTTTGAGCCAGTTGAGCGGACTGCGTCTCCAGATGCTTTATCAAGAACTGCGCACCAGCGGCAGGACACATCCCCAGCGGCACGCAGGCCAGGGCTTAAGCCCAAAAACTGTCCGGAGTGTACATTTGTTCCTGCACGCCGCGCTGGAGCAGGCCGTGAGAGCTGGCGTGATTGCCAAAAATCCAACCGTTGAGTGCAAACCGCCGAAACTGGAGCGAAAGGAAATGAAAGTCATACAAGCAGAGCAGATTGGGGAATATTTGCAGGCAGCGGCAGAGCGGAACGTGCTGCCGCTGTTCTTTTTGGAGTTAACCACCGGCCTGCGTCGAGGAGAGCTGCTGGCGCTGCTTTGGAGCGATCTGGACCCACAGAACAGAAGCATCTCAGTAACAAAATCCGTCGCACGGCTGGACGGGGAGCTGGTAGTGAGCAAGCCAAAGACCCAGCATTCCATCCGGACCCTGATCATTCCCCAGCAGGCTGTGGATCTGTTGGTACAAGAACACAATTTACATCCGAATAATCCTTATATGTTTCCATCTCCTACCACTGGGACGATGTACGGCCCAGAGACCGTGGCCCGGATTCATAAGAGGCTCCTCAAGGATGCAGGACTGGAGGACTGCCGCTTTCATGATCTGCGGCATACTTTTGCCACCGTGGCCCTCCAGAATGGCGTGGACATCAAGACACTCTCCGGTATGCTGGGCCACTATTCATCTGGCTTCACGCTGGATACCTACACTCACGTGACACGGAAAATGCAGGAGGAAGCGGCAGAGAAAATGGGGCAGTTCATGGAGATGAAGCTGTAATGGAAGCACCTGAAATCGTCCATTTTGTCCAGCACTGTCTAATAGAAAATGGGGCAAAAAATGGGGCAGAAAATGGGTCAGGAAAAATGAAGTTCCCCAAAAAGTACAAAAAATCCGCCGATTTCACCAGAAATCAGCGGATTTTTGGTCCGAGTGGCGGGATTTGAACCCACGGCCTCTTGGTCCCGAACCAAGCGCGCTACCAACTGCGCTACACCCGGATAGCTGCCTCTCTTCCAGGGCACCAAGGCCCCGCAAAGCAACGTAGTTTATTATACGGAATTTTTTGGCCGTTGTCAAGTGTGGAAGTTGTTTCGATCCCTATCTCCCAGGACTGCGGCCCCAAGGCCGGGGGCACGGTATGCGTGCCCCCGGTTTGATTGCCTCGTTGGTTCAATGCTTTTTTCAGTCTCTCTTCCTGCCCTTCCGGCCCAGAATCACGATGGCTGCTGCGCCAGCCAGAGAGGCCGCCAGCAGTGCCAGATACAGCGCCAGCTGGGCAGTGTCTCCCGTGGGAACAGAGTCATCCGGTTCATCAGGGTGCCCCGGTTCGTCCGGCGTATCCGGCATATCAGGATCCGGGCTTTCGTCCGGGTCAGGGGTCGGATGCGGATCTGGATCCGGCATGGGATCGGGACCCGGGTCTGGATCCGGCTTGGGGTCTGGATCTGGATCCGGGTCCGGCGGCGGGGTCGTGTCGTCATAATTGATGATCAGCACTTCCGCCGTGTCTCCGAACGGGACCGTCCCGGGGTTGTGCCCCTCGACGCGGGTCCCATAGCCGTCCACACGCGCCTCTGCCACTGTGTAGCCGACGCCGGAGGGCAGGCCCTTGGCTGTCTTGCTCTCCCCGTCTTTCAGGGTAAATGCTGCCACGCCGTCCTGGAACGTCATATCCCCGCAGATGCCGTTGATGGACTTGTCGTCAAGCGTGACGGTGAAGGAGAAGTCCCTCTGCCGGTCACCGCTGTACACTTGCTTTTTGACGGTCAGGTTCCCCTTTCCGTTGATGACGTTCCATCCGTCCACCCGGCTGCCGTAGCCATCCACCGGCTCCTCCTGCACAGTGTAGGTGTACGCCCGGCCACTGTCGTCGTAGGCGGGCCAGCTGCCGAAATCATAGGTCCAGCTGCCGTCGGCGTTCGGGGTGACTTCCCGCTCGGCAACTTTGGTGCCGTTCTGCAGGAGGCTCAGCGTGATGGAGTTCGGACGGTCGTCCGCTCCATCACCCACCCAGGTCTTCCGCCCCTGGATGGCAATTTCCGTCTCCTTGCCGCCCAGTGTGTTGGTCAGAGCCAGCGTACCGCTCCCTGTCACAGTGTACGACTCCAGGTGTTCTTCCTCCACCCAGTAGGTATAGGGATTACCGCTGCCGTCCGTATCCGGCAGATGCTCAAAGGTGTATGTCCAGACATCGGCGTTTCCGTCCTGGGCATTTTTCGCGGACAGCGTCACTTCGCCTGCTACTTCGCCCTGGGCTGCCGGATCCGTTCTGCGGTAGAGGGTCAGCTTCAGCGTCTCCGGGCGAAGGCCCTGCGCGTCACTGTCATCCCGCCAGGTTTTGGAGACCGGGATGTCCGTATAGCCCCTGTTGGTGATGGCAGTGGTGAACGCCACCGTAGTTTCCGTCGGTTCTCCATGATCGTAGATCACTTCCATGTCCTCGTCCGGGGTTCCCTGTTCAATGGCGTAATAATAGTATTTCTGGTTCTGGCTGTTTACTTTGTCCAGCTCTCCGAAAATATGGCGCCAGTTATTGGCCGCAGACAGCTCTGCGGTCATGCCGGCGACCTGCTCCACTCCATCCACGCCGGTCTTCCCGATCAGGTTCTTGTCCGTGGTCCGCCAGAGTTCCATTGTGATCGGATGTTTCTTGGCATCCGCGGTGTGCCATTTCTTTTCCACTGTCAGGGATGTCACAGCTTTATTGGTGAATTGGAATTCAGGGTAGGTCCCATCCACATCGGTCTTGTTTTCCTTTTTCGTATCTCCCACCTGGACGTAGCTGCCGCTGACCGCTTCGGTCACGCGGTATTCTGTCTCGGAGTCGGAGTCCGGCAGATAGCTGCCCGGCATTCGGGCTGGGAGGTTCTCCCAGACGGCTTTCCACTCTGCGTACTCGTAATAGGGTTTGTCCAGATCAGGATCCGCAGTTCCATCCAGCGTGACGGATACAGCCGTCAGGGTCTTCCACGTATACGCCGGGCCCTCTGCCGGATTCTCCAGCGGAACCGCATATTGCAGGTGCAGGGTGACCTGGGCGCCCTCCTCGCCGGCAGGCATCCACGTCTTGCCGGCAAAGACCTTGGTGGTCTGCATGTCGTTGGCCGCTGTGGTGAGGAAGCCGTCGTCAGACTGCCCGCCATAGGTGTAGGCCGCCGTGTACGCCTCGTTGTAGGAATCTCTGAGCAGGACATAGCTGCTCAAATCGACTGCTCCGTTCGTCATTTGATATCCTGGCTCAAGCTCCACGGCGCGATAGGTGTACTCCCTTTCCGCATTCTGTTTCGGCAGGCCGGAAATCGTCATCCCTACCGGCGATTCAACCGTGCCCTCTGTATCCGTTCCGGTGAGGGTCACTACCAGATCCTGCTTTTGACCGTTTTCGCCGGTCACCTGGACGGCTTCCCATGCTGCCGCTTCCCAGCCGACAGATAGATCCGTGGTCCGCTGAATCAGGAAGCTGGTCTCCCAGGTCTTGCCGGCTTCGTCTGTATCCGGACGGGTGCCATAGACGTTGTTCCGGTCGTTCGTCCAAATCTTCTGCACCTGCAGCGAGGTCGTCGCCAGCTTGTTGGTGATGGTGGTCGAATTTCCGGATTCCGTGTAGGTGTCTTCAATTCCCGTGAAAAGGCCGCCGCTGTCTGCAACAGTGTATGCGAACTCTTCACCGCTGGTATCGACTGTAATCGTCACGGTTCCGCCTTGATAAGCGATTTCCGTCTCCACCACGCGATAGGACAGCTCCGAAATCCCGCTGTCTTTTTTTACTACACGCGGCAGGTTCTCACAAGCTCCACTCCAGGAATCATAGATATGCCGGTTTTCCAATGTGATCGAAAAACCATTGAGTATTCCGGCATCCTTCAGTTTCTCGTACGCGTCTTCTCCCAGGTTCTCCTGCGTGAAATAGTCCGCTGCCCTCTGCCAACCTCCGCTCTTTCCCTCCTTGACATACAGCTCAAAGGTGACGGACATCTCGCCAAGGTCCATGTAATCGGCAGTGATGGGCTCGCCATCGCTGCCCACCCACCGCTTGGTGAAGGGGGCTCTGGTCTCCAGAGAGTTTTTCAGCTCCTTCATGTGGATGGTGTCACCGTCTGCGGAGTCCTCACCCGCTGTCCCATTGCCGGTGAAGTAATATTTGTACTGCTCATACAACGCTTCCTTCAGATCGGAGTTCAGCTCTTCCTTCACGGTGTACACCCACCGGGCGCCGTTGGGGGCCCACTTTTCCAGCTCCGTCTGGGGCTGCGCGGCGGGAGGCGTCTCTTCGGAGGGAACCTGGGAATCGGGGTCTCCGATCTGATCCGGATCTTCCGCGGAATCTGTCGGTGCGGCCGGACCGCTGCCGGCGCCGCCATGTTCCCCATCCGCCGGATCGCTGTGCAGGCTGGCGGCACTGAGGGTCTCCTCCTGCGGGGCGGACTGGCCGTCCCCGTCTCCCGCCTGGGAGTCCGGGTTCTGGTCATCTTCCCCATCTGCCGGAGGTTCCGGACTCTGTGCATCCCCTTCGTCCGTGGGAGGATCGGCGGACTGGTTTTCCTCCTCCGGGGGCATTTCTGTGGGCGGCGTTGTCTCCTCTCCCTGGCCGGGGCCCGGTTCGGCGGGCTCTTCCGCAGAGATGCCGGGCTCTTCCGCATCCGGATCGTCCGCACCCCAGATCTGATAAGTCCACTTTCCGGTTTCTGCATCCTGGGTCCACTTGACGGTGTAGTCCCCGCCCTCTGTCAGCTTCTCCTCGATGTGCGGGTCGCCCTGCCCCTCCTGGGCAGCGGCGCGGCGGGTCACAGTGAGCCGGATGACGGGGACCAATGTACCATCTTTCCCCTCTTCATAGGGGGCATCCGGACGCAGACCGAAGGCGTCGTAAAAGTCCTCCCAGGCTTTTTGGCCCGTGAGGGTGACGAACTCTGTCTGCACAGCCTTCCGGCTGTTCAGGAACGTGGCGTCGGCCTCTTCCCGCTCTTCATGGGGCAGCAGACCGCCGACAGTATATCCGCCCCCTGTGACGTCTTGGGCCTCCAGGTCGCCCGGGCCGCACCAGGTATCGTAGCCGCCCAGGAAGCTCTTGTCCTCCTCCACATGATAGAGGTACAGCGAGCCGTTGGGCGCATACTGCTCCAGGCCTGTAAAGGAAAGAACCGTTTCAACAGTTGTGCTGTCTCCTCGCTGCCAGTAAGCCGCCTCGACCTCCTCCGAGGACCAGGTGGCCGTCCGCACCAGCTCCTGCGCGGAGGGCTGGCCGTTGTTCTGGATGTAGACCCGGTACAGATGGAAGCGCACGGCGGGATAGGCGATGGGCAAGTCATCTCCGCCCAAAGGCAGTTCCAGGATTTTTTTCACCGACAGACTGCCAGTCGGGCTGTGGAACACGTTCTCCACCTGGAAGGTGTTGGAGATCTCCTGTATATCAAACAGATCCAGCGATTCCTGGGGTCCCTCCCCGGCACCGTCCAGGGGCAGCCCGTTGGCGCCGGTGATGCCTTCCTCCCGGAGAACATATTCGTACAGCTTGCCTTCCTCCGTGTATTTGGGCAGCCTTGGCTGGTCTTCAGATTCCGGCCGGACGGTTCCGGCTCCGTCATCGATGATATTTTTCCCCTCATAAAGGAGCCGGAACGTATAGTTCTTCAGGCCGGACCAGTCCTGAACAGTCAGGGTCGCGATGGGGGCTCCGCCAAAGTCAAACGCCTCCCCGCTGCCCTGCACCCGCCGGTACAGTGCGAAGGTGACGTTGGGCAGGTCCACCGCCGGATAGCCAGCGGGCAGGTTGGTCCACAGCTTCCGTCCCTCAATGGCGACCGGCTTATTCAGGCGGTTGACGAAGGTACCATTTGCGTTCAGGGCATATTTGGCGTAAGAACTGCTGGCATCCTGAGACACTGGTGGGTTGACGCCGTCCAGGTTCGTGGTCTGCGCTTCGTAAGCCGCCTCCATCCCCGGGTCAGCTTCGTCACGTGTGCCCAGACAAGTTTCACCCGTCCAGTACTCCGCAATGGCGTAGTCAAAGTCGGAGGCGTTTACACTGGTGCGCTCCACCGCGGAGTAAGTGATCTTGTAACCCCAGTCGTCATACTTGGGCAAGTTCTCCAGCTCGGCCCGCCAGAAATACTGCCGGTCCGCAGATCCGTTATCCCCGGAGGCGGTGCCGGGCTCCTCACCCGCGGGATCGCCTGCTCCCTCGGACGGCGCCTCCGTCTCCGGCGGGAGCAGGCCCTCGTTTGTCCAGCGGTAGCTGGGATAGATCAGTTCGGTTTCGATCCCGTCCTCAGCAGCAGAGGTATGCACAGTCCGGTAAATGTCCAGATAGATGTCCGGACGACTGCCGGAGCCATACATATAGATGTCGTACCACTGCTTGTACCAGACAGCATCCGTTACGCCGGTGCGTTTGTTGGTGAGGGTGATCTTCTGCTCGTCATTCTTGTTTTCACCGTCATTTGCCGTATAGGATTCTTCCTTTACAGAGCTTGTGTATGTAGTCCACAGGGCATAGACCTCCGGAGAAATGGTCCGCAGCTGATCCAGCGTGATCTCATTGCCGCCGTCCAGCCAGACCTCCTCTACGGTATAGCGCACCACTGTGCCGTTGGTGTCGTACTTGGGAAGGTTCCAGAAGTCAAGGGAGTTGGACTTCGTATCTGCCGTGAGAATCGGCTGAATAGAGGAAACCCGTCTTTCGCTTCTGTCTTGAATCTGTACATCCCCGCCGCCCAGGTTCACATAGCCAAATCCATCTTTCTGATAGATTTTAAATTGTCCTTCCGTATCATCGCTGGCGGCGATCTTCAGCTTCACGGCCAGAGTGAGGCCGGGGGTGTTCTCCAGGGCTGCCTGGAGTTCCCCCACGCCGTCTCCGCCGCCGTCCCGCCAGTCCTTGGTGACGGTCAGGTCCACATTGCCCAGCCGGCGGTTGGTGACGGTGCAGACCGTCTCACCCGCGATCCTCTCGCGGTCGTATGTAGCTTCATAGGCATGGTTTCTGCCGGGGACAGTGTCGCGGGTGATTCCGGGAGCGTTGATCTCTCCCTCGGTCGGGGCGCCTTCGGTTCCAAGGACCGCAGTCGCTCCGATTTTGGTCTCCCGGATGTAGACCTGGTCCGGCGTAAGTTCTCCAATGCCGGCCCATGCGTACCAGATGGGATCTCCGTCCTCCTGGGATTCGCCCAGCGTGACGAAGGTAATCGCCTGATCTCCTTCTTTGCTGTACACCGTCACTTCCACTGGCTCCCGGTGGGCCGCGTCGCTGTCGTCCACCCAGTTCTTCTGGACCAGGATCCGATGGCTTCCTCCCGGGCCGTTGGTGACGATGGTCGTATAGTCTCCGGTGCTGCTGTCGATGGAGGTTTCATAGGTGGGGTTCCCGTTCTCCTCCAGGATCAGGTATTCATACCGGCGCCCCTCTTCGTCATACTCCGGGAGGTTCTGGAGCAGGGCTTTCCAGGCCTCAGAAACCTGAATGGAAATTTCACCGTCGATCGCATCTATGAATGCGTTTTCCTTCGTGAAATCAACATTGACGGTCCCACCTGCATCCATTGTAAAGGTAAGAACCTTGCATGTTTCTGTCAGAGACTGTTCGCCGATGGTACGGTACAGGGCGAAGGTCACCGGCCCCTCCTGGGCGCCGCTTTTCCACTTCTTTTCCACCGTATAATCTATCTGGTTGCTGACGGCATTGGTGATCTCGGTGGTGCTGCCGTTCTCCACATCGGTCACACGGTACTTTGCATCTCCCCGGCTGCCGCCGCCGGACAGGGTAAACGAGTTGTTGTCCAGAAGATTTGTTTCATTCTCGCCCTGGTAGACCGCTGACTCCACCCAGCGGTACTCCAGCTCCCGGCCCTGGTTGTCGTATTTGGGCGCGCTGGCGCTGACGGACAGGCCGCCCAGGTTCTCCGCCGTGAATTTTCCCGTTTTCTCCGTTCCCAGCGTCTCGGTGATCTCCGTGTCTTCCCAGGGGTCCTCACTGCCCACCGGCCGGGCCTGGAGCGTCAGCTCCACCCGGACATCCTCCAGCGCCGACTGGAAAGCCGCTGCTTTCCAGATCTTGGTCGCATTAACCGTCACCGTGCCGGAGAGCTTGTTGGAAAGGGTTCCCCCGTTGTAGAGGTATGTATTGTTCGTCTCCCGTGCAAAGTCTGCATCCTCGCTGGTCAGTTTTTTCAGCGTACCGGAATCCTCGTCCAGCGCCCAGATGATGTCCGTCACGCCGCCGTCTTCCCCCACCGCGCCGAATACCTGGGTGTAGTCCCCTGCATGCTCACCAGTGAGATACTCTCGGACCACATAGATATACTCGTAGCCCTCCGAGTCGTACTTGGGCAGCTCTGCAAACTGAATGTCCTGTTTCTCCTGCCCGTTGAGCGGGACCGTCAGAATGCTGCCCCCATCATCCCGGACGGGCGCGGCCGTTGTGTAGCTCTGCCCGGCTCGGTAACGCCACAGCTGGAGTTCACCTGCCGGGCGGTGATCCGGATCCGCCGCGTCCTCCCAGACTTTGGATGCCTGATAATCCTTCACGCCCGTGAGCGTCAGGTACAGGCTGCCGCCGTCATAGAGCTTCCCCACCTCTGTGCCCACGTTGGGCGTGCTGGAGTTGTCGTAGGAGATCTGGAAGTAGTCGCCCTCGGGCAGGGCACCCGCCGCGATGCCGTCGGCGGCGTCCAGCCGGCCGTCGCCTTTTCCGTCTCCCTCCCTGGTCTCCTCTACCGAGTAGTTGATCCGGCTGCCGTCCAGGTTGTACTTCCACAGACCGCTGACGGTGACGGTGCCGCTGGTGGGGTTGTCCGGGTCTCCATCAGGGTCCTCTTCTATCTTCATCTGATCCTTCATCTCTGCCAGCAGCCGGCGGAGGGAGCTTGCCGTATAGTTGGTGTCCACCACGAAGTCAAAGCTGTTGTAAATGGCTTCTGCGATGCCTTCCGCGCCGCCCAGATTACCCCAGCGGAGCTGAACGCGGAAGTTGAATTCGTCCTCCAGCACATAGTACCAGCCGTAGTTGTCCCCGGCGGAGGGATATTCCGACACATTGCCGTTGTTGACCTCTACCGGGCTGTAGCCGTCAACCCCTTCGGACGGTCCCATGATCCACTCTACACGGGATTCTGTTGAGGTCTCCCCGCCGTAGCCATCGGATGTTGTGGTTTCGATCGCTTCCGGCAACACGCCGGTCGGGACGGAGACCGTATAGGTGTTGTTCCCGTTGTCGGCCACCGTCATTTTCGGCATAGCGGACAGGCCCACCCCGGAGAGCGTCGAGTCCTCCCCGCCTTTCAGCTCAATCCATTCCCCGTTGTCGATCCGGAACCACAGCGACGGCTGATACGTATTCGCCCCGGGACGCACTCCGTCCTCATTGTTGTTATCCACCCAGTAGAGCGTGTTCTCTTCAAATGCCCCGGCGGCATACCAGCTTGTCACCGTCACCACCGTATCTGCGTAAATCACAGGCACCAGGGTCAGACACAGTACCAGTGCCAGCAGCCCGCTGACCAGCCGCCGGCCTCCCTTCTTCGGAAACTTTCCCTTTGGGAGCCGCCCCCGCTCCCGGACTCTCTTGCCTCGATACAGCATAACCCCTCACCTCATTGAAAAATTGTTCACACACATATCCAGTGCGTCCCTATCGTCCACGCCCCTGCTGCGTCGGCTGGGCAGGACTCAGCTGCCCTGCTCCCAGCCCACAGTCAGCTGCTCCTCTTCCAGCATCCGCTCGTGGGCCTGCTCGGCCAGTATCTGTACACTGTCCCGAATGCGTTCCTGCGTGACCTGATACAGCCTGCGCAGACAGCGGGGGTTGCTCTTGTCCCCATCCACCCGGGCATCCCTGCACAGAGTCCGGATCTCTCCGCTCACCTGGGTCCTCCGCATGGGGCGGCCGCTTCGGGTGACGAATACCGGCCCCGCAGTGATCCCCACCCGCCGGAGATAGACTGCCAACTCCTTCTGCAGACAGGCAGGAATCAGGACGTACTGCGCTCTGCCGTCACAGGCGGTCAGAACACGTCCCTCCTCCACCGCCCGGACCGTCACCCGGTTCAGCTCACTTACGCGGATCCCTGTCAGGGCAAAGACCTTCACCATCAGATACGTACGCTCCCGGCCCAGATTCCGGGCTGTGGCCAGCAGGCGCAGATACTCAGTCCGGCTCAACTCCGGCTGGATCTCCTCTTCGGTGTCCAGCTGGCCGATCAGCTGCAGATCCCGCCGCCCCAGATAGGCCAGCAGCCCATTGGCGGCGGACACATGGGTGTTGGCTGTACCGGGCGAGTAGCCTTCCCGCAGCAAGGCGGCGCGCCAGAGCTCCAGTGTGTCTGCAGCCACCCGCTTGTCCTCCGGAAGAAAGTGGTAAAACGCCTCCAGCTTGGGGCGGTAGACCTGGATCGTCTCCCGCCGGCGGCCCCGGGCCGCCAAGCTGTCCAGATACCGGCAGACTTCTTCCCAGGTAACTGTCAGCTCCGCCGGCGCCGCGGTCCTGTCCTGTAGTGCCGTTTCCATCGCCTCACGCATTGGGCATTCTCTCCTCTCCAAAGCCGCTTTCACTGTCTGAATGCTTTCCAAATATCTCCTCCGTATCCATCTCTTTCCGATTTACAACAGAACAATGATTCTGTTGTAAACCTGTCATCGGCTGGAAATACGGTGCCAGAGCACGAAGAGTCGGTTTTGGCCGAAACGGCTCCTTTCCCTTTTGGGCCGCAAAATTGGAATCCTCAAAAAATCCAAACCGCAAAAAAGGACATTGCTTTTGTGGTTTTTTTGTTTTATACTAACTATATTCCAATGTATGTAGTGGAGAGAGCTTTGTCGATTTACAACAGAATCATTGTTTTGTTGTTAAACGATCAGCCGCATTTTTTCCAGAATCTGTTCATGGGCCCTGGCGCTCACTGCCACATAAATCCGGGTTGTCTCAATGGAGGAATGGCCCAGAAGGTCCGCCAGATGCGCCAGATCCTTCTCCTGTTCATAAAAGCACTTGGCGAACAGGTGCCGCAGATTGTGCGGGAATACCTTTTCCGGCATCACGCCGGCCTCCCGGCAGAGGGTTTTCATTTCATGCCAGATGTTGCTGCGGTCCAGGGGCCGCCCGGTGCGGGTGCGGAACAGGGGCCCCTCCTGGATATCCTGCGCCCTGGCATACCGCCGCAGGCGTTCCGCCAGTTCCTGCGGCAGCAGGACGGTCCGGCACTTTCCCTTCAGCCGGATCTCCGTCCGGCCAGCACGCAGGGCCTCCGCCGTGATGAAGCGCAGTTCGCTCACCCGGATACCGGTGGCGCAGATCGTCAGCATCACGTGGTACAGCCGCTGGTTCTTGCGCCCCTTGGCAATAGAGAGCAGCCGGCGGTACTCCGACTCCGTCAGGTCCCGCTGCTCCTCCCGAAACGCCCGCCGCTGAACCTTCAGCAACTTCACCTCGCAGTGCTCCGCTCCACAGAACCGCAGATACGCGTTCACAGCAGAGAGCTTGTTGTTGACCGTCAGAGCCCTGTACTGCTGCTGCAGGCGCTCCCGGTATGCCAGAACACCCGCCTTGGTCACCGGGGCGCCGCACAGAGCCAGTCGCAGCTGTTCCGCCTCCTGCACGTATTTTTCCACTGTGGCACGGGCTTTCTCGTTTTCCACCAGAAATTCCCGGAACGCGGAGATAGACTGTCCTGTGAGCGTGATTTCTTCCATCTTGACTCCTCCCAAATCCGCCCGCACAGACGCGGGTATTTTTTGTAAGCATACCCAAAATGGCGTCGGATATGTTCCGCCTATGGAGATGCTTTCCAAAAAAGTTCCGAATTGCGCAAAAAGGCAGCCCGCGGAGAATCCCTCCGCGGGCTGCCTTACAGTATGCTGTTGTTTTTTATCGGCCTCCCCAGACCCGGTAGAGCTCGCTTCCCCGTTCCCGCAGGCGCTCGTTCAGCCAGGAGCGCAGGGATGCCATGCCCTCCTCTGTCCAGGGGAAGGTCTCCGTCTCAATGTGCTGGGCCTTTTCAAAGCAGATGTTCTCATAGACCCAGGCCTGGACGGTGCCATCGTTCACCTTTCCCGTCCGCTGGAAGCGGTAGCGGAAGGTGCCGAGGGAGCCGGGAAAAATCTCCGACTTCTTCAGAAAGTTCAGGGTCAAAAATGCGAATGGATCTTCCATCGGGCAGTTTCTCTCCTCCATCAGGCCGCCTCCGTCTCCCGGCGGCAGACCTTGATCCCCGCGATGGTCAGCGCGAACACGAACCAGAAAATGCACATCACCCGGGGATAGTTCCACAGGTAATCCGCCAGACCGCACACCATGGCGCCGCACAGAGCCGCCGCTCCGGCACAGGTGATGGTGCGGGCGGCAGAGGGGGCGCAGTGCCGGACCGTGCGGGCCGCCTTTTTGATGTTCCACAGCATGGAGCCCACAAAGCCCAGAAACCCCAGCAGTCCCGCCTCGATCCATACCTGCAGGTAGAAGTTGTGGGCGTGAACGAAGGGCGCTTCTGCGTGGTAGAGGTTGAAGTCGCTGATGTAGTCCTGCACGGCGGCGGTGCCCAGACCCGCGCCGGAGACGGGAGACGTCCGGATGACCTCCAGTGCCGCCTGATACAAGGGGATGCGGCTGGCAGTGGAGGTATCCGCCGGATTGAAGATCGTCAGGACCCGGTGCCAGATGGTGTCCGGCAGGAAAGGGACCATCACCACGCACAGCACCGCGAAGGCGGGGATCAGCTTGGGCTTCCACAAAAACACCAGCACCACCATGGCACAGGCCATGCCAACCCAGCTGGCCCGGGAGTAGGTCATGCCCAGAGCCAGCACACCCACGGCAAACACGCCGCAGGCCGTCACGCGGGAGATGCCCCGCTTGGAGCAGAGGATCAGCGCCAGTACCAGGGGCAGCAGGAGGATCAGCACCTCTGCAAAGGTGTTGGGGTTGTCGAAATAGGACTCCACCCGGCCGGGCATACCGGCGTTGACCTCCAGGTCCACATAGGACTCGTTGACCTCCACGCCCTGGATCCGTTGGTACACACCGTACAGCGAGGACACCAGCACACAGACCCCACCGCCGGCGGCCAGCCGCTTCAAATCCTCTGTGCCCCGGACAGCGCTGACCGTCACCAGCACGCACAGCGCTGCGGAGATATGGTAGAGCAGGAAGCGGAAGGAGGCGGAGGGCTCATAGGAGAACAGCACCGCCAGGAACATGGCTCCGAACAGCACCACCGGATAGAACCCGATGTGCTTCACGTCCAGCCGGAAGTCCCGCCGGGACATGGCCCCGGCATAGAACAGCACCAGCAGGGCGGCAAAGCCCAGCATACTATATGCGTTGTTCCAATGCGAGAAGGGAATCACCCACAATAGCATGATGAGCCAGGATTGGGCGACGGCGGTCTCATGTCCCATCTCAAAGGCCAGACGGGAGAAAACGCTGTCATCAAACGTAGCCCGCAGGGCAAGGTACAGCTTGTGGAGCAGCCAGGCAGGCAGGTTGATGAGGCCCGTCAGCAGCCGGCAGAGGATGCTCTCCTCCCAGGCCCGGGCCGCAACGCCCTCCCGGCACAAGACCCGGAGAACACGGCTCTCGTCGATCTGGCGGTTGCACCAGGCGCCCATGCGCACCAGGCAGCGGTGGACGGCGCTGTCATAGTAGACGGTGCACAGCACCGCCCATAGGTGATACAGATAGCTTTCGCGGAGAATGCTCATGCAGGGAAACCTCGTTTCTTCAGATGCGGTTTTTGATCCGGTACAGCTGGGAGAGCAGCCAGAAGCGGCCCCCCCGCACCAGCTTTGCTGCCAACTGCTTGTTGCGGCTCATGCCGGCGGGCGACAGCGTCCGGATGGCGTGGGCCATATCCGGCCGCGCACACAGGGCCTGGATGGTCTCCTGCCGCTGCCGGAGGGTCTTGGGATTGCCCGGGGCGTACTCGTTGCCGATGGCGATCAACAGCCCGGCCCAGTTGGAGTTCTCCCGCCACTGGGGGCGGCCGGGCGTCAGGCCGTACCGGGCGGCCAAGTCCTCCTTCCGCTCCATGAAGCGGCCGAAGACCTGCTGGAAGTCCTTCATATACTTGTGGGTGGCGGAGGCCGGATTCTGGAGATAGCGGTACAGGGGCGTCTCCGTCACCGCCAGGCGCCGGGCGTTGCAGAAATACTCCATCAGGAACAGCTCGTCTTCCAGATAGGCGCCCTCATAGCGGAGATGGAGTCTGTCAAAAATCTCTGCGGAGAACAGATAGCGCCAGATGAATCCATTGAACACCGGCTGGGCCAGCCGGTCCCCCAGCAGGGGATTGACGATTTTCTCCCGGATAGCGTCGGCGTCGTAGATCCCGGCGGGCAGCACCGGCTCCGGCGTCTCGCTGCCATCAGGCCACAGGTTCAGGTGCGCACAGGCGGCGGTATCCGCCCCGGCCCGCTCCCGCAGGTTCCACAGCGTCTCCAGGCACTGGGGCTCGTACTGATCGTCGGAGTCCAGAAAGGCGATATAGGTCCCCCGGACATGGTCAAGGCCCACATTCCGGGTCTCGCTGACGCCGCTGTTGCGCTCCTTGTGGAACACCCGGATGCGGTCATCCTCCCGGGCCAGCTCATCGCAGAGAGCCGGGGAGCCGTCGGTGCAGCCGTCATCCACCAGCAGCAGCTCCCAGTCGGAAAAGGTCTGCCGCCGCACGCTCTCCACGCAGTCTCTGAGAAATTTCTCCGCCTGATAGACAGGCACAATGACGGAAATGCTGGGCATAGACAGCCTCCTTGCGCCCTCCGGCGCCTCTCTTCAGTCTGCGGCGCGGAAACTCCGGCGCCCTCCCCCCAGAATCTGGGGCTCTTACACGGAGCTATTGTACCCGATTTCCCTGGGAAGGTCAACGTCTTTTCCCGGAAAAGCCGGGCATACTAGGAGCGAGGTGATCCAATATGAACGATATCGAGCTGCTCCAATACGTCCATGAGACGGCGGAGATGGGCATTGAGGGGCTAAACAGCCTGGACGGGCAGGTCCGGGATGACAGCCTGCGGCGGGTTCTGAGCCAGCAGGGCGCCGAGTACCGCCAGATCGCGGATCAGGCGGAGCGCCTGCTCCGGTCTCTGGGAGAGGAGCCCAGGGACCCAGGCCTTCTGGCCAAGGTGTCCGCAGAGGTCATGTCCACTTTCAAAACGCTGGCAGACCCCTCTGCATCCAACATCGCGGAGATGGTCATTCAGGGAAACACCATGGGGGCCACCAAAAGTACCCGGCATCTGGGGGACTACGCCGGTGGAAACCGTGAGATCCGAAATCTCGCGGAGCGGCTGCTGCACACCGAGGAAGCCAACGCCGCCCAGATGAAGCAGTTCCTGTAACACACCCGGCGCAAAGCAGAGGAGGAGCCTCCTACGGGAGGCTCCTCCTCTGTTCAAAGGACCGGCAGCAGATCTTCCCCATTCAGAAAACGCTCCTCCGCCTCCTGGATAGGGATCTGCCGCTGATTCAGTCTGCGCACCAGCTGCTCTACCTCTGCCTGTTCCCTTCCCGGCAGCAGGACCACCAGATGTCGCTCCGGTTCCCAGGATTCGCCGCTGAATCCGAATCGCCGGGGGTGCCGGGTCTCCAGAACCTGATAGCGCACCTGCGGCCGCACCGCCTTGCGCCGGCGCCAGATCGACAAGGCCAGCACCCGGACCAGATCCTTCGGCGTGGGCTTTTCCCGCAGCACGCGTTGAAAGAGCTTCTGCAGCTCCGCCCGGTCTCCGCAGTCCCAGATGTCCTCCGCCGCCCGGGAGAGGGCCTTTGCCAGGGTGTCCTTTTCCTTTTCACTGTATCTCTGCGCCTCCGGATACAGCGTCTCCATGGAGAAGGTGCCCGGCATACGGGGGATGGCAGCCTTGACCAGGCAGCACAGGTCGTAATAGCAGTCCCGGCTCAGTTTCCCACTGATTTTTTCCACTGTCCGCAGGATATCTTCATCCATCCGAAACCGTCTCCTCTCCTCTTCAATTCATACATAGCATATCAAAAATCGCAGGTTTTTGAAATAGATTCGACACATTCGGACTCTTTTAGACAAATTACGGCACCCCGGACTTGACAATCCGGAGGAAATGTGCTCTTCTACCCGTATCAGAGACAGGGAGGCGCAGGCATGGATATTCGCAGAATCGAGTCGGGCAAGCGGGACTTTCTCCCCCTCCTGCTGCTTGGAGACGAACAGGAGGACATGATCGACCGCTATCTGGACCGCGGAACGCTGTTGGCGCTGTACGACGGCGGACTTCGCGCCGTGTGCGTGGTGACCAAGGAGGCGCCGGGCGTGTTCGAGATCAAAAATCTGGCCGTGGAGCCGGCCTTTCAGCGCCAGGGCTACGGCCGGGCCATGGTTCGGCATGTGGCCGGCGCCTGCCGGACCGCCGGAGGGACACGCCTCCTGGTGGGCACCGGGGACAGTGCCCTCACCCTCCCCTTCTACCGGGCCTGCGGGTTCCGGGAAAGCCACCGGGTCCCCAATTTCTTCCTTCAATTTTACGACCACCCCATATACGAAGGGGGGCGGCTTTTGTCGGACATGGTATATTTGTCCATGGAGCTTTGAGCGGAAAAGGCGGCGCTGCTGAAAATCAGCGGCGCCGCCTGTATCATACCGTTTGATTCAGTTTTGAAAAAGGCTTCACGCCTCTGCGGCGGCCTTCAGAGCCTCCGTGCGGTCAGTTTTCTCCCAGGTCACGCCCAGGTCCTCCCGGCCCATGTGGCCGTAGGCCGCCAGCTTGCGGTAGATGGGCTTGCGCAGGTCCAGGTCCCGGATGATGGCCGTGGGCCGCAGGTCAAACACCTTGCGGACGGCAGTCTCCAGCCTGTCGTCTCCCACCGTACCGGTGCCGAAAGTGTCCACCAGCACACTCACCGGCTGGGCCACGCCGATGGCGTAGGCCAACTGCACCTGGCAGCGGCGGGCAAGGCCCGCGGCCACGATGTTCTTGGCCACGTACCGGGCGGCGTAGGCCGCGGAGCGGTCCACCTTAGTGGGATCCTTGCCGGAAAAGCAGCCGCCGCCGTGGGGGGCGCTGCCGCCGTAGGTATCCACGATGATCTTCCGGCCGGTGAGGCCGGAATCCGCCGCCGGGCCGCCCTTGACGAAACGGCCGGTGGGGTTCACGTAATACTTTGTGTTCTCGTCCAGCATGTCCGCGGGGATCACGGCCTTGGCCACCTGCTCGATCATGTCCTTCCGGATCTGCTCCAGGGAGACGTCGGGGTCGTGCTGGGTGGAGATGACCACCGTATCCACCCGGATAGGGCGGTTGTGCTCGTCATACTCCACGGTGACCTGGCTCTTGCCGTCGGGCCGCATATAGGGCACCTGGCCGCTCTTGCGGACCTCCGCCATGCGCTTGCACAGCTTCTGTGCCAGGGACAGGGGCAGGGGCATCAGTTCCGGCGTCTCGTCGCAGGCGTAGCCGAACATCATGCCCTGGTCACCGGCGCCGTTGCTCAGCTCGCTGTCGGTGCCCTCCTTGTTCTCCAAGGATTTGTCCACGCCCATGGCGATGTCGGCGGACTGCTCGTCGATGGAGGTAACCACGGCACAGGTGTCGCAGTCAAAGCCGTACTTGCCCCGGTCATAGCCAATGTCCCGGACCACCTCCCGGGCGATGTGGGCGATGTCCACATAGCAGCTGGTGGTGATCTCGCCCATCACGTGGATCAATCCGGTGCAGGCCGTGGTCTCGCAGGCCACGCGGCCGTTGGGGTCCTGCTCCAGAATGGCGTCCAGGACGGCGTCGGAGATCTGGTCGCAGACCTTGTCGGGGTGGCCCTCCGTGACGGATTCGGAGGTGAAGAGATAGTGTCTTGCCATAGTACAGGTTCCTTTCTGAGCACTGACCTCATCAAGGGGCGAAAAAAATGTGCGTTTCGACGGCGAAACGCACAAACGGATCGGTTGCTTGCTCCTCATCTGTCGATCACCGCCGGATTTGGCACCTTGTCATAAGCAGGTTGCCGTGGGTTCATCGGGCCGTTCCCTCCGCCACTCTTGATAAGGGTAATAAAATTGTCCCTATTATCTTATCAGGTTTTTCCCGTTTGTCAATACGGTTTTTCCGGTTTTGCGGAGAAATCCGTCACCCCGTCGGAAAACTGCGCAGATGTTCCGCCTGTTCAAAAATTATACATGACTTTTTTCCTCTGATCGGGTATAATGGATATCGCTTGTATATTTGAAATGTTCTGGAGGGCTTCACCGTGAGAAAACTCTGCGACAGCGTGGACCGCTTTTGCCTGCAGCATCCCCGCTTCGGCATTCCGAACCTGATGAAGTTTCTGGTGGGGATCATGGCCGTGGTATTTGTGCTGGACCTGTTCTCCAATGGCTATGCCAGCTATATGCTGTACTTCAACGCAGAGCTCGTTCTGCAGGGAGAGCTGTGGCGGCTGGTCACCTGGATGTTCCTGCCCACCAACGGCTCTCTGTTCTGGATCTTCATCAGCCTGTCCTTCTACTACTTCATCGGCACCTCCATTGAGGAGTACTGGGGCACCGCCAAGTTCACCCTGTTCTATCTGGCCTGCGCCGTGCTGATGGTGGTATTCGGCATGATCAGCATACTGTGGTCCCCGCTTCCCGTTGTCAGCAGCGGCAATCTCAACCAGATCCTGTTCCTGGCCTTTGCTACCCTGTACCCTGACGCGCTGATCCGCGTCTATCTGATCCTGCCAGTCAAGGCCAAGTGGCTGGCGGCGTTGTATGTGCTGCTGACCCTGTATGACCTGCTCCGTTCCGGTATGTGGGCGGCGCTGTTCACACTGCCCCAGCTGCTGGCCGTCTGGCTGGTGTATCTGGTGTTCTTCTGGGACAGGATCGGGGACCTTCTGCGGGAGTTCGGCTTTGCCGTCCGCCATCAGAACTCCCACCAGACCATCCAGTTCAAGTCCGCAGTGAAGCAGCAGCGGAAGAAGGCCCAGCAGCAGGGCTACCGCCACAAGTGCGAGGTCTGCGGCCGCACAGATACGGACTTTCCGGACCTGCAGTTCCGCTATTGCTCCAAGTGCGCAGGCTACCACTGCTTCTGTGAGGACCACATCTTCAACCACACACATTTTACGCAGTGAGCGTTTCCGCGGTCTCCGCCCATCGGGGCGGGGACCGCTTTTTTGACACGGCCCCTGAGATTTCTCTTCCTTCCGGCCCACAAATGCGATATACTGAAAAAAACGACACCAGAGGAAAAGGGAGACGATACCCATGGAACGACAACTGGGAAAGCCCCTGCATATTCAGGCGGCGGAGGCCTTTGAATCGCCCGCGTTTCTTCAGAAGCTGGGAATGGCCCGCGCCGACGCGGAGCGTATCTTCGGCGGCGCCGACTGGCACCAGCTGCTTCGGGATCTGGTGCCCATCCGGGGCCGGATCTCCTGCGCCGACGCCCTGGCGGCCTTCCGCCCCCTGCTGGACCAGGTGGCGCCGGATCCCGCTGAGGGATGGCTGTCCTACGCCTACCAGGTGGCCCGGGCGCTGCTGTATCCGGCGTCGGACCCCGGACATACCTCCGCCCAGTGGGATGGAGCGCTGTGCTTTCTGCAGCTGCTCCAGGTCCTGTTTGACGCGGAGCGGACCTGCCTGCCCTTTGACTTCTGGCTGGACTTTGAATTCTGCACGGAGGAGGAACTCTCCCACAGCGGTGTGGCGGAGGAGTACCGCCGCTTCTGCTACCGGTTCCGGGAGGAATACATCTATGAGATGCTCCGCCTGAGCCGGGAGGTCACATCCTTCCGCACCCTGGAGCACATCGCCGGCGTCCACTATGTGTCCATGCGGGTGGCCCGGGCCTTCTGCGCCTCCGGCGGACTCATCGACCTGGGGCTGATCTCCGGAGCCGCCCTGGGCCACGACCTGGGCAAATTCGGCTGCAAGCCCGGGGAACGGGTGCCCTACCTGCACTATTACTACACCGACCAGTGGTTCACCCGCCGGGGACTGACGGCCCTGGGCCACATCGCGGCCAACCACTCCGTCTGGGATTTGGAGATCGAGAACCTGTCCTCGGAGTCCCTGACGCTGGTGTACGCGGACTTCCGGGTGAAGCAGACCTATGGGGAGGACCGCCGGGAGATCCCCTGCCTCTACTCCCTGCAGGAGGCCTTTGACGTCATCCTCAGCAAGCTGGACAATGTGGACGATGCCAAGCGCCTGCGCTACCGCTATGTCTACGCCAAGCTGCGGGACTTTGAGGACTATCTCATCTCCTTTGGGGTGGACACCACCCTCCGCACCGCCGACGGCCCCGCCCGCCCGGCCAAAAATGCTGCCCTGCTGAACACGGACGAGGTGGTGACCGCTCTGCGGCGTACCGCCGTGGACCACAATATCCGCCTGATGCACCGGCTGGGCCATGAGCAGCTCTTCGGCAACACTCTGGAGGCCGCCCGGGGCGAAAAGAACCCCGCCCGGCTCCAGGCATACGTCTCCATTTTTGAGGAGTATTTCACCTACTGGAACGCCTCCCAGAAGCAGCAGACCCTGGACTTTCTGTACGAGCTGCTGCTGATCCCGGACGGAGACATCCGCCGCCGGGCCGCCGCCCTCATCGGACGCATCCTGGCCGCCTTCCGCCTGGGCTATCAGAAGGAGCCCCCGGCCGACGCCCCGCCGGACCCGGAGGAAGACCTGCCCTTCCAGCTGTGGGCGGAGTACCTGGAAAAGCTCATCGACCCGGACCGGCGGCTGACGCCCCGGCAGATCAGCATGATCCGCTATCAGGCCAAGACCGCGGCGGACGCGCTGCTGATGAACTGCTCCGACGCCGACGCCCCCCGCTTTGCCGGGGAGCTGTTCCGCCACTACCGCCGCCCGGAACTGGTGGACGCCGATGCGGCCTTTGCCCTGCTGGACACGGTGCTGAGCCTGCCGCTGGACCGGGTATCCGCCGAGGATCTGCACGTGCTGACCGGCTTTTCCGTCTGGTGGCTGGAACGGGGCGGCCTGCCCCAGAAGGCCGCCGCCCTGCGGCTGTTCCACCACCTGCTGACGGCCCTGGACCCCAATGGCCGGGACGCCGCGGCCATCACTGCCGCCGTGGAGGCAGCGGATTGCCGGGGAAGCACGCCGCTGCTGTTTCTCCAGGCCCGCCTGGGAGAGCGGCTGGGCCTGGATGTCTCCATCCAGCGGTCCCTGTTGGACCGGCAGGACGTCGTGAGCAATGTGTTTCTGGACAACCTGAAGACTGCGACCCACTGGGTTCTGAAGGCCGTGGGCGTGGAGTACCTGCTGGGTCAGGTGGAACAGGGAGACCGCGCCAACGTGCTCCACATCGCTACCCACTTCTCCAACCTGATGAAGGTCAGTGAGAATATCGTGGTCCGCCGGCTGGCGGGCGCTTCCCTGCTGGCCATTGCTCCGGCCCTGACGCCGGACCGCCGGAACGAGGTGGCCGTGGAGCTTTCCAAGGTGCTGGAGACCGGGCAGACGGAGATCTCCCAGTACATCCCCCAGTACCTGGGCCAGTTTGCCCTGTGGCTGACGCCCAGGGAACTGGACGAGATCGTGGATCAGATGCAGATCCTCCTCTCCTCCGCCAACACCGTGGTGGTGGCCGCCGCCCTGGCCACTGTGGGCGCCATGCTGGAGCATTATGCCGTATACGCCCAGCGGTTCCACGAGTCCCGGGAGGTACTGGAACGCCGCTGGCGGCGGCTGGCAGGCTTGCTGTTGAAGGGCCTGGCCTCTTATCGTCAGAGCGTGCGGCAGGAGGCGCTGCAGATCCTGGGCGAGCGGATCTTCGCCTCACAGACCCTCTCCTACGAGGGGAAGGCTGCCCTCTTCACCCTGATGGCCAAGAAGATCCTCTTCCTGCTGGGAGAGCAGCCGGAACAGGAGCTGAGCTTTTTCTACACCGCCGCGGCCCTCTCCCACATCTACCGCTTCATCGTCTCCTATCAGATTGAAAGCGGAGACTTCCCCTTCTACATGCCGGCAAGGGCCGCCTTCTTTCCCGGCACCTTCGACCCCTTCTCCCTGAGCCACAAGGGCATCGTCCAGGAGATCCGGGATCTGGGGATGGAGGTGTATCTGGCCATCGACGAGTTCTCCTGGTCCAAGAAGGCGCAGCCCTCCCTGGTGCGGAGGCAGATCGTCAGCATGTCCGTGGCGGACGAGTTCGACGTGTACCTCTTCCCCCACGACATCCCAGTGAACCTGGCCACGCCGGAGGACCTGGACCGGCTGCGGGAGGTCTTTTCCGGCCGGGAGCTGTACCTGGCGGTGGGCTCGGACGTGGTAGCCAACGCCTCCTCCTACAAGGCGGCACCGGTGCCGGGGTCCGTCCACTCCATGAACCACATCGTCTTCCGCCGCTCCAGCGACGCGGAGGGACGGGAGATCGACGCAGATCTGGGCTGCATCTCCGGCCGCATCATCCAGCTGCAGCTGCCCACCCATCTGGAAGACATCAGCTCCACCCGCATCCGGGAGAACATCGACCTGGGACGGGACATCTCCACCCTCATTGACCCGGTGGTACAGGACTTCATCTACCGCAACAGCCTCTATCTCCGGGAGCCCCAGTACAAGCGGATCCTCCGGGCGGGGGATCTGGAGTTCTCCCACATCTCCCAGCCGGACCGGCACCTGTGGGAGGAGTTGACGGAGGTACCGCTTCAGGGGCGGGAGCAGCCGCCGGAGATCGACCCCAGGGACGGCCTCTGCATCCTGCGGGACGCGGGATCCCGCCCCCGGGTGCTGGGTTTTCTGACCCTGCGGACCGTGAACTCCGGCGGGCTGTATGAGGCCCTGGGGGACACGGAGCTGGCGGACTATGTCCGCAAGCACACGGCGGGGCGGGTTCAGCTGCTCACCGGACTTTACACCGCCCGCGGCTCCAGCGGCAGCTATGATGTGGGCCAGCTGCTGATGACAGAGGCCCTCTCCCGCTCCCTGGGAGCGGACTGCAGCTATGCCGTGTGGCACGCCACTGCGTCGGAGGAGACGCTGGACCTGCTGGAGAGGCAAGGCTTTGTCCCGGCGGAGCTGCCCAGCGCAAAGCCCCTGCTGCTGGTGGATATGCGCTCTCCCTCCGTACTGCTGCAGAACATCCCCACCACGCTGAAGGAGCCTTTCTCCTCCGACCGTACCGTGCTGGCGGCGGTCCGCGCCGCCCACTGCCGGATGCAGCGGGCTCTCACCGGCCTGTATCCGGGTTCTCTGATCCTGTCCCTGAACGCGGAGGTCATTTACCACCGTCTGGTGCGGAAGATCGTGGACCTGAACGGCGTCCCGGCGGAGCCCACAGTGCCCCGGGTACTGGGTCCCAAGATGTGCGTACCCTTCGGCAAGATCCTGCGGGGCAATGCCATCCCCAACACCGTCACCAAGACCATCCACACCGACAAGGTCTTTGCCAGGGACCTCACCTCCTTCGCCATTGAGAACTTCCCCGGCTACGCGCCGCTGGAGAGCCAGATCCGCACCATCCACTCCTTCCGCCGGCCGGTGATCCTGGTGGACGACCTGCTCCACTCCGGCAACCGGATCCGGGCGCTGGATCCCCTCTTCCGGCAGGAGGGTGTGGTCATCGACCGGGTGCTGGTGGGCCTGCTGTCCGGCCGTGGACGGGATCTGATGGCCGCCAAGGGCCGCAGTGTGGACAGCGTCTATTTCATTCCAAATATGCGTTCTTGGTTCGTGGAGTCCACCATGTACCCCTTCATCGGCGGCGACACTGTGGGGCATGGGGAGCCCTCCGTCCCCGGCCTGACCCCAGCGGTGAACCTGATCCTGCCCTACGCCTTCCCCCGCTTCTACCGGGAGTGCGGACGGGAGGCGGTGTTCCGTTTCTCCTGTGCCTGCCTGGAGAACGCCCGGGACATCCTGCTGGCCCTGGAGACCACCTTCCGGGAGCGGTACGCCCGCAACCTCACCCTCTCCCGCCTCAGTGAGGCGGTGATCCTGCCCCTCTCCCCGGACAAGGGAGAGTGGAGATCGGAAGAGCGGTTCAGCAGGAATGCCGAGACCGA
>OMEJ01000316.1_pt1 | contig 44813 bp, 38 predicted proteins | sample 1645361 | NCBI WGS metagenome assembly OMEJ01 (sample SAMEA103958156, study PRJEB25191) | human gut metagenome
TTACTTTGGCTTTTATATCCCACAGCGGCGGCAATTTCCGAAATAGATTTATCTTTCTGCAACAGCATATTCGATGCCAACTTCATACGGTATTCTTTCATGTAAGAAGCGATGGGCATTCCATAGACTGCTTTGAAAACGGATTTCAAAGTAGTGGTGTTCATCAGGTACTGTTTTGACAACTCTTCAATTTTGGTAACTTTTTTGAAAAAATTTGGATTAGACCACCAGTTAGGGGCTAACCCTGTAACTTAACGAAATGACATTGAAGTAACATAAAAATAAGTTTTTTTGTACTGTACACAGGACAGTTCTTGACGTATACAACTGTGAAACGTATAATAGGCAAAGGATATTCAGACAGAAGATGGAGGAAATTTCATGGCATTAAGTAAAAAGCCGGTCAACGGCATGAAAGATATTTTACCGGAGGAGATGCAGATCCGGGATTATGTGCAGCAAGTCATCAAAGAGACTTACCGCAGTTTCGGATTTACGCCGATCGAGACACCTTGTATGGAAAATATTGCAAACTTGAGCAATAAACAGGGTGGAGAAAATGAAAAACTGATTTTTAAGGTAATGAAGCGCGGTGAAAAGCTGAAAGTCGCTGAAGCAAAAGAAGAAGCGGATTTAGTTGATTTTGGTATGCGTTATGATCTGACTGTTCCGTTAGTTCGTTTTTATTCGAATAATGCAAATGATCTTCCATCTCCGTTTAAGGCGATTCAGATGGGAAATGTCTGGAGAGCTGACCGCCCGCAGCGTGGACGTTATCGTCAGTTTATGCAGTGTGACATCGATATTATCGGAGAGCCGACGAACCTTGCAGAGATCGAGCTGATCTTAGCAACAACTACAACGATCGGAAAACTCGGATTTAAGAATTTCGAGATCCGCATCAATGAGCGCCGGATCTTAAAGGCGATGGCAGCATACAGTGGATTTGCAGAGGAAGATTTCGATACTGTATTTATCATCTTAGATAAGATGGACAAGATCGGACTTGACGGTGTGGCAGAGGAACTTGAAAAAGAGGGTTATGCAAAAGAGTCGATCGAGAAATACCTTGCACTTTTTAAAGGTGTTGAGGAAGCAGAAAACGGCATCAAATATCTTGCAAAGACTTTGGAGGGATATTTAGATCCTGAGGTGGAGCGTAATCTTTTAGAGATCATCGATACCGTGGAGAGTGCAAAGGCGGCTTCCTTTAAAATGGTATTTGACCCGACTTTGGTTCGTGGTATGAGCTACTATACCGGAACCATTTTTGAGATCTCCATGCCGGAGCTTGGCGCAGCCTGTGGCGGCGGTGGACGTTATGATAAGATGGTTGGAAAATTTACCGGACAGGATGTGCCGGCATGTGGATTTTCCATCGGTTTTGAGCGTATCATCCTTCTTCTGATGGAGAGCGGATTTACGGTTCCGACACAGCGTCCGAAAGTTGCATACCTGATTGAAAAGGGATGCCCTGCAGAAAAACTCGGCGAGATCATCGGAAAGGCACAGGAAGAACGTGCGGCAGGCAAACAGGTGCTGGTTGTCCGCATGAACAAGAATAAAAAATTCCAGAAGGAAAAATTAGACGCCGAGGGATACAAAGAGATTGTAGAATACTTCAATAAATAGATATCGGATAAAAGTACAATCTCTTCGAAATCATTGAGTTTTTCAATAAATAAAGTTTAATGACAGAGTGAATAATCTCTTCGAGATTGTAGAATTTTTTAATAAGTAAAAGGAAAGAGGTTTGCAGTAATGGCAGAATCAATGAAAGGCTTACACAGAAGCCATAGATGTACCGAGGTTTCAAATCAGAATATCGGTGAGACCGTAACCGTCATGGGATGGGTACAGAAGAGAAGAAATTTAGGAAGTCTGATCTTTATCGACTTAAGAGACCGTTCGGGTATCTTACAGCTCGTATTTAATGAAGAGAGCGTCGGCAAAGAGGGATATGAGAAGGCAGAGCGTTTAAGAAGTGAGTATGTGATCGCGGTAACCGGAAAAGTTGAAAAACGTTCCGCAGCAGTGAATGAGTCTTTAAAGACTGGTGATATTGAAGTGATCGCAACCGATATCCGCATCTTATCCGAGGCAGAGACACCTCCATTCCAGATCGAGGAGAACAGCCAGACAAAAGATGAAGTCCGTTTAAAATACCGTTATTTAGACCTGCGCAGACCGGATATCCAGAAGAATCTGATGCTCCGCAGCAAGGTTGCATACCTGATGCGTGACTTCATGGCAAAAGAGGGATTCCTTGAGATTGAGACTCCGATGTTATGTAAATCAACACCGGAAGGTGCAAGGGATTACCTGGTACCGAGCCGTGTCCATCCGGGACATTTTTATGCACTGCCGCAGTCACCGCAGCTTTACAAACAGCTTTTAATGTGTTCCGGTTATGACCGTTATTTCCAGATCGCAAGATGTTTCCGTGACGAGGATCTTCGTGCAGACCGTCAGCCGGAATTTACACAGGCAGATATGGAGCTTGCATTTGTGGATGTGGAAGATGTATTAGATGTCAACGAGAGACTGCTCAAATATATTTTCAAGGAAGCAATCGGTGTGGATGTGACACTGCCGCTGCCGAGAATGCCATGGCAGGAAGCAATGGACCGTTTCGGTTCTGACAAACCGGATACACGTTTTGGCATGGAACTCTGTGACGTATCCAAAGTTGTAGAGGGCTGCGGATTCTCCGTATTCACAGGAGCACTCGAAAATGGTGGTTCTGTCCGTGGTATCAATGCAAAAGGACAGGCCGGCATGCCGCGTAAAAAGATCGACAAACTGGTGGAATTTGCAAAAGGCTACGGTGCAAAAGGACTTGCTTACCTTGCAGTGAATGAAGATGGCACTTACAAATCCTCCTTTGCAAAATTCATGACAGAGGATGAGTTAAAGGCACTTGTTTCTGCAATGCAGGGAGAGCCGGGAGACTTATTATTATTTGCAGCAGACAAAAATAAGATTGTATGGAACGTGCTTGGAGCGCTTCGTCTTGAACTTGCGAAAGAATTAGATCTGCTTGATCCAAACCAGTACAACTTTTTATGGGTAACAGAGTTCCCGCTGTTAGAGTGGTCTGACGAGGAAAACCGTTTTATGGCAATGCACCATCCGTTTACCATGCCGATGGAAGAGGACTGGGACAAGATCGATTCTGATCCGGGCAGTGTGCGTGCAAAGGCATATGACATCGTATTAAACGGTACAGAGCTTGGCGGTGGTTCCGTCCGTATCCATCAGGATGACATTCAGGAGAAGATGTTTGAGGTGCTTGGATTTACCAAAGAACGCGCACATGAGCAGTTCGGATTCCTGTTAGATGCATTCAAATACGGTGTTCCGCCACACGCAGGATTGGCTTATGGACTTGACCGTCTGGTTATGCATATGGTACACGCAGATTCCATCCGTGATGTCATTGCATTCCCGAAAGTAAAAGATGCATCCTGTCTGATGACACAGGCACCTGGAATCGTGGATAAAAAACAGTTGGAAGAACTGGGACTTGAAGTTGAGGAAGTGTCAGAAGAATAAGTAAAAATCTGGCAGGGCGTCGCATGGCGCCCTGTTTTTGCTTACTTATTGGAAAATATATTATGGGGGAAAATATGGGAGAGGAAGTTAAGAAAAACGAGTCGTGGGATGCCAGATGGCTCACTATACCGGAGTTTGCTGATGCTGTGCCCCTTAATCTGTTTCATAAGGAACAGGTACAGCCGTCTGTTGAAGACATCAAAACGGCAGAATTTCAGAATGTCCATGTGTTTGTGCGCGGGCATTTTACTTTAGAGCGTGCACAGAAGATTTTCTGTAAGGTCACAGCCGATGACCATTATAAGGCATATCTGGATGGAGCGTTTATGGGGGAAGGACCTGCCGCGGCATATCATACGAAGTATTATTACAATGTTTTGGAACTGGGGACATTTGCTGCCGGGGAGCATGTGCTGGCACTCCATCTGTATTATCAGGGACTTGTGAACCGTGTGTGGAATAGCGGGGATTTGCGTTTTGCCTTTGCGGCGGAGCTGTGGGATGAAAAGGGAAAGGAGATACCGGTTTCTTTTTGCTTTTTGAAAACGGATTGTTATGAGGGAGAGACAGTCGGATACGAGACACAGTTTTTGGAAAATTTTGACAGCCGGAAATACCCGTATGGGTGGAAAAATACCGGGTTTGATGCGGACGGCTGGGAGAAACCCGTTCCGGCGGTGTGGGCAGATTATACGCTAACGAAGCAGCCAACGGAGATGCTCTCTTACATGGAATATCAGTTGGGGACTATAAAGCTGCACGCTGGTAATGAGCATCCACTAGAACCGACAAAGCTGCACTCTGATGCCGTACAGCCATTGGAACCGGCAAAGCTAGAGCACAAGTGTGCAGATCATAACGGTCACATACATCAGATCACACCGTCCGTGATAAGACAAGATCCCGATGGTTCGATGCTTCTGGATGCGGGCGAGGAGATCACAGGCATGATCCTGCTCACCGCGGAGGGGAAAGACGGCGATCAGGTGAAGTTGTTTTACGGGGAGGAACTGGACGGGAAGGGCAGTGTGCGCTATGACATGCGGTGCAACTGCTGTTACAGAGAAATCTGGACGCTGGCGGATGGCAGATGTGAGTTTGATCCGTATGATTACAAGGGATTCCGGTATGTTAAGATCGTGCCGGACGGGGGCGTTAAACTGTCGGATATCCGTTTTCTGGTAAGGCATTATCCGATGGATGAATCACTTTGTGAGTTAAAGACAGAGGAGAAAACATTAGAAAATATTTTTCAAATCTGCAAAAATGCAGTGCGTCTTGGAACACAGGAGAATTATGTGGACTGCCCGACGAGGGAAAAAGGTCAGTACTTAGGGGATGCGGTCGTGACGGCGCACGCGCAGGTACTTTTGACCGGAAAGACGGATATGCTGTTAAAATGCATCGATCAGTTTGCACAGACAGCGAGGGTCTGTCCGGGACTGCTTGCGGTTGCGCCGGGCGGCCTGATGCAGGAGATTGCAGATTTTTCACTGTTGTATTCGCAGCTCCTTTTGCTGTATTATCGTTTTACCGGGGAGAAAGAGACGGTGGACCGTTATTATGGAATCGCAGATGGGATTTTAAAACATTTTTCGCAGTATGCGAGGGAGGATGGTCTGTTAGAGCAGGTCGCTGACAAATGGAATCTTGTGGACTGGCCGGAAAATCTGCGGGATGGATATGATTTTCCACTGACGAGACCTGTGGTGGCGCTGGGCTGCCATAATGTGATCAATGCACTCTACATTGGGGCGATGGAGACGCAGAACAAGCTGGCAGAGATCTGTGGCAGGGAAATGCCGTATCAGACGAAAGAAATTAAAAAAGCATACCGGAACGCTTTTTACCGAGAAAAGACAGGAATTTTAGCGGACAGCGAGACGAGCAGCCACGCGGCACTGCATTCGAATGTTTATGCGATGTACTTTCATTTACTTCCCAAAGCGGATGAACAGAAAATACTGACATTTATGGAACAGAAGGGATTTTCCTGCGGCGTGATGCTGAGCTATTTTGTGCTGCGTGTGTTCGCAGAACGCGGACAGTACGATATGGTGTATGAGCTGCTGGTCAATGAGGGCGAACACGGATGGGTCAATATGCTGCGCGAGGGCGCAACGACCTGTTTTGAGGCCTGGGGGAAAGACCAGAAATGGAATACCAGCCTGTGTCACCCCTGGGCATCTGCACCAATCCCGATTTTGATTGAAGAGATCGCGGGTGTACATATAGACGCGGCAGAGAAGGGTGGATATTACTGGACACCGCACATCCCAAAGGAAATCAGAGAGTTCCGCCTCTGTGTGCCGGTGAAAGGGAAAAAAATCATTGTCGAAAAGAAAATGGGGGAAGCATATGCAGTTATCAGAGAAGACAAAGAATAAGTTAAAAGGCGTCATGCCAGTCACAAAAGAGGAGCGCGAGGATGCTCTGGCATCTGCATGCATGCAGGTAAAGCGTGTTCTGCCGGAATTTACGACAAAATTTCAGAATGCATACAGTGAAAATGGATTTTACCGTCCAATCGACAACGTGGAGTGGACGACGGGATTCTGGACGGGGGAGATCTGGCTTGCCTATGAATATGGCGGGGAGGACGTTCTGTTAAAGGCGGCAGAGATCCAGATGCAGGATTTTTTGCACCGGATCGAGCAGAAGATCTGTGTGGATCATCATGATATGGGATTTTTGTATACACCATCCTGTGTCGCAGGTTATAAGCTGACCGGTTCCGGGACGGGAAAAAGAGCGGCGCTCCTTGCGGCAGACCAGTTAAAGAGCCGTTTTCAGGAAAAGGGAGAATTTATCCAGGCGTGGGGCACTATGGGAGAGCCGGAAAATTACAGGCTGATCATAGACTGTCTGCTCAACGTACCGCTGCTTTACTGGGCGTCACAGGAAACGGGAGATGAGAGTTACCGTCAGATCGCTGACCGGCATGTACATACCACACTTGAAAATGTGATCCGCCCGGACTTTTCGACCTGGCATACATTTTTCTTTGATCCGGTAACTGGAAATCCGGATCACGGGGCAACCTGTCAGGGCTACCGGGACGGTTCTGCCTGGGCGAGAGGCCAGGCGTGGGGAATTTACGGAACGGCACTCGCATACCGCTATACAAAAAGAGAGGAATACAAATATATTTTCCGTGGTGTCAGTAAATATTATATAGAGCATCTGCCGAAAGATCTCGTACCGTACTGGGATCTGGAGTTTTCGGATGGTGATGCACAGCCGAGGGATTCTTCCTCCGCCTCCATTGCAGCGTGCGGAATGCTTGAGATGGCAAAATACTTATATGATGAGGAGGCGGCATTTTACCGGGATCTTGCGGAAAAATTTATTGGTTCTGTATACCGGAACTATGCGGTAAAAGATTTTGAAAAATCCAACGGGATCGTACTGCACAGCACATATTCGAACCGTTCGCCGTATAATACCTGCAATCCGTGCGGTGTGGATGAGTGCAATAGCTGGGGCGATTATTTTTACATGGAGGCGCTGACGAGGCTGCAGAAAGACTGGCAGATCTACTGGTAAAGGGGAAGAGATGGAATTTTACAGGATAAATGCGCAGATGCTCCCGAAGGTAAATTTTGTGGATGAGACAGAGATAAGACCGCCTTATGTCCACAGGAAACGCAGGGCGGGAGAACAGATCTTATATTTTATCCGGCACGGGGAGATGCATCTGCTTGAGGACGGAAAGCCTCTGATCTTAAAGCCGGGGGATGTCTGTCTGCTGGATAAGGATCGCACGCATGAGGGAACAAAGGCGACGACCTGCAATTATTATTATGTACATTTCATGCATGGGGAGATGGAACTGGTCGATGCAAAAGAAGAGGAAGTCGCCAGGCAGCAGTTTGAACGCCGGAGAAAGGCGATGGCAAAGGAGCCGTGTGAGCCTTATGGAAGTTATGATGAGAGTGAGATCTGGCTGCCGAAATACTGGCATATCAAAAAAGTCACCGACCAGATCCACATTGATGAGCTGATCAAGCAGGCGATCGCGGAGGATTACAGCACGTTTGAGAATCACAAGATTCTCTGTGCCTGCCGGATACAGGAGGCGTTGATCGAGATCGCGCGCTGTTTTGCGACAGCGGAACGCGAAAGGACTGCAGGCGGGTTCCCGGAAAGCTATTATAAAGTCCAGAAAATACAGGAATGGCTGAATGCGTCTTATGCGGCAGACATTTCGGGGGAGCGGTTAGAGGAGGAGTTTGACGGCAATTTTGATTACATGAACCGCATCTTTAAGCGCGTGACAGGACAGACCATTTTCCAGTATCTGACGGCAGTCCGCATGGAACATGCCAAGCGTCTGATCGCGCAGACGACGATGCATACCGGGGTGATCGGCCAGGAGGTCGGCTACCCGGATGAATATTATTTCAGCAAAGTGTTTAAGCGCAATGTCGGGATGTCACCGCGCGCCTACGCAGATTCTCTGTCAAAAAATAAATCATGAAAAGTCGCTAAAAGACAAAAAACGTCACTATTCTCCATTGTATCATACCTCTGTTTTTTACTATGATGTGTTTAAAAGAAAACATAGACCGTAGTAAAAAATGGAGGTATTTTTTATGATTATGAATAAAACAGAACTGTTATTAAATGAGGGATGGAAGTTTCATTTTGGAGAATGTGAGGAGGCATGGTATCAGGGATATGACGATCGTGCATTTGAGCGTGTCATGCTGCCGCATGACTGGGCAGTGGCTTATCCGTTTTCAAAACAATATTCCAGCGGCACCGGATATCTCACAGGCGGGATCGGCTGGTACCGGCTGCATTTTTATCTGCCAGAGGAATATCAGGGGAAAGCGATCCGTCTGGTATTCGACGGTGTGTATAAAAACAGCCAGGTGTGGGTCAACAGTTATTATCAGGGAAAACACCCGTATGGTTACACCGGATTTTCCTATGATATCTCTGGGATCGCACATTTTGGGGAGCAGGAAAATGTGGTCAGTGTGAAAGTGACGCACACGGACATTGCGGATTCGAGATGGTACACGGGAAGTGGGATCACGCGGAAAGTCACTCTTGTGGTGGAAGAACAGGTGCATCCGGCAGAATATGGCGTGACGTTTGTGACAGAGAAACTTGTGGCTGATGGGAAAGAGTTTCCGGAAGTGCAGGCGGCAGTCAGTATCCATCATGAGATATGCAACCAGACGAAGGAGCAGAAAACATGTGTGGTCTGCACAAAACTGTCTGATCCGCAGGGAACACCTGTGGCAGAGTGGAAAGAACAGGTACAGATCCCGGCAGGAAATACGGTATCCTGCAGCATGCATGGCACCATCCGTGATCCGAAGTGCTGGTCGCCGGAGCACCCGGATCTCTATGGGATGGAAACCTGGTATGAGACAACGGACGAGGATGGAAAGAAAATATCTTATCTTGCAGATAAACAGAAGGTAGGGATCCGTGTGGCAGAATTTGACGCGGACCGGGGATTTTTCTTAAACGGTGTGCCGATGAAAATCAAAGGTGTCTGTGTGCATCATGACGCCGGCTGTCTCGGCGCTGCGGTGACAAAGGAAGTATGGCACAGACGGTTTGCAAAACTAAAGGAATGTGGCTGTAATGCGATCCGGTGCAGCCACAACCCGCATATGCCGGAACTGTATGAGCTGTGCGACACGATGGGATTTCTTGTGATGGATGAGGCGTTTGATGAGTGGGAAAATGCAAAAAACAAATGGTCCACGGGACACAATGTTTATCCGCCAAAACATCAGGGTTATTTTGAAGATTTTCCAGAATGGCACGAAAAGGATCTGCGTGCCATGGTAAGGCGTGACCGCAATCATCCGTCCATCATTTTGTGGAGCATCGGAAATGAGATTGACTATCCAAACGATCCGTATTGTCATCCGAGTTTTCTGGAGATGACCGGAAATAACGACGCGAACAAACCGGCGGCAGAACGGCAGTATGATCCGGCAAAACCGGACATGCGAAGACTGCTTCCGATCGCCGAAGAACTTTCCAGTATTGTAAAGAGTGAAGATGAGAGCCGTCCGGTCACCATGGCACTTGCCTACCCGGAGCTGTCTGCAAAGCTTGGTATGTTAGAGCATCTGGATGTGGCAGGCTACAACTATAAGGAGCAGTATTACGAAGCCGATCACAAAGATTTCCCTCAGATCCCGTTTTTAGGGAGTGAAAACGGGCACAGCTATGAGGCGTGGGATGCGGTAAAATCAAATGATTATATCAGCGGACAGTTTTTGTGGACGGGGATCGATTATTTAGGGGAGGCACATGGCTGGCCAATTCATGGATCGGGAGCCGGGATTTTGGACTGCGCCGGATTTGAAAAAGCAAGATATTTCCGCAGGAAATCGTTGTGGTGTGAAGAACCGCAGCTTTATCTTGCCACAAGACTGTGGAGTGAGGAGTCTGCCGAGTGGATTCCGTGCCAGGAAAACTGGAATTATAAAGCCGGAGAAAAAGTCATCGTAATGTGTTACTCAAATCTGCCGGAGACAGCTGTTTTTATCAATGGAAAAGAGGCTGGCAGACAGATCGGCTACAACGACGACGGTGCATATCGTTTTGAGGTACTCTGGGAGGCAGGGATCCTTGAGGCGAGCGGTTATGATGAAAACGGAAATATCATAGAACAGGAGAGACTGCTTACAACGCAGAACGCCGCTGGTATCAAAGCTGAGGTCTATCAGCCGGAGAAGATTCATTTTTCAGAGACACAGGAAAATGGATATCTCTATCAGGTCGCGCTCACACTTGTGGATCAAAATGGGCAGAAGGTTGTCTGGGATGACAGAAAACTGCGTGTGGCAGTGAGCGGGGCAGGCATGTTAGCAGGAATTGAGAACGGGGATCTGTCGGATGTGACTCCATATGCGGAAAACATGAGAAAGACAAAGGATGGAAGGCTCATGATTTATGTGAGAAGAATAAAAAAGGGAAAAATCCGTGTAGAAATTTCAGAGACAGACAGCATAGCGGAAATAAGTACTATCACAGAAAAAAACAGAATCACAGGAAAGACCGGCATAGCAGAAAAAGACAGCACAGAAGAAAAAGGAGGAATGCATCTTGAAGTGGAAATGGATTGATGCAGACTGCACCAGCGTTACCACGGCAGAGGGAACGCTGACGCTGAAGGGACTGTTTATCCCGTTGTTTATTGAACAGCTTTTGATGAATATGACCGGTACGGTCAATACGCTGATGCTTGGGCACTATGCGGATGATGCGGTCGCGGCAGTCGGTGCGGCAAACCAGGTGATCGGATTTTTGTACACGTTTTATGCGGTATTCAGCGGCGGCGCATCGGTCGTCATCAGCCACAGACTAGGGGCGGGAGATGAAAAAAGGGCGTCGGATGCAGCGTTTACCTCCATCGTGTGCGGAGGTGCAATCAGCCTGATCTTAGGAACGATACTGGCATTTTTTGCAGGTGCAGTCATGCGTCCGATGCAGTTAGAAACATCGGTGTATGAGATGGCGGTGGTATATTTTCGCATCTGTATCGGCTTTTCCGTACTGCAGGGCATTATTTCTGCTATCTCCGCGGTACTGCGCAGTTATGGAAAACCGAAACTTGCAGTGACGGTATCTTTGTTTATGAATATCGTGAATGCAGTGTTAAATTACGTTGTGATTTTCCAGCCGGTGAAAATTGTGCCGGAGGGCGTGGAAGGTATCGCAATGGCAAACGTGGCAAGCCATGGGACGGCACTTTTACTTGGCGTCTGGTTTCTGTTCCATTGCGGACTGCATCTTGATTTTGCATCGAAAAATTTAAAGACATTATCCTGCGTGGGTGGAATCTTAAAGATCGGATTGCCGGGAGGGATCAGTTCCCTGTCGTATTCCTTTTCACAGATCGTGTCAACATCGATCTTAGCAGTGCTTGGAACAGCGGCGCTCACCGCAAAGATCTATGTTTCATCCATCGTGTTTTATGTCTATGTGACCGGAATGTCACTTGGACTTTCCACGGCGATCCTGATGGGATGGATGACGGGGGCAAAGGAGTATGAAAAGGCATACCGGCTGAACCAGCAGGTGTTAAAAATCGCGGTCAGCTTAAATATCGTGCTTTCGGTTCTGATCTTTCTCTGCCATAGACCATTGATGCATTTGTTTACGCAGAGTGAGGAGATCATCGGGATGACGGGCGTGATCTTTTTTATCGATATTTTTGTGGAAATCGGGCGTGCATTCAACCATGTCGAGGACAATTCGCTCCGGGGAGCGGGGGATGTGTTCTTTCCGATGGTCATCGCCGTGATTTCCTGCTGGGGCGTCAGCATTTTGTTTGCATATCTGCTTGGGATACGCATTAGGATGGGGCTGGCAGGATGCTGGATCGCGTTCATGCTCGATGAGATGTTCCGCGGAAGTATCTTTTTCATCCGTTTCCGCTCACGAAAATGGACGAAAAAAAGAATCTGACCCTATATTGACAAACCTGCAAAATCCCGATAAAATTAACTTGAAAACGTTTTCAAATATGACTTTTTAAGGGGGATGGCCGATGGGAAGTGAGTTAAATATTTATAAAATTGCACAGGAAGCGGGAGTTTCACCGGCAACAGTGTCGAGAGTCATGACAAAAAATGCGAGGGTGAGCGAGGAAAAGAGAGCGCGTGTGGAAGCAGTGATCCGCAAATATGATTACAGGCCAAACGCGCTTGCGCAGGGACTGATCAAGACGAAAACGAACGTCATCGGTGTGCTTGCTGCAGATCTGGTCAATCCTTATTATTCATCCATGGTGGAAAACTGTGAGAAGGAGATCATTGCGCGCGGGTATGTGCCAATGATCTGCGGAACATTAAGCAATCCGGATCTTGAGGTGGAATATATTCAGAAAATGTTTGACATGCGTATGGATGCGATCATCATTATCGGGGGAAAATCAGACAGCCTTGTCACGGAGCCGGAATACGCAGATCTGATCAACCGTGTCGCTGAATCCATCCCGGTCATCACAACAGGAAAGGTAGAGGGCGGTGAGTGCTGCCAGGTCACGATCGACGAGGCGGAGGGCATGAACCAGAGCATGGAATGTCTGATCGGTTTAGGTCACAGGCGCATTGCACTGATCGGCGGAGTCGAGGAGATGAAATCCACTTACGATAAGCGTATCCGCTACCGCAGTCTGCTGCGAAAGAACGGTCTGACCTACCGTGAGCGCTATGTGATCAATTCCAATTATTCGGTCGAGGGCGGTTATCAGGGGTTCGAGGCACTCTTTCAGGGAAATAAGACACTTCCCACGGCGGTGATCGCGATCAATGACTACAGTGCAGTGGGTGTGATGCGTTCCATCAAAGAGCATGGACTTAGGATCCCGGAGGATATTTCCCTCATCAGTTTTGATAATACGTTTATCGTAGATACCGTCATACCAAGGCTGAGCAGTATTTCCTATGATTATGAAGCATTTGGAAAGCTTTTGGTTGACACCGCATTAGATAAGATTGGCGGAAAAGAAGTACCGGAGGTACAGAAAGTAACACCGACTCTGATCATCAGAGAATCCGTAGCGGAGTTAAAACGGTAAAATCCGTTAGAATGACGGAAAAATAAAATAAATGTGAAATAAATATGTACAAAAAGTAAAATAACCTGTTGACAACTCATAATATGTATTGTAATATAACAATATGAAAAGGGTTTCAAATTAAAAAGCACTATAAAATACACAACTGGTGTAAAAGCCGGCTGCATGGATGGGATTTACGCAGCGAAGGTGTAAGATAAGTGCTGGAAACATGCAAAAAAGAAGATATAAAGGCGTTTCTGACACTTAAGATCAAAAAATATTACACCTTATGGAAGATGGCAGACAGTTTTGTGAAAAATATAAGTGCTTTGTTTTTACAAGGTTTTGAAATCGGTTTCAAGAAAACGTTGGAGAGGGGAAAATATATGAAAAAGGAGAACGGTGTTACAAAACAGGTTGGCAAAAAACTAAACTTCTGGCAGAAACTCTGGAAGTACCGTGTACTGACACTGATGTGTGTCCCGGCAATGATTTTTTTCTTTGCATTTAACTATATGCCATTGCCAGGAATCTATGTTGCGTTTGTTAAATACAATTACCGCGATGGTATTTTTGGAAGCAAATTTGTAGGGTTACAGAATTTTGAGTTCCTCTGGGAATCAGGAAAACTTTTATCACTGACGAAAAATACAATTTTATATAATCTGGCATTTATCCTTCTTGGAAATTTACTTGCGGTCGTGGTAGCGATCCTTTTAAATGAAATGAGATGTAAATGGTTCAAGAAAGTATCACAGACGATGATGTTTCTTCCATATTTCATTTCACAGGTTTTAGTCGGATTTCTGGTATTTAACTTATTAAATTATGATACCGGATTTGTAAATGAGATCCTTACTAGACTTGGAATGGAAAAATGGGGACCTTACAGTGATCCACATGTATGGCCGGTACTTTTGGTTATCATTTATCTGTGGCAGCAGACAGGTTACAACTCCGTTGTATATTTTGCATCTATCTGCGGAATTGACGCAGAGATGATAGAGGCATCCAAGGTCGATGGAGCAAATGCATTTCAGAGGATTCGTTACATATTGCTCCCGAGTTTAAAACCTACCGTGATCATCCTGTTACTGTTTGCATTGGGCGGCATCGTAAAAGGTAATTTCGGATTGTTCTACAATATCATTGGTACGAACTCCTTATTATATGACACGACAGATATTATTGAGACGTTTGTTTACAGGGCTACGATGACAGATTTTAACTTCTCGACAGCGTCGGCAGTCGGTCTGTATCAGTCAGTCGTTGGTTTTGTGATCGTTATGATCGTAAACTATGTGGTTAAGAAAATTGAACCGGATTATTCCCTGTTTTAATATCTATGGAGGTCGACTATGAAGAAAAATAACAGCAATAAAGTAAAACTTGGAGCTTCTGATAAGATTGTGCGGGGATTTGGATATGTAGTGATTACAATCTATGCACTGGCATGTATATTTCCATTCCTGTTGATTCTTGGAAGTTCATTTACGGCAGAAGAAGTGATCCGTACGGAAGGTGTACAGTTGATTCCGAAACAGTTTACACTGGCAGCTTATGAGATGGTCTGCAAGGGCGGTGGTATCTGGAAATCCTATCTGCTCACGATCATCCTGACGGTGGTCGGTACAGCGATCGGACTGACGATCATAGCAATGACAGGCTACGCATTACAGAGAAAAGATTTCCCGTTCCGCAACGGAATTTCCTTCTACATATATTTTACAAGCCTGTTTTCCGCAGGACTTGCACCGTACTATCTTCTGATGACACAGACTTACCACTTAAAGGACAGCTATTTTGCAGTTTTATTACCGCTTATGATGTCGCCGTGGCTGATCATCATGATGAAAAACTTTGTGAAGGCGATCCCGCATGAGATTACAGAGTCCGGCAAGATCGACGGCGCCGGGGATATGAAGATCTTTGTTTCCCTGATCCTGCCAATGTTAAAACCGGCACTTGCGACGATCGGATTATTCCTTGCACTGGGATACTGGAATGAATGGTATCAGTCCTCTCTCTTCTTAAGCTCGAAAGTGGATGTAAAACCGTTACAGTATACATTATATGAAGTTGTAAATAAAATGGATCAGCTTAAAAACTCCATTGCAGGACAGTATATATCATTGGCAGATATTCCGACAGAGGGAATCAAGATGGCAAATGCGATTCTTGCAACCGGACCGATCATTTTCCTGTATCCATTCGTTCAGAAATATTTTATCAGCGGTATTACCGTTGGAGCCGTAAAAGGCTGATCGATACGATTATCGCTCTGCATGGGGCAGAGTCATAATAAAAGCAGTTTTGTCTTAGAAAAAGACAGATCTGCTGCAAAAATAAATCATATGGAGGGTATGGTATGAAGAAAAGATTTAAGAGACTTGGGGCAATGTTACTCGCAGGTACAATGTTACTTGGCGCCACAGCCTGTGGCGGAGGAAGCAATTCTTCCACAACAGGAAATGCAGCAAAATCGGAAGACAGTGCATCCACTACGGAAACAGGGGGAACGACAAGTAGTGGTGACATTGACACATCCGAACATGTAGTGATCACTTATATGGTGACCGGTGATAAACCGGATGGTAAGAGCGCAGAGCGTCTCGATGAGATGATGGAAAAACTGAATGCGATCCTGACCGAAAAAGTAAATGCAGAACTTGAGATTTATTACATCGGATGGACAGATTATCTCTCCAACTACAATCTGACACTGGCACAGATGGATGGTTCTGTCGACCTTGTCGGAACTGCTTCTGACTGGCTCGATGCCTGGCCAAACGCAAAGAACGGAGCATTCTTAGAGCTTTCCGAGGATATGTTAAAGACCTACGCACCAAAAACATGGGAGAGCGTAAGCCAGGATCACTGGGATCTGTGTAAATATAACGGCTCAATCTATCTGATCCCGGAGGATAATTACGCACAGTGGACCAACCATGGATTCATCTATCGTCTTGACTGGGCAAAAGAAGCAGGACTGACAGATGGTGTCAAGAGCTGGGAAGACCTTACAACTTACTTTAAATATGTAAAAGAAGCATATCCGGATGTGATTCCATGGGATTCTGACGGTACACAGTATGCACAGATGGCAAACGGCTGGATCACCTCCCACAGCAATTTTGTTGCAATCGACGGTGTCTGTTCCGGCGCATTATGGGGCGGTACAAAAGATGACCTTTACACGATCACAACACCTGCATACACAGACACAGATATGATGGTTGAGTATGCAAAATTAATGAAAGAATGGGATAACATCGGCGTATGGAAGACAGATGTATTAAACAATACTGCTTCCTCAAACCGTGATGATTACCGTATCGGTCGTGTTGCAGCAGAGCAGCACCACACACAGACCTGGACAGATCTTTGCAGTGCAACTCCGTCAAATACGATTTATCAGGATGATCCGGATGCAGAGTCAGGTTTCTTCTACTTCGGAGAAGAGACCGGAAACGTGGTAGCACTTTCCATCACACACGGTGCAATGGCAGTTTCCGCAGCAAGCAAGAACCCGGAAAGAGCACTGATGGTATATGATTTATTAAGAAATGACGAAGAATGCTACAGATTACTCTGCTATGGTATTGAAGGCGTATCTTACGAGATCAACGATGAGGGACTCCGCACAACTCCGGAAGGCTACAACTCAGACACAGACAACATCAACGGTATGACCAACTGGTGGTGGGGGCGTAACGACGATCTTGAGATCAGAGACGCTACAAGAAACTGGGATGCAATTGACAAACTTTACAGTGAGTATGATTCCTTAAAGATTGATTATCCGTATGGACAGTTTGTACCGGAAGTTGATGATATCCAGTCTAAGATCGATAACATCAACGAAGTATATACCAACTATACAAAACAGATCTCTTATGGTAAATATCAGGGAACTGCGGAGGAGATCGTTGCAGAGATGCAGTCAGCATTAAAACAGGCTGGTATTGAAGAAGTAACCGCAGCACTGCAGGAACAGTTTGATGCATTATACAAATAGGTATACAATAAAGGCATGATGTGCCGCTATTGAACAGAAGGTGTTGATTCTAAGAAATAGGGGATCAACACCTTTTGTTATAGGAAAGAACTGATACAAAAGGAACATTTTGTGAAAAAGAGGAGAGATGGCATGGGCAATTTTGAGATCACAGACAATTTTTATCTGGATGGAAAACCGTTTCAGATCATATCGGGTGCAATTCATTATTTCAGAATCGTTCCGGAATACTGGCAGGACAGACTTGAAAAATTAAAGGCAATGGGATGCAATACAGTGGAGACATATATCCCGTGGAACATGCATGAACCGAAAAAAGGTGAATTCCACTTTGAGGGGATGCTTGACATAGAACGATTTGTAAAAACGGCGCAGGAACTTGGGTTATATGTGATTTTAAGACCGTCGCCGTACATTTGTGCGGAGTGGGAATTTGGCGGACTGCCGGCGTGGCTGTTAGCGGAAGATGGAATGAAACTGCGCGTTTCCTATCCGCCGTTTTTAAAACATGTGCAGGATTACTATGATGTATTATTGAAAAAAATCGTGCCGTATCAGATCAATTACGGCGGGCCGGTCATTTTGATGCAGGTCGAAAATGAATACGGATATTATGCAAACGACAGGGAATATCTGCTTGCAATGAGAGATAAAATGCAAAAAGGCGGTGTCGTTGTCCCGCTTGTTACCTCGGACGGACCGTTTGAAGAAAACTTAAACGGGGGTCATTTAGAAGGCGCGCTGCCGACCGGAAATTTTGGATCTAAGACCGAGGAGCGCTTTGAAGTCCTGAAAAAATATACGGATGGCGGACCACTCATGTGTACGGAGTTCTGGGTAGGCTGGTTCGATCACTGGGGAAATGGCGGTCATATGACCGGCAATCTGGAGGAGAGCGTCAAGGACCTCGACAAAATGTTAGAACTTGGTCATGTCAATATTTACATGTTTGAGGGCGGTACGAATTTTGGATTTATGAACGGCTCGAACTACTATGATGAGCTGACCCCGGATGTGACGTCGTATGATTATGATGCGCTATTGACGGAGGACGGACAGATCACGGAAAAATACCGCAGATACCGCGACGTCATTGCAAAATACAGAGAGATACCGGAAGTTACATTTACGACCGAGATCAAAAGAAAGGCATATGGAACACTGCCAGTAAAAGAAAAGGTAAGCCTGTTTTCAGTGCTGGATGACCTCAGTGCTCCGGTGGAGAGCAGTTTTCCGCAGAGCATGGAAAAACTGGGGCAGAATTACGGCTATATTTTATATCATTCCACATTAGATACGGAGGAGAAACTCGAAAAACTCCGCCTGTGGGAGGCAAACGACCGTGCCAATATTTTTGTGGATCAAAAACCGGTCACAACACTTTACGATCTGGAACTTTTAAAAGAAAAAGAGCTGGATGTCACGTTTGAAAGGGGAGCTGATTTTGATATCCTGATGGAAAATATGGGGCGTGTCAATTTCGGACCGCGCATGGAGCACCAGAGAAAAGGCATCGGTCAGTGCGTGCAGGTCAACGGACATATGCATAACCACTGGAAACAGTACACGCTGCCGCTCGACAATATCGAAAAAGTTGACTTTTCCAAAGAATACAAAGAAGGACTGCCGGGTTTTTACCGTTTCACGGTGGATATCGATGAGACGGCAGATACATTCCTGGATTTTGAGGGATGGGGAAAGGGCTGTGTCTTTGTCAACGGATTTAATATCGGAAGATTCTGGGAGATCGGACCACAGAAAAGACTCTATATCCCGGCGCCGCTGCTGAAAAAGGGCGAAAACGAGATCATCGTATTTGAGACGGAGGGAAAGACCCGCGATACGATCGTGTTGAAGGATGAGCCGGATATTGGCTGAGTGTCCACGAAAATAAAAATCAAGTAATATGAATGGAGCAGGGTATGGCAGGATATTTATTTGTACATTTTACCGGGGAACAGAAGGACGGCGAGCAGATCTATTTTTCCGTGAGCCGGGACGGACTGCACTGGACGGATCTAAACAATGGAAAACCGGTACTGTATTCACATATCGGTGAGTGCGGTGTGCGCGATCCGTTTCCGGTAAAAAATCCGATGAACGGACGTTATTATCTGATCGCAACCGATCTTCGGATCGAAAAGGGTGAAGGCTGGCAGGCAGCGCAGGAGCGCGGCAGCAGAGATATCATTATCTGGGAATCAGAAGATCTTGTGCACTGGGAAAAGGAGCGTTCCCATACAGTCGGCATCCGTGAGGCTGGCTGTGTCTGGGCGCCGGAGGCTGTGTTTGACGAGGAAGAACAGGCATTTTTAGTCTTTTTTGCATCCAAAGTAAAATGTGATGGGGAAGAGACTGCAAAACACCGTATCTATGCCGCTTATACAAAGGATTTTGTCACATTTTCGGACACATTTTTATACGTGGAACGTGAGCGGGATGTGATCGATACCACGATTTTAAGGAGTAACGGAAAATATTACCGGATCTCAAAGGATGAGACCGACAGCAGGCTGATCTTAGAGGAGGCAGACAGTCTCCGCGGGGATTTTAAGCGGATCGCCTGTCCGGTTTTTGAAAAATTAAAAGGCGTGGAAGGCCCGGAGGGCTATCTTTTGCCGGATGGCAGGAGCTGGTGTGTGATCGCAGACCAGTTTGCCGAGGGAAAAGGATATCTGCCGATGATCACGGAAAATCTGTCATCGGGTGATTTCACGATTTTGGAAAAAGAAAAATATGATCTTGGCAGGACGAAAAAAAGACACGGCGGGGTGCTGGAATTAAGTGATGTAGAGTATGAGAGATTAATTAAGGCAGAAATGGAGGGTTAACATGTTATATCCACAGGAAAATAAGATTCGTGGGATCATTGATTTAAACGGAGTGTGGGATTTTGCACTCGGGACAACGGAGGAACCGAAAGATACGGTAACATTGCCGGATCAGATGGAGCCAATTGCAGTTCCGGCATCTTACAACGATCAGAAGGATGATATTGCTTACCGGAATCATTACGGTTATGCGTATTACCGGAGAAATATTACAGTGCCTTCTTATTACAAGGGACAGAGACTGGTGCTTCGCTTTGACGCAGTAACACATTTTGCAAAAATTTATCTGAATGGGGTATTGCTCACACAGCATAAAGGAGGATTTCTTCCATTTGAAGTGGATATCACTGACAAATTATGTGCAGGGGAGAGTGCAGAACTGGTCGTTGCTGTGGATAACCGCATTAATCACAGCACACTTCCGGTTGGAAATGAGGAGGGAACCTCATTTATGGGAGCAGACAATGCAGGAGTGCCGGGAGTTGAAGCTGCAAAACGCTGGAGAAAACCACAGAATCTTCCTAATTTTGATTTCTTTAATTATGCAGGGATCAACCGTCCGGTCAGAATTTATACGACACCGAAGGCGTATATCAAAGATGTAACGCTTGTGACAGATATCCGTGGAACAGATGGCATTGTGAATTATCAGGTTAAGACTTCAGATACAGATGGACAGGAAGTTGTACTGCAGATCTTAGATGCCAATGGAAATGAAGTGGCACAGGCAAAAGGCACTTCCGGGGAGATCGTGATACCGGATGCAAAACTGTGGGAGCCATATCCGGGAACACCGTATCTGTATACGGCAGCAGTCACGTTCGGTGATGATTATTATGAGGAGCCGTTTGGCGTGCGTACGGTGCGCGTGGAGGGGACTTCATTTCTGATCAATGGAAAACCATTTTACTTCAAAGGATTTGGAAAACATGAGGATTCCGCATTTCACGGACGCGGTATGGACGTCTGCCTGGATGTCAAAGATGTCAATCTGATCCACTGGCTGCATGCAAATTCTTTCCGTACCAGCCATTATCCATATGCGGAAGAAATGTACCGTCTGTGTGACCGCGAGGGAATCGTGATCATTGACGAGGTTCCGGCAGTCGGGATCGGTGCCGGAGCGGGCATAAATCCTTATGAAACATTCCCGATCCGCGAGCACCATGAGCAGGTCATTAAAGATATGATCGCACGCGACAAGAATCATCCGTGCGTTGTCATGTGGTCACTTGGAAATGAACCGGATACGGAAAATTTTCCGGAATCTGCATACAAGTACTGGCATTCCCTCTATGAACTGGCACATGAGACAGACCCGTCAAATCGTCCGGTCACTTTGGTCTGCTGTCAGAACAACTATGAAAAAGACATGGTCACAAGGAGCATGGATGTCGTCTGCATCAACCGCTACTATGGCTGGTACAATTTGTCCGGAGATCTTGATGCTGCCTGCTATGGACTGAACCTGGAACTGGATTTCTGGGAAAAACAGAATAAACCTGTCATGATTACCGAGTACGGTGCCGATGCTGTAGCCGGCATCCATGAGTGTGTGCCGGAAATGTTCTCGGAGGAATTTCAGGTGGAGTTTTACAAGAGACAGAATGCGCAGTTTGATAAGAGGAAGTTCTTTATCGGTGAACATGTCTGGAACTTTGCGGATTTTGCGACTGTGCAGGGATGCATGAGAGTCGATGGTAATAAAAAGGGACTGTTTACGAGAGAGCGCAGACCGAAAATGGCGGCGCATTACTTTAAAGAGAGATGGGGAGAGATACCTAATTTTGAGTATAAGGGTTAGGTGGTAAAGCACAAAGCGGGAGCCACAAACTAAAGGAGAAATCATGTCAAAAAATATTCGTGAAATCAACATCAACCAGATAAAAATCCACGACACATTCTGGTCTGCCATGCAGCACCGCATGACAGACACCGTCATTCCGTTTCAGGAGAAAGTATTAAACGATGAAGTGCCAGGCGTGGAAAAAAGCCATGCCATTGAAAATTTTCGTATTGCCGCAGGTTTAAGCGAAGGAGAATTTTACGGTATGGTCTTTCAGGACAGTGACGTCGCAAAATGGTTAGAGGGTGTCGCCTATTCGCTTGCGGTAAAGCCGGACAATGAGTTGGAAGCGCGTGCGGATGAGATCATTGACATCATCGAAAAGGCACAGCAGCCGGATGGCTATCTTGATACCTTTTTTATTGTAAAAGAACCGGAACACCGCTGGCAGAATTTGCAGGAGTGCCATGAACTTTATTGTGCCGGACATATGATGGAGGCAGGAGTCGCCTACTATCAGACAACCGGAAAAGACAAACTGCTTCATGTGGTGGAGCGTCTTGCTGACCATATTATTTCCATGTTCGGGGAAGATAAAGAGCCGGGGATTCCGGGGCACCAGGAAGTTGAGATCGGACTGATGAAACTTTACCGTGCGACCGGAAAAGAGAAATATAAGGATATGGCACGGTATTTTTTGGAAGAGCGCGGAAAAAATCCAAATTACTTTTACGAGGAAAAGAAAAAAAGAGGCTGGCAGCACTGGGGGCAGTACAGCTTAGAGCCGTTAGATCAGAGATATACGCAGACACATGCCACGATCTATGAGCAGAAAGAGGCGGTTGGGCACAGTGTGCGTGCCGTTTATATGTACACGGCGATGGCAGACCTTGCCGGGGAAGATAAAGATCAGAGACTTTATGAGGCGTGTCAGACTCTGTGGGATAATATTGTAAAGAAAAGAATGTACATCACCGGCGGCATCGGTTCTACGGTTGAGGGCGAGGCATTTACGATTGACTATGATCTGCCAAACGATATGGCATATGCGGAGACCTGCGCGTCGATAGGAATGATCTTTTTTGCAAAGAGAATGTTGGAAATAAAACCACTTGGAATTTATGCCGATATCATGGAACGGGAATTTTACAATGGAACCATCAGCGGTATCCAGTTGGATGGAAAACAGTTTTTCTATGTGAATCCGCTTGAGGTAAATCCGGGAACATCCGGCACGATCTTTGGTTATAAACATGTATTGCCGACCCGTCCGGGCTGGTATGCATGTGCATGCTGTCCGCCGAACCTGGTACGTCTTGTAACTTCACTGGGAACTTATGCATGGAGTGAGAGTGAAACGACGCTCTATTCACATCTGTTTCTGGGACAGACAGCAGATTTTGAAAAAGCGGTTGTCAAGGTAGACAGCAGTTACCCGTGGGAGGGAAAAGTAACCTATCAGGTAAAGGCGAAGATGAAAGACGCATTTGAACTGGCAATCCACATTCCGTCCCATATCCGCATGGATACACTTTGCGTGACAGTCAATGGAGAAAAGACAGATGCAGCATCCTGCATAAAAGACGGATATCTTTATCTGAAGCAAAACTGGGGAGAAAATGATGTGATTGAGCTTACATTTGATCTTCCGGTACGCAAAATTTATGCAAACACAAACGTGCGTGAAGATGAAGGCTGTGTCGCCCTGATGCGTGGTCCGGTTGTTTACTGTTTTGAGGGAGTTGACAATGGCGAATGTATTCAGGCACTTCGTATACCAAGAGAGATCAAAGCTGAGACGGAACTTTGCAAAGAAGGTGTATTAGCGGGAAATGTGCTGATCCATCTGCCGGGATACCGGATGGAGAGCAGTGATGCACTTTACTCCGAGGAACGCCCGAAGCGGACAGATGTGACGCTGACCGCAATTCCTTATTATGCGTGGGCGAACCGGGGAGAAAACCAGATGCGTGTCTGGATGCCGGAGGAGTGATCTTTCCGACTAGTTTTCTACACGAAATACCAGACATCCGTGTGCTGGCGGTGTGACAGAAATGGCACTGCCGGATACGGATGTTTTTTCTTTGCTCCAAAGTTCCGTCAGGCTGGCATCTTTGTGGGCACAGGGTTCATCGCCGACATGGAGCGTTTCGATGTCACAGTGGATCGTCTGTGTCTCATCCGATAGGTTGAAGAAGGCGGCAAAGTGTTCACCGGTAACTGCATTGTATGCACACCAGATGGCTTTTTCATCGTCAAGACATACCTGATGCGGCTTGCAGTCCGGGGTTAACATGGACAGCACATCGCGGTTAGTAAGAAGGGCAAGTGTGGCGTCATCTAACTTTGTCAGTTCACAGCCAAGCATCAGAGGGGAACCGAAGAGACACCAGAGCGTTAACATGGTATGCTGTTCCTCCGGTGTAAAATTAGTGTACCATTCATGACCGAATCCTTTTCCAAGCCAGCCGAGCGGAAGCATATCGCAGTCCGGGTAACATCCTTTTGCCACATGGTTCTGCCAGAGCTCACAGCGGTGGAACATATCTTTTAACAGATCCCATTTATCCCAGAAATCATCGGTGATACGCCACATATTTGCATAAGTCTCATAGTGCCATGCGTGTTCGATCAGTGCAGGTCCCGGAGAAAGGGATAAAACGATCGGCCTGCCACAGCGTGCGATCGCCTTTGCGAGCATTTCTATCTCATGGCGTGCAGAATAAGGATTGGCCGGATAGATATTGGTATTACAGATATCATCGCACTTGATGAAATCAACACCCCAGGAAGTATAAAGTTCCATCAGGGAATCATAGTAAGCCTGTCCTGCCTCCGTATCGCGGACACCGTACATATCCGGGTTCCATCCACAGATGGAGGAAGGATTTGCGACCATATCGGCAGTCACGTTGCTGCCCTTGATCTTACAATGGTTATGCGCAGCAGTTCTTGGGATTCCGCGCATGATATGGATACCGAATTTTAAACCGAGACTGTGGATATAGTCAGCAAGGTGGGTAAAACCGGTTCCGTCCGCAGAAGATGGAAAACGTGCCGGATCCGGCTGCAGTCTTGAAAATTCATCCATGGCAACATCCGCAAACGGGATATATTGGAACTGATCGCGCATGGAACCGGCACCGATCGCGTACCATTCGATATCAACGACGATATATTCCCATCCAAACTCCTTTAAATGTGCAGCCATGTAATCTGCATTTGCTTTCACGGCATCTTCTGTCACAGTGGTGTCATAGTAATCGTAGCTGTTCCAACCCATAGGCGGCAGCGGTGCAAAATTATTTTTGTTCATAAAAAACCTCCAGAATTGATTTCCTAAGCCGATTATACTATATAGAAATTACAATACAATACGCATTGCATTTCTTTTCACATTTTTTTATAATGAAAATAATGTTGGAACCGTTATTTGATTCTGACATTATTAAAATCAGAATGACAAAAGACATATCACGATAATAAGAAAAATAAGAGGAATAATCATGTCCGAAAAGAAAAAAGTAAAGATAAACGGTTTTGTTTTTACGGATGAAGCGGAAGCAGAGCAGGCGAAAAAGGAAGCACATGGGATTCATTATGTGGAAGAACGCGCAGATATGCATCATCCGGAAACGGTGCTTGAAATATATAATAAAATGGTGAAGCAGGAACTGTTTGAAACAGCGGTTGGATTTACATACTTAAAAGAACTACAGGAATATCTGATTCAGAATCCGTCCATTAATAACAGTGATATTCTTCCGATTTCCGTGACACATCCGGTGTTAGAGGAGAGCCTCCGGAAAAAATTAAGGATTTCTGCAAAAAACAGGGCGAGCGAAAAGAAGGCGTCAAAAAAAACGGATGGATACCGCAAAAAATATGAGATCACGTTATTTATATCTGTGATACTGGCAGTCAGCGTGATCGGAATGTTTATCGTTGCATCGACGAGCGACAGTCCGACGATCATCAATTATGAAAATAAGCTGATTGATAAATATGCGGCGTGGGAGCAGGAACTTGATGAGAGGGAAGCCGCGTTAAAGGAACGTGAACAGACGGTGGAAGAACCATAGAAGACATCACATTTATTTCATAATTATCTGTTAGGATAACATGCAGGTTTGTACTCTGGCACAAATTTGAGATGTGCAAAAAAGCAGCGCAGAAATGAGGAACAAAGATGGAAAAAATTAAAATATTAGTTGTGGATGATGAAAGCAGAATGAGAAAATTAGTCCGTGATTTTCTGGTCAGGGAAGATTATGAGGTGTTAGAAGCGGGAGATGGAGAAGCAGCACTCGATATTTTTTATCAGGAAAAAAATATTGCATTGATCATTTTAGATGTCATGATGCCAAAGATGAACGGATGGGAGGTCTGCAGGGAAATCAGGGAGACTTCGAAAGTGCCAATTATCATGCTGACGGCGAAGGGGGATGAGGAGGACGAGCTGACAGGGTTCGAACTTGGAGTTGATGAGTATATCTCAAAACCGTTTTCTCCGAAGATCTTAGTTGCGCGTGTCGGTGCAATTTTAAGAAGAAGCGGAAAGGCACCGGAGGAGGGAAAACTTCTTTCCATCGGCGGCATCGTGATCGATCAGACTGCACATACAGTGACGGTGGATGGCAGACAGATCGAATTAAGCTTCAAGGAATTTGAACTGCTTACCTATTTTATGGAAAACGAAGGCATTGCACTTTCCAGGGAAAAGATTCTTAATCATGTCTGGAACTATGATTATTTCGGGGACGCCAGAACAATCGATACACATGTCAAAAAACTGCGTGCCAAGATCGGTGAAAAAGGAGATTACATCAAAACCATCTGGGGCATGGGTTACAAATTTGAAGCAGAAGAAAATGGCAGTGATAAGTAATGATGAAAAGCAGGAAAAAAGAATTTAAAAGAAAATATTTTGGTTCACTGACACACCAGTTGATCCTGATCAGTATCTGTCTGGTTACGGGAACACTTCTTTTGTGCTGGTTTATCAACACGGTTTTTTTAGAACCGTACTATGTGATCAATAAACAAAATACGCTGCTTTCCGGATTTGAGACGATCGATGAAGCGAGTGAGGCAGGGACACTTGATGACAGTTCTTTTGATGTGACATTTGACAATCTCTGTGCAAATGGGAATATCACCGTCATGATCATAAGCTCCGACCGGACGATCGTGCGGTCTTCCGTCAATGATACGCAGAAAATGATGCTGGAATTTATGAATATCATTTTTGGCGAAAAACAAAATGAAGTGACGGTGATGATGCAGTCGGATAATTATATTATTCAAAAACAGACGGATACCAGGTTAGATTCAGAGTTTCTGGTCCTTTACGGAACACTTTCAAACGGCAATCTGATCCTGATGCGTACCGCACTTGAGAGTATCAGGGAAAGCGTCAATCTGTCCAATACATTTCTGGCATGGGTGGGTGTTGTCGCTGCAATCATCAGTGCAGTCGTGATCGTGTTTGTCTCAAGAGGCATTACAACACCGCTTCTGCGTCTGACCGATATCTCAAAACGCATGACGGAGCTTGATTTTGAGGCAAAATACCAGCCGGGGCGCAGATACCACAACGAGGTAGATGAGTTAGGCGAATATATGAATGTCATGTCGACCACGTTAGAGCATACGATCTCCGAACTGAAAAGCGCAAATAACCAGCTGCAGATCGATATTGACAAAAAGACGCAGATCGATGAGATGCGCAAAGAGTTTTTATCCAATGTATCGCACGAGTTAAAAACACCGCTTGCACTGATCCAGGGCTATGCGGAGGGATTGAAAGAATGTATCAATGATGATGCGGAGAGCAGGGACTTTTACTGCGAAGTCATCATGGACGAAGCGGACAAGATGAATAAAATGGTCAAAAAACTGCTCACTTTAAACCAGCTCGAATTTGGCAATGAGGTCATCACCATGGAGCGGTTTGACCTGACAGAACTGATCCGGGGGGTGATCAATTCGTCTGCGATCCTTTTGAATCAGAATGAGATCACATTGGACTTTACACAGCAGGAACCGTTATATGCGTGGGCGGATGAATTTAAGGTGGAAGAGGTAGTGACCAACTATCTGAGCAATGCGATCCATCACGCAGAGGGAGAAAAGCGGATCGATATCAGCTGTGTACAGAAAGGGGACAAAGTCCGCGTCAGTGTTTTTAACACGGGAAATCCGATACCGGAAGAAGATGTGGACAATATCTGGATCAAATTTTACAAAGTGGATAAAGCGAGAACCAGAGAATACGGTGGCAGCGGCATCGGTCTGTCAATCGTCCGGGCAATCATGGATTCGTTCCATCAGAAGTGCGGCGTGATCAATCATGAGGACGGAGTGGAATTCTGGTTTGAACTAGAAACAAATAATGGAAATTTTTTTAGTTGATAAATCATACCAAAAATGCTAACATATGGGTATAGTTCGTGACAATAGAATGTTCGCAGAGTGCGCATTCTGTTGTTCATGATAATAGAATATTCGCAGAGCGTGAGTTCTATTATTTACAGATATTTTGAGAGGAATGCCATGAAAAGAACGGGAATGAGATTAACGGCAGTGGCAGCAGTGACAGCGTTGCTGCTCGGTGGATGTGGAGAACAGCCATACAGTTTAACAGAAGATGAGGAAGGCATGATTGTGGATTACTCGGCACACGCTGTGGCAAAATTTAATACGAGCCAGCCTGACGGTCTTGCAAATGTGAGCCGCAATGAGCAGGAAACAGAGGCAGTGGATGAGTCACAGACGACGGAGACGGAGAATAAAATCACACTGGATGCATCCGGCAATGCAGCTGCAGGAGACCAGAGCACAGAGAATAAAACAGCAGAGCCGTCGACACTGGATGAACTGTTTGGAGGAGAAAATCTGTCGGTCACATATACCGGAGCAGAAATTGCAGCAAATTATATGGAGGGCGGTTATTATTCGCTGGATGCAGAGCAGGGCAAGACATTTGTGATTGTCGGTATTGATATTACAAATTCCGGAGCGGATGAAATAGCGATAGATAACTTTGCAAAGACACCGAAGTTCTCTGTTATGGTCAATGGTCAGGAAAAAGCAGAGGAAGAAAATACAATACTTCCATCTGATTTTGCACTGTATCAGGAAACAGTCCCGGCTGGAGTAACAGAAAATACTATCTTATTGTTTCAGGTGCCGGACAGTGTGACCAGTGTGGACAGTCTGGATCTGTTTGTAAATATCAGCGGTACAAATTATCAAATTACTTTGTAATGATATTAGTAATGTGCTATAATAAATGCAGTATTTATGCAATGGAAAAAGAGACGAATTGCGTAGCAGATGATACGCGGGAGGAGAGACAGGAATGGATACAAATATACTTTTAGAGTCAGGAACAAATGAACTGGAGGTCCTGGAATTTACATTAGGAAATAATCATTATGGAATCAATGTTGCAAAGATCAGAGAGATATTGACGTATCAGCCGGTTACACCAGTACCAAATTCTCATCCAAGTGTGGAAGGTATTTTTATGCCGCGTGATACGATGATTACTGTTGTTAATCTGAAAAGATGCCTGGGAATGCCGGAGGACGGAGAAAACAAAGGACTTTTTATCATCACGAACTTTAACAAATTAAATATTGCGTTTCATGTAGATGCCGTGATTGGTATCCATCGTGTATCATGGGAATCCATCATCAAACCGGATTCAACGATCAATACGGAGAATAACAGTGCATCCACAGGTGTCATTAAGATGGATGACAAGCTGATCATCATCCTTGATTTTGAGAAGATTGTATCCGATATCAGCCCGGAGACAGGACTTAAGGTATCAGATGTTGATAATATGGTAAGCCGTGAACGTTGTGACTCTCCGATCCTGATCGCTGAGGATTCACCGCTTCTTAGCCGCCTGATCACAGATTGTCTGAAGAAGGCAGGATACACCAATCTGATTGTGACAATGAACGGTCAGGAAGCATGGGACAAACTTACTGAATTTGAAAAAGCAGGCAATGTGCGTGACAAGGTTCACTGTATTATCACGGATATCGAGATGCCGATGATGGATGGACACAGACTGACCAAACTGGTTAAGACAAATGATAATATGAAGAAGATACCGCTCATTATTTTCTCATCTTTGGTCAATGAGGAAATGAGAATTAAAGGCAAACAGTTAGGGGCAGATGCTCAGTTGACAAAACCTGAAATCGGCAATCTTGTAGAGGCTATTGACAATTTAATTGATAAAAGCATTGATTAGGTTGAAGCGAAGAGGGGGATGTGATGTATTGTCACATCCCCAAATTAAGTTATAGGCTTGACGGAGGTATCGGATGAGCGGGACAGAAGATTATCTGGATGGACTGTTAAATTCCATATCTGAAAAAGATTTGGATACAAAGAAAAAAACCGGGAGTGAAACGATGCAGACAGAGGAAGATATTATGAATGATATGGAAAATGATTTACTTTCCAAAGAAGCGGAAGATAATTTTTTAGAACAGTTTGAAAAAGAATTGCAAAATGAGAAGTCGTCACCGGAAGAGGAAAAAACGGATGATTTCTTTAACAGTTTAGATCAGATTGTGGATGGAGCAGATCATAATAATAATGATGATGATTTCCTGATGGATACGCTTGGAGATATCCCGGGTATCGATGATGTGACAAAAACAGAAGATTTGTCACAGGCACAGACGATGGAAAAAGAGCCGGATGAACAGTCTGAAGATACAGCAGAACCGGCACAGGCGTCAGATGATGCCGGAAGTGATACTTTTGGTATGGATGATGCAGGCAGCACAGGACTGGATGATTTTGGAGACCTTGGCGGGGCTGATATGTTTGGAGACAGTGAGGCAGAAGAAACCGAAATTACTCCGGATGGCATAGAAGAAACTCCGAAAAAAGAAGGTTTTCTAAAAAAATTATCACGCATTCTTTTTGGGGAAGATGATGAGGATGAAAAAGGTGATTCTGTCTCATCTCAAAAAGAACCGCTAACAGGAGAAAATGCGGGTGACATTGATTTGTCAGATCCAAATATGCAGATATTGCAGGAACTGGGAGATATTCCGGATATATCGGATGCACCGAAGGAAGAAGAAAAGCCGGATCCGAAAGAAGAGAAAAAGAAGAAAAAAGAGAAAAAGAAAAAAGAAAAGAAGCCAAAGAAAGAAAAGAAACCAAAGCCAAAGAAAGAAAAGAAGCCAAAGCCGCCAAAGGAACCGGATCTGACTCCTCCATTGCCGAAGGTGCCGGTAATTCTGATCTTTGTAATGGTATTCTCATTCCTTATTCTTGTGGTGTTAGCAACAAATCTGGTCGGCTATTCAAGCAGCTTTTCAAATGCAGAAGACGCATATGCAAAGGGTGATTATGAGCAGGCATTTCAGGATGTGGCAGGTCTTGAGGTGAAAGAGAAAGATCAGGATACCTACAGAAAATACCGTATTCTGGCATATACAGCAGGTCAGTACAGAGCATATCAGAATCTGGTGAACCAGAAAATTTATGATATGGCACTGGATTCACTGATCAGCACAATCGGAAGATGTGAAGAATACAGCAGTGATGCCAAAGAACTTGGATGTGAAGGAGAGATTTCAGACATACAGGCAAAGGCAGAGGAAGCATTAGAAGCATTTAAGATTGATACGAAAAAAGCACTTGAAGTATATGACATGAAGGATCGGACTGCATATTCAAAAGAGATTTATCAGATACTGGATGATGCAGGACTTAGTGAGGAATAAAAATGATAGCGATCATTGACTATGATGCAGGCAATTTAAAAAGCGTACAAAAGGCACTTGACTTTTTACATCAGGAATGCGTGATAACGAGGGATTTTCATGAAATCCGTCAGGCAGACAAGGTGATCTTACCGGGGGTTGGTTCTTTCGGTGAGGCGATGGCCCAGTTAAAAAAATATGAACTGGATAAAGTGATACAGGAAGTGGCGGAGGAGAAAAAGCCATTTCTTGGCATCTGCCTTGGTCTGCAGCTTTTATTTGAGGGCAGTGAGGAAAGCAGCGGAGTGGAAGGTCTGCATTTGTTAGATGGGCAGATTCTGCGTATACCAGATACAGAGGGATTAAAAATACCGCATATCGGATGGAATTCACTGGATCTATGGAATAATGGAAGGCTCTTTGCAGGATTGCCGGAGCATCCATATGTTTATTTTGTTCATTCTTATTATCTGAAAGCAAAAGATGACAGAATTGTGAAAGCAACTACGGAATATGGCACACATATTCATGCTTCCGTGGAACAGGACAATATCTTTGCATGTCAGTTCCACCCGGAAAAGAGCAGTACAGTCGGACTTAAGATACTAGAAAATTTTGCCGGGATTTAAGACAGGAGGATAAAAATGTTTACAAAACGAATTATTCCGTGTCTGGATGTGAATAACGGACGTGTGGTAAAGGGTGTTAATTTCGTAAATTTAAGGGATGCAGGAGATCCGGTTGAGATCGCAGCGGCTTATGATAAGGCGGGGGCAGATGAACTGGTATTTCTCGATATCACAGCAACCTCAGATGCCAGAGAGACGGTCGTGGATATGGTGCGCAAAGTGGCAGAAAAAGTGTTTATTCCATTTACTGTAGGCGGCGGTATCCGTACTGTGGATGATTTCAAGGCATTACTCCGTGAGGGTGCGGACAAGATATCGATTAATTCTTCTGCAATCAACCGTCCGGAACTCATCAGTGAGGCGGCAGATAAGTTTGGCAGCCAGTGTGTGGTGGTAGCGATCGATGCAAGAAAGCGTGCAGACGGTTCGGGCTGGAATATTTACAAGAACGGTGGACGTATTGATGTCGGAATTGATGCTGTGGAATGGGCAATGAAAGCGGACCGGCTTGGCGCAGGAGAAATTCTTCTGACCAGTATGGATTGTGATGGAACCAAGGCAGGTTATGATCTTGAACTGACCCGTATGATCGCAGAAAATGTTTCTATTCCGGTGATCGCTTCCGGTGGAGCGGGGACGAAAGAGCATTTTTACGATGCGCTGACGGAGGGGAAAGCGGATGCAGCGCTTGCTGCTTCTTTATTCCATTACAAAGAACTTGAGATCTGTGATCTGAAAGATTATCTGGCAGAACGCGGTGTCTCTGTCAGAAGATAATAAGAGGGTAAATATCATGGCAATGATTACGAATGACTGGCTCCCGGCAATTCAGGGAGAGTTTAAAAAGCCATATTACAGGGAACTATTTCAATTTGTAAAAGAAGAATACAGCAGGGCGGTCATTTATCCGCCGGCAGATGATATCTTCAATGCGATGCATTTTACACCACTTAGTGAGGTAAAAGTACTGATCTTAGGACAGGATCCGTATCACAATGAGAATCAGGCACATGGTCTGAGCTTTTCCGTACTGCCATCACAGAAGGAGATCCCGCCATCTCTGCAGAATATTTACAAAGAGCTTCAGGATGATCTGGGATGCTATATTCCGAACAACGGATATTTAAAAAAATGGGCGGATCAGGGCGTACTGCTTTTAAACACGGTGCTGACTGTCCGTGCACATCAGGCGAATTCCCATCAGGGAAGAGGCTGGGAGCAGTTTACGGATGCAATCATACAGGCAGTCAATGCACAGGACCGGCCAATCGTATATATGTTGTGGGGAAGACCGGCACAGAGCAAGATACCGATGCTGACAAATCCGAAGCATCTGATTTTAAAAGCGCCACATCCAAGCCCACTTTCTGCATACAGAGGTTTTTTTGGATGCAGACATTTCAGTCAGGCAAATGATTTCTTAAAAGCAAATGGGATCGAGCCGATCGACTGGCAGATCGAAAACCTGTAAGTTCCCATAAATGAGGAGTGCCCAGACACCTTTCAGCGCCCGGGCTATTATGAAAAAAATTTATCAAGTATATTATAACAAGTTGTCTAAGTATTTTCTAACTGTATTTAGTATATCAATCATATATGAACAAAGTGTGAATAATAAATTAACAATTTTTTAGTAATTTAAAACAAAAAAACAGAAAAAAATACAAAAAAATTGGTTAGGTTATCCATACACCTGAAAAGACGGTTTTACTTGTGGAAAATGCTTGAAAATATAAAGAGAACGGCCTAAAATGACGATATAAAAGAAAACAGGGATGTTTGATTCATAACGAACAGGTTATTGTATTATTTCAAAGGAGTGAGATATATGGCAACAATTTCTGGCTATAATTCATATTCAATGGGAGTTTTGTTTTCTGGTCTAAACACTACATCATCTAAGAATTCATTGTTTTCGAACAGTATGTCAGGAAGTGATATACTTGGAATCAATTACAGTGACTGGGCAACAATCAGATCGGGCAGCTATTTTAAATTGTTAAATGCGTATTATGGGAAAGGTGGACAGGTCAGTGATTCAGACGATACAACATCTTCCTCAACGTCAACATCCAAAGACAGCACCAGGACACTCGCTGTGATTGAGAGTGATGCGAAGAGTGTGGAGAAGTCGGTTGCAGCTCTTCAGGAAACAGGGGATAAATCCTTATTTAACGAAGTGACAAAGACAGATGAAAATGGAAACAAGACGACCGGTTATGATACGGATGCTATCTATAAAGCTGTTAAAAACTTTACAGACAGCTATAATAGTCTGATTGATGAAGTGGGCAATTCCAATACAAAGAGTATTTTAAGAGCCGGTGCCAGCATGGTGAATGTGACAGAGGCAAACCGTAAATCACTTTCTGATATCGGTATTTCCATAGGTGCAGACAACAAGCTTACCATTGATGAAGAAAAGTTTAAGAAGACTGATATGAGTAAGGTAAAGGCAATGTTTGCAGACAGCAGCTACTATGGAACAGAAGTGAAACGGCAGGCAGGCCGTGCAGAGTCTTATGCAAAGAGTGAGGCCGCAAAGGCGAATACCTATCAGAAATCAGGTTCTTATACCTATAATTACAGAACAGGCGAACTTTATAACTCTACGATCTGATCGCAGAGCTGCAGAAAAATATGCTGCTGTTTTCATACATTTTGAAAGCGGACAGCAGCGGTCATACTGGTATGATGTGATCCGGACGGTGGAAGGATTATATCACGCAATCATTTATGAGAAACTCGGATTGGGTTTCTCATAAATTTTGCAAAAAAATAATCAGTGCACCGGAAAAAAAGATTGCACAATGGGGCGATGTATGGTCAAATAATATATAGTGTAAAAATGGATGTTGACATCTGGCAGAATAGAAAATATTTGAGATAGATGAAATGGAGAAAAGAATGGCAGCAAAGAAAGTAGTAGTCGGTATGTCAGGCGGTGTGGATTCCTCTGTGGCAGCATATCTTTTGAAGGAACAGGGATATGATGTGATCGGTGTGACCATGCAGATCTGGCAGGATGAGGATGAATTTGTGCAGGAGGAGAGTGGCGGATGCTGTGGTCTTTCGGCAGTGGATGATGCCAGAAGAGTGGCAGACCGTCTTGGAATTCCTTATTACGTCATGAATTTCAAACAGGAATTTAAGAAAAATGTCATGGATTATTTTACTGCGGAATATTTAAAAGGCAGGACGCCAAATCCGTGTATTGCATGCAACCGTTATGTAAAATGGGAAGCATTGTTAAATCGGAGTCTTGCGATTGGTGCGGATTATATTGCAACCGGGCACTATGCGAGGATCGAGCAGCTTTCCAATGGAAGATATGCAATTAAAAATTCCGTGACAGCAGCCAAAGATCAGACGTATGCACTTTACAATCTGACACAGGAACAGTTGTCACACACATTGATGCCGGTCGGTGCCTATCATAAAGATGAGATCCGTAAGATTGCAGAGGAGATCGGTCTTATGGTTGCACATAAAAAAGACAGTCAGGAGATCTGCTTTATCTCTGACAATGATTATGCCGGATTTATTGACCGGGAATGCGGCGATCAGGTACCACCTCCGGGAAATTTTGTTCTGACAGACGGAACTGTAGTCGGAAAACATAAAGGGATTACGCATTATACGATCGGACAGAGAAAGGGACTGGGTATTGCATTCGGGCATCCGGTATTTGTCACGGAGATACGGCCGGAGACAAATGAGGTCGTACTTGGTGAGAACAGAGATGTATTTACTTATGAACTGGATGCAGATCATATTAATTTTATGTCGATCCCGGATATTCAGGATGAGATGCTTTTGAAGGCAAAAATCCGTTATTCCCACAGCGGAAGCATGTGCAAGGTGACAAGAACCGGAGAAGATACGATACACTGTGAATTTTTAGAGCCGGTGCGTGCGGTGACACCTGGACAGGCAGTCGTATTATATGATGGAGAATATGTTGCCGGAGGCGGCACGATCCTTTAGAAAAGCGATATGACGGAAAGCCGCTGGATGATAAAAAAGACAGCAGATTACACAAGATAAAAATGACGTGAAAAGGAAAGGAACTGGCAGCAATGACAAGAGAAGCGTTTAGGGAGCTGGTAAAAAAAGACCCGGTACTGCTTGATGGTGCAACAGGAACGAATTTACAGAAGGCAGGAATGCCGGTCGGAGTATGTCCGGAGCAGTGGATCCTGGAAAATTCAGAAGTGTTGATCGATCTGCAGAAACGGTATGTAGAGGCCGGAACCGATATTTTATTTGCGCCGACCTTTACCGCAAGCAGAATAAAATTAAAAGAATATGGTTTGGAAGATCATTTAGAGGAGATGAACCGCAAGCTTGTCGCACTCTCAAAAGAGGCTGCAAAAGGTACAAATGCGCTGGTTGCCGGAGATCTTACCATGACAGGAGAACAGCTTTATCCGTTGGGAGATCTGATGTTTGAGGATCTGGTGGATGTTTATAAAGAGCAGGCGAAAATTATTGCGGAGGCCGGAGCAGATCTTTTTGTGGTTGAAACGATGATGAGCCTGCAGGAATGCCGTGCGGCTGTGCTGGCAATCCGTGAAGTATGTGACCTGCCAGTCATGGTTTCATTGACTTATAATGAAGACGGAAGAACACTGTATGGAACAGATCCGGTGACAGCGGTTGTTGTGATGCAGAGCCTTGGTGCGGATGCGGTCGGAATGAACTGTTCGACCGGACCGGAGGCAATGTTAGAGCCGATCGCGAAGATGGCAGAGTATGCAACGATACCACTTCTCGCAAAACCAAATGCCGGAATGCCGGAGCTGATCGATGGTCAGACCGTCTTTAATGTAGAGCCGGAAGAATTTGCCGAAGTCGGGAAAAAACTGGTCGAAGAGGGTGCTGCCATCATTGGAGGATGCTGTGGAACAACACCGGAGCACATCCGTGCTTTAAAGGAGGCAGTAAAAGGTATCCCGGTCAAAGCACCGCTTCAGACGAAGAGAAGAATGCTGACTTCAGAGCGTAAGTCTGTAGAGATCACGCTTGATGGACGTTTTATGGTCATTGGAGAACGTATTAACCCGACCGGAAAGAAAAAGCTGCAGGCAGAGTTAAAAGAGGGTTCCTTAAATCTTGTCCGTACCATGGCATTAGAACAGGAGGAAAATGGAGCATCGATCCTTGACATCAATATGGGTATGAACGGTATTGATGAAAAAGAGATGATGCTGCGTACCATTTACGAAGTGACTTCGACGGTGGATTGTCCGCTTTGCATTGATTCCAGCCATGTGGATATTATTGAGGCCGCGCTCCGCATCTATCCGGGACGTGCACTCATCAATTCGATTTCACTGGAAAAAGAAAAGTTTGAAAAACTGCTTCCGATTGCAAAGAAGTACGGGGCAATGTTTATCCTGCTTCCCCTCTCGGATGAGGGGCTGCCAAAAGATTCTGCTGAGAAACATGGCATTATCCGCACGATCATGGATGAGGCGGTGAGGATCGGCATGGCAAAAGAAGATATCATTGTGGATGGACTGGTTGCCACGATCGGAGCAAATCCGAATGCAGCGTTAGAGTGTTTTGAGACATTTTCCTATTGCAAAAATGAACTGGAACTGCCGACAGCATGTGGACTTTCTAATATTTCATTTGGACTGCCGGAACGTACTTACGTCAATACGGCTTTTCTTACAATGGCGATCGCAAATGGTCTTACGATGGCGATTGCAAATCCGTCACAGGAACTTCTGATGAATGCCGCATTTGCGTCGGATATGCTGTTGAATAAGAAAGAAAGCGACATCCGTTATATTGAGCGTATGAATTTTCTGTCAGAAAAATATGCCGGTATGGAACGTGTCATGGTTCAGAAAACACCTGCAGGTACATCTGCGGCTGGCGGCGAAACCAGGAAAGAGAGTACGGGAAGCGGCGTATTTCAAGCAGTTTTAAAGGGAAACAAAGAACATGTATTAGAAGAAGTAAAAAAGATGCTGGATGGCGGAGCCAAACCGGATGAGATTATCAATGAGCATCTGATCGCTGCGATCAATGAAGTAGGAGAATTATTTGATAAAAAGAAATATTTCCTGCCACAGCTGATTTCTTCCGCTAATACGATGAAACTTGCAATCGAGTACTTAGAGCCGATGTTAGAGCGCAGTAATACAGAGGCAATGGCTACGATCGTTGTTGCGACAGTTGAGGGCGATATCCATGATATCGGAAAAAATCTTGTTGTTCTGATGTTGAAGAATTACGGTTATCATGTGATCGACCTTGGCAAGGATGTTCCGGCAGATGTGATCGTGGATACCGCAATGAATGAAGGTGCGAAAGTGATCGGACTTTCCGCACTGATGACGACCACAATGATGCGGATGAAAGACGTTGTGGAGCTGGCAAAAGAAAAAGGCTGTACGGCGAAGATTGTAATTGGAGGAGCGGCGATCACGGAGAGTTTTTCGGATGAGATCGGAGCAGATGGCTATTCGAAAGATGCAGCGGAATGTGTGAAACTGGTCGAACGCTTACTGGCATAAGACACTTTTAGTATAGCATAACATGTAAAACGAGTCTTGTAGCTTGTTTTACATGAAGTGCCAGTATAGAAAGCTGGATGTGTTGTTATATTTTTGAAATTTTTAGGAAAATATGAAAAAAAGTGTTGACTTTCATCTCCTGTAATAGTATACTTTAGAAGTCGGTTGCAAAAAGCAAAGGACAAAAATGGGATCTTAGCTCAGCTGGGAGAGCATCTGCCTTACAAGCAGAGGGTCATAGGTTCGAGCCCTATAGGTCCCATTACATCAGAAGTTCTGATGACAATTTAATATGGCGGAATAGCTCAGTTGGCTAGAGCATACGGTTCATACCCGTAGTGTCGAGAGTTCGAATCTCCCTTCCGCTACTTGTAAAATGTGCTACGCCCAGATGTACGGTACAATCGCCGTTCGGATGGGCGTAGATTTTTGTTACAAATTGTTTTACTACTTCATCGATGTTAGTTGAAACATCTTCTAACATGTTTTTCAATAATTTCGTTACCAGTTCTGGATCGAGTTCATCTGCAGCATCGTTTGCAATGATCTTTTCTAATTCTTTTTGACGTACCTGTAATTTTCCCATTTGCTGAAAAAGTTCTTCGCTGGAGAAGCCGTTTAAAATTGCATCTGTACCGTTTTTAATTTTGCGGGAGATTTCTGCCAGTTCTTTCTTTTCATTGGTGTACTGTGAAACTGTTGCATTGTATGCGGTTACGATACGCTGTGCGGTTTCAGATAAATCATAGTTCAAGATATATTCCCTGACTGCATTTCGGCAGAAATTATCAAGATCTTCACATTTTATATTTTTGGAATGGCATTGTCTGGTTCTCGTTTTGTTTCCGCAGACATAGTAAGGGTTTTGATAACCTCTTTGGTTCACAGATGTTCTGCCGCAGTAACGTGAACCGCATTCTGTACATACTATTTTTCCGGTCAGAAGATAAGAACGTGCTGCTTTGGAAGAAGAATTTGTTTTGCTTTTTAATCTGATTTGGACTCTGTCCCAGGTCGGCTGATCGATAATACGTGGTATAGCGTCTTTGATCTGGACGATTCGTTCATTAGGCACGCCGCCTGCCCATTTTCCCATTATTTTTATTTTGCGTCGGTTCCAGGTGTAAATTCCTATGTATCTGTCGTTACGAAGAATGGAGCTTAAAGAATTTTTGCCGATAGGACGACCTTTCTTGCCAATAGCTCCGCCTAAGCTGTCAATAATGTCGCTGTAAGATTCTCCGGAAGCATACATGGAGAAGATTTTGCGGACAATATTGGCTTCTGATTCATTGATGATATATTTTCCGTCTTTAACATCGTAACCAAGTGGCGGGCATCCGCCTAAGAATATTGCTTCATGTGCTTTCATGGTTGTTCCATCAATAGATTTTAAACGTGAGGTCAGGACATGATGCTGCCCGATTCCGACACCAATTAATTCTGTCAGAAAGTCGTTAGGGTTAAGGAGGTCGCCGATATTGTCGTGTGTGGATATGATCTGAACGCCTGCCTGCATCATCTGTTTTCGAAAAGTAAACCAGTCTGCAACGTCTCTGGATCCACGGGTAATATCATAGATGACAATAGCAGAGAATTTTCCTGCTCTTGCAGCAGAGATCATTTCCTGAAAATCGGCACGTTCGATATTAGTGCCGGATTTTGCTTTATCGAAGTAATGAGCGACGATATTATACTGATGCGCCTGACAGTACTGGGCGATATTGTCAAACTGTGTTTCAATAGAATTTTCATCCTGGTTTTCGGTTGAGTATCTTGCGTAAGCAGCTACGTTTAAAAATTGCATAATCGAATCTCCTTTGTAGTATTTGATGGGAAAGATTCTAGCATATGTTTGCGAAACGTACAATATGGCAGAATAAACAAATTGTAGTTGTCATTTGATAAAAACAATAAAGTAATAAGAAAATGGAAGAAATTACCAGTAAAATACTGGCAATATCTACTGTATAATTTAGCTATGCTTATTAAGATATGGAATGTTAGAACAGAGAAAGAAATTACATTATCGGAATTGGCGCAAAGGTGCGGAATTAGCCGTGCAGCGCTAAGTAATTATGAAAATGAAATTCGCTATCCGACGATACTTCAGATGGAAAAAATTGCAAAAGCACTGGATGTCCGGATCTCTGATTTGTATGAATCAGATTATAAATGAAGTTTCTGTCCACATATGTGGAAATCGTTATGGATAGTATTTTAAATTGTATGGTGTAGTAGTAGAATGAAATCGTCAGGAGTAGGTAATTTAAAATGTAGTGATTTACAAATGAAAAATGGGGGAATGTATATGACGATGGAGGAGTATAAGGAACTTATATTTTTGTTAGTGCAAAACAGTTATGACATAGACTATATTATTGCAGTGTATTCATTTGCAGAGGCTTACCCAGATAAAACAAAAGAAGCAAAATAGGAAAATGTGGAAATGATCGAACTTTGATTTGATCATCTCCACATTTTTTTGTTGTAAGGATTATTCATTTGTTGCATCGTTTAAAGCATTTAGAAGTTTTAAGCTAAAGTCTAAAAGGACTTTTCGATTTGCTGGAGTTAGGCTGCTGTATGTTTCAACAAAGGCTTCAAAGATAGGATCCTTTTCTCCAAGTAAAGCAGCTGCTCTGGAAACGAGCTCGTTTTTTTGGGGCTTTAAAAACATGTTTTCGTCGCCGCCTTCTCCGGTGCGCAACCAGTTTTCATTTATATATTGTCCGTTGATAGGACCGTAACAAAGTAGTTTAATATGTTTTTCTGTTACATTTCGAATCCCATTTTCAATATTACTGACACCAGATCGTTTTGTGCCAATGACATTTCCAATTTCTTCCTGACTCATATTAAGTTTTTTTCTAAGTTGTATGAAACGTTCGTTTATTTCTTGCACTGTTATTTCCTCCGTATTTAACAACATGTTATCATACAATATTTGGTTTGTAAATTGAAATGACACAAGCATAACAAAAGTGTTGACAATGAAATGAAAGTGACATATAATTGCTTCAAACATAACAACTGGATATATATACGAAGGAAAAAATATTTCAGATATAGAAATATTGGAATTATTGGAATTATTGATTATATGATTATGATTGCATGGATTTAAGAAAATAAAAAAGGGCATTTAGTTGCCCTTTTCGTTAGTGTTAGTATTTTCTAATTCATTCAAAAAAAATTATGAAAGCAAGAACGGCTTTTGCTTGTTCATTGTTCAAATTTGCTATTTGTCTAATTGCTCTTAGGTGGATTTCGGATAAGGAATGATTTTTATTAAATTGTTTTAATTTTGGTTCGGTTTCAGTAAGTATCCATTTGGCATTATATCCGTATTTTTCTTCAATTAAAAATGCAATGTGTTGAGACAACTTGACATTTGGATCTTTAAGAAGTTTGCATATATAACTTTCAGTTACACCGATTGTAGAAGCAAGTTGGCATTGCTTTAATTTATTTTCTTTTAATATTTGTCGTATTCTATCGCATTGGTTCATAGTATGCCTCTTGTGAATTTACAATGTGTAGCTTGAATAGAACTAAGAAGAGGTATTTACTTACTCTTTTCATTATGTTGGATATCTAGTAACTGATCAATTTGTTTGAGAATATATTCTTGGTATTCAGGTTTTAACTCTTCAAAGAGAGATGAAGCAAGCGTAGATAATTGATTCGGCTGTTTTTTAAACATATCCCCTTCGCCAGTTTTTAACCATTGTTCATTTGCGTTAAAAGTTATGCAGATTAGTTTGATAATTCTATCATTAACATTGCGTTTCCCGAGTTCGATACCGGCTATATAACCGTTTGATATAGAAATTGCTTTTGCAAATTTTGCTTGAGATAAATTTAATGTTTGTCGTAATTGCTTAATACGTTCATTTATAGACATTTGTGAGAACTCCTTTCTTGTATTATTTACCATATCATATGAACACTTACATTGCAAGTGAAAAATACAAAAATGAGTGTTGACACACTTACATAGTTATGTTAATATCCTTACATAGAGAGTAAAAAGAAAGGAGGGTTGCTCACATGGAAAAGGAAAAGGATTTTATTTCTAAATTTAATGAATTAACAGAAGAAAACCAAAGATATGTTGTTGCTGTTCAGCAGGCGCTTGTTTTTGCGCAGTCTACATCGGAGCGAACTAATCAGCAGGAAAATAAAGCGAGCCAGGGTGAAGTGTATGTGTAATATTGTCTTTGATGAAGATAGTCCAGTAACCTCCGATCAGCTGATTTGGGCTTTATTTGGAAAGAGCACAGAGGATGTGGCAAGGATGTTCCGGGATGGGAAAAATGGTGAATATGCGTATTTATTTAAAAAGAAAGACGCAGCCAAAGAGAAGAAAAAGGTTGAGTAAGTGTCAATGATATTAGAAAGCAGGTGAATAACATGGATCGGGACAACAAACGTGAGGTTACAATCTCCATTCCGGAATCTATTTATGAAGAACTTCAAAATGCTGCAAAACAATTATCCGGATGGGAACGTGAACAGCTCCAGGGAACAGAACGTGAGATATCCGATTCATGGGAACCGGAGGATGTGGTAACTGCGGCTGTGATCACATGGCTGTCGGAGAGGAGAGAGTAAAATGAAGCGTTTAGCTTGTTTAGTTTGCTTAACGGTAATATTGATTGTTGGTCTGATGATCGGAGTATTAGGTCTTTGTTTAATAGCTAGCGCTGTTATTGGACATGTAGAAGTTGTAGCGGTAGGAGCATTACTTATTGTTAATCTTGCATTGCTTGATTTGTGTCGTTCCTTATAGGTATGAGAGGACCTTCTTTATATGAGAGAATTTATTATTATTGCAGTAAGCATCGTGTTTGCAATTATCGTGTATCCAATAGTATTTCCTGGTCGGTCAGTTATTTTATCTGTACGTGGTTTGTCAGAGCAAAATGCAGGACAGAAATACAAATACCAGATATTGTTTAAATTGCGTAGCTGTAAGGATGTTGAATTGATTTTGTATTCTGACCAGTTGTATAAAAGTATATCGGCAGTTTTCTTTACAAGGTTTATAGAAAAACATAGAGAATATTACAGATTTAGGTATCAGGATAAAACATACATGATTCCAAAAGAAGAAGTTGAGGCAGTCGAATTTGTAGGATCCTGGAATATTGGCTGGTGGTAGGAAGAAAGCTGGTCATTATGGTGTGGTAACTCCAGCTGTGATCGTATAGCTGTTGGAAAGGGGTGATGATATGAATCTATTAACGATTACGATCATAGCAATAATTGTTAATTTTGTTATTGGAATTATTGCTGGTTTGATTAGTAAAGATGGGCACGTGGCGATTGGAGCAGCAATTATTGCAGATTTAATCCTGATTGCATTGTATGCGCTTTAATAAGCAATGAGATGGATATAAATTATGGGCGGTGATGATATGGATTTAATAACAGGCATTGTATTTGGTGAGGATTATTACGGTGATGAAGTAAATGAACTTGCAGTTGCTTCATTTAACTATGTAAAACAGGACATAGCGGATGTCAAAAAACGATACATGAGTTTAGGGTTCCATCTTCATGAGATGGAGATGCGCAGATACCATGAAGAGTTAGGGTATGACAATTTCTATGAGTGTATTGAAAAGAACTTTCATATGGATAAATCTGCAGTATCGCGTGTGATCTCGGTATGGAATGAATTTTGTTCAAAAGATGATGCGGATTCCAGAAAGATGTGGATCGATGACAGATATGAAAAATATTCCTACTCTCAGTTAGTAGAAATGCTTCCGTTAAAGGAACAGGAACGCCGCAGAGTTACTTCTGATATGACAGTATCGCAGATCAGAAATTATAAAAAGTCGTTAAAAGAGCAGACATCGAAAAAGAAAAAGTCTGTTGCGACGTCGCAACCAACGCCGGAGAAAAAGGTACCGCCGTATGAAAGAGGTTGTATTACAGGCAAAAATCCAAATGGAACCTGTGCGTGCTGTGGCTGTAATGAAACAGTAGAATGCTGTGCTGACTGTAAGGAAGACTGTAATGGAAGATGCGGATGGATAGAGGATAAAGAACCTGTTATAACACAGCCGGAACTTCCTGTCATGAAGAACATGGCGCAGAGAGAAGATTTTATAAACAGTTATAAGTCCTGGAACATTTGGTGTAGAAATGAGTGCACAGAAG
>OMEJ01000347.1_pt1 | contig 40170 bp, 30 predicted proteins | sample 1645361 | NCBI WGS metagenome assembly OMEJ01 (sample SAMEA103958156, study PRJEB25191) | human gut metagenome
GGATTATCTCATAAATTTTGGATACTGAAAAACCGGTGGATTATTCATCGCTTACACAAAAGCATTGCAGATACTCAAGATCGAAATGATTTATATTTACTTTTGTTGCAGATATTCCATACACATCTTCCAGATATCGTAAATATAATCGAAATGTATCTTTATAAGAACAAACCGTCTGATAGGAAACTTTTCGTTGTTGCATCAGCCGTTGTAAAAAATAGTTTTGAATCAGTGTTTGTATGGAAAGTAACTCAGATTTCATCATCATTCCCTCCAAACTGTTCCTCATACTTTGAACACGATACTTTTAATAATTCGGGGGTTGCAGATAAATACCAGAAGGTATCTGCCGGTTTTACATGTCCTAGATAAGTTGATAAGACATGTAGTTTTTCATTTACGTCTTCTCCCTGCTCATTCCATCTTAGGATTGTATTGCAGGCAAATGTATGGCGAAAATCATATAATCTTACATATGGATATCCTGTAGGCTTAGAATTGATGCATGGACGAATCAGCTTAAATGCATATGCAAGTGATGATTCGGTCATTTTTTTGCCCCCTGTTGTATAGAAACATGGATCTTTCAATGATTTTAATCCCAACTTTTCTTCAATCCACTGATGATAAGAGCAAAGTTGTTCCGTTACACTTTTGTGTATCGGTATATATCGTTCTTTTGAAAACTTTGTTTTTCTTATATGTAATGTATTATTTTTAAAATCTACATCTTCGTTCAAAAGATTCACTGGTTCGGATGGTCTCATTCCTGTAGACCACAGCAATCCAATGATGATATTTGTTGTGTATGAGCGAATTCCATCAGGTGAATAAAGATTTTGACATTCATCCATAAGAGTCCTGACATCTGATTGCGAATATATGTATGGTGTAGGGCGCTCATGGACATTTTTAAAAATCAAACTATGTATAATCTCACTCTCGCGGTCGAAGGAATACACATACTTAGAAAACGGGCGTATTACTTCTATTTTTCGTCCCATAGTCTTATCTGACTGCTTACCGGAGGCGACCCATTTCAATACAATTTCAGTTGTTAAAGGACCATCATAATTAATAGATTGAGTATAAGCTGCAAAGCGTTTGAGTACAGTTGCTTCATGTGTCAGCTTAAAACCAAGGCTGTGCTTATATTCAAGATAATCTTTTAATTGTCGGGAGATTCTGTTACTTTCCATCACAATCACCTCCCGGCCAAGGTGCTGCAACCGCTTTTAAGTGTTCGAAATCCACTTTTATATAGGCCTTAGTCGAATCAAGAGATTCATGTCCAAGTATATCTGCTGTTAATTTAAGGCCTGTACCATTATTGAATATCTTTGATGCCGCTGTCCGACGCAAAGCATGTGTTCCTTTCCAATATCCAGTAATGCGTTCTTTTTCAAAAGCATTACGAATAACGTATCGGACATTTTCACGGCTCATACAGGTGTACCGATTTACATACTTTCTTAAAAGAAGATGTTTTTCATCAGGAACAGAAGGTCTATATCGAAGGATATATTCTTCTAGAAGCTTTCCTAATTCAGCAGATAAAGGTAACTGTCTAACATGATTATTCTTTGTACTATGTATTCGAATCAACGCATTTGCCCATTTAATGTCATTCAACATAATGTTCGGAATTTCAGAACATCGTAATCCTAGATCGAGCATCAGGCGGATTATAATGTTATTGCGAATACCCATTTCTTCATCATTCTTATAATGGAAACGCAACCGTTTTTCCTCGTCTGATGTAAGTATGATGGGAACATTTGATTTTTGCCAGTCGGCAGATGTAAGTGGTAATTCTAATACCGATCTATTTATTACATATCCCTTATATTCGAGGAAGCGAAAAAAGTTTCTTAATGATGTAATATATCTGCCGATACTTGATGCTTTTATGTTCTGAAAAACCGTACATACATACTGTTTTATATCTTCAGCTGTTAACATTGACCAGTCACTAGGAATACTATCTAAAGAATCAAGAAAAACTGAAATATGATGACATTCTGCTGTTGCTGACATACTTGTTATATGTTTGAATTCAGTAGGATATTTGAAGAATTCTTCCAACAATTCCTTATGTCTTGTTGTTTTATATTTCTGGTTTCTATCATAGTTTCTAAAGACTTCACCTGTTTGCATCTGAAACAATAAACTTGAAGCAGATCCTATGTTGTGTCTGGTGGACGGACTAAAAGTTTGATTGTTATCGGCCAGAGTATAATTTATGTGCTCATACAAAAGTTGTGTTTCTGTTACATTCCACGAATCTGGTGCTTGTTCTAACGCTTTCGTATAAGCATGAATTGTTTGTGGAGAATATCCCCTATTTTCAAGGAATTTCTCGAAGTTGTGAATGATTTCTAGGTTCATAAGCTACCTCCTTTACGATTAATAAGGTAACTATGACATTTTTCTTAAAATATGTTAAGAGCACATAACTAAGTTCGGCACATAATTCCGGTTATGTTCTTAAGTACATAACCGTAAGAACTGGCTGTTCAGCGATTCTGTCAATGGAGCTAATGCCAGCGCCGTTGTTTATACGATGGTCGAGATGGCCAGGGCGCATGATCTGAATATTTACGGATATCTTAAATATCTGCTTGAACAGCGTCCGTCTGAAGAAATGACAGATGAGCAGCTTTCAGAATTGACTCCCTGGAGTGAAAAAGCTCCAATCTAGCAGAGATCACAAGTAACTTGTAGTAAATTACTACAACTCTCAAAAGGTTGGAGTGATTTTATATCTGACCGCAGGATTATTTGGCGGTTACTTACGATGTACAGGTTTCTTTTGTCTTGCCAAATAATAAAAGGCCCTCCTAAGACCAACATCGCTCGTAAAAGTCTTTATTCTTCTTATGACTTTTCTTTTTGTATAAAATTGTGGATAGTCTCTGCTACAATTTTCCATTCTGGGTCTAACATAATCGCATGACACATATTCGGGAAAAAGATAGTTTCGGCATTAAATTTTCTCCCTACATCTATACATGCTCTATTTGAAACGCCTAAATCTTTTAATGATGCAACTACCAAAGTTCTTATTTTTGAAAAGTCTCTCGTCTTTTTTATTCCATTCAATAATCCCATACTGATTCTATAGGAAGGTGGTGAAAATAAATCACAATAGTATCTCATACTTTCTTTTTCAATTCGATCTCCAAAATACATCTTTCCAAAAGATTTATATTTTATAAAATTCTTAATAAAAAATATATATTCTTTTCTCATGCTATAATATGGTATTGGTGTCAAAAGCACTAAACTATCTATATCATCAATACATGCATTTAAATTTCTCATAATTATACCACAGCCTACGGAATGACCAATTACAGTAAGAGGTTTAGCACACTTTTTTAATACATATAAAAAATCTAAACTATAATCTTTCAGATTGGACTTATCTTTTCCGTTTTCGATTTTTCTCTCAAATGTAAATGAATATGTGTTATAGCCTTTCTTGTGAAAATACGGCGCAAAATATTCTTCCCAACACCATCCCCCAAAAGAAGTTCCATGTACAAATAATATATTATGTCCTAGCTTACCTTCTCTTTTTATTATTTTTAAAGAGTTTTCATTGATAACCTGCAAAATACACACCTCCAAAATTAGGCATAAATTAATCTCGATATAATTACATATTATTTAGCATTATTTTTCCATTTTGTACCCCAAAAGGGCGAATTTAGCCGAAACAACTATTTTTTTAACTTCCGATACTCTCTTGGTGACATTCCTATTATCTTTTTAAATGCTGTTGAAAATTTATTAGGATTTTCATATCCTAACTTACCTGCAATCTCAACAATTTTCAAATTAGTGTCCGTTAGAAGTTTCGTTGCTTTATGCATTTTATATTCCTTCTGAAAGGCATAAATGGATTTTCCATATACATCCTTAAAGCAGGTTTTTAAAAATGTTATGCTTATATCATTTTCTGTTGCTATTTGTTTTAACGATTTTCTATTATCTAAATCCTCTACTAATTTCTTCTTAATCACTTGAATTTTTTTTAGCTGTTTTGCTGAATAATGACTATAAGTTTCATTATCTTCTTGCAAGGATAATTTCGACAATAAGTAAAGCGCCTCTAATATTTTTAATCTTAAATACCCTATATTATTATATTCTTGAAATTTATAAATTTCATTAAATACATTCAAAAGTTTTGAGTCTGCTCTAAATACTACACAACAATTCTTAGAGCAAAATTTTTCAATTAATTCTCCTAAATCTATAGTTATTCCTTCTATTACATTATTAAAATATCTTCCAGTTTTTTCTATATCAATAATAATCGCAAAGCCTTCATAGCTCCCTACCGGAAAACTTGCCGGCTCTTGTTCCGGTGACAAGATACTAACCGCAAAATCGCCTTCACCTAAATATATAAAATTATCATGCTTGTATTTACACTCAAAACGTCCCGTATAGCAATAAGCAATCTCAATAACATGAGGAAAACGTTCGTTTCTCATTGTACAAAAAGATGCTTTAATAGATGTATACGCCACATCTATTCCCGCAAATACATGATAAAACGTAATATATCCATTTGAAGAATCACAGTCTGCCTGATATGTTGCTTTTATTGCCGAATAATCCAACGTTCTCATTTTCGAACCATACAAATTATTTTCCTTTCTATTCATTTCTCCATCTCTCTCCAATATATTTATCTATATCCATAATTCTTTCGTATCGTAATTATATTTTTGTTCAATAATTTATAGCTATAATTGATTTACAATTTTTAAATTGATTACTCGATCATATATGTAGCAATTTTCTCTGCATGGATTTTTGTAGTATCAAAAACTGGCACTTCAATGAAGTTTTGTTGAATTAACAGCCCTATTTCAGTACACCCAAGTATAACCCCCTCATCTTCCGATTTGCAATAGTTATATATTATTTGTTTATAGATTTCCTGCGATTCCTTTGTTACAATTCCCTTGCAAAGCTCTGAAAATATAATGTCATGAATCATTTGTCGTTCTTCTAAATCGGGTACAACAATATCAATTCCTCTTTCTTTAAATTTTTCCTTATTAAACGATTCTTCCATCGTAAACCTTGTACCTAGTAATAACGCTTTTGAAATCCCCCTCTGCTTTATACTTTCTGCTGTTGCATCCACAATATGCAAAATAGGTAAATCAGTTTTTTCTCTAATCGCCGGAATACATTTATGCATTGTATTAGAACATATTGCTATAAAATCTGCCCCTGCGATTTCAAGTTTTTTAGCGGCTTCGGCCAATAACATATTAGAGATTGTCCAATTTCCTTTTGAAATTGTTGATTCTATGTCCTCAAAATTAATACTATGTAAAATACAATCCGCAGAATACAATCTGCCTAATCTTTGATTAATTACTTCATTGATAATTTTGTAATAAGGGAGGGTACTTTCCCAACTCATGCCACCAATTAATCCTGCTTTTTTCATAATACACTCCATTTCACTACTTTTTAATTGACAGTCTTAACAATACTGAACGTAGATTATACTTTAATTTTTTGTTGTAACAGCTTTCATTTTTAAGACATCACTTTTGTCTCTCTATTCTTTTTAGTGCATGTTCAACAAAAAGCCTTGATTTTATTGACTTTGCTGAACAATTAATAAGTTACATATATCTCCAAAATAGAGTTTTCTGGATATGAAGTCACTTCATGGAATCCATTTCTGATGATTTTAGGTACAAGAAATAAAACGTCTTTGTTTCTTCTCATGAAGGCCGTCTTGTTTCCAAAATTCACCTACAGTAACTAACACTCATGTCTACCAGGATCACCATCCCCTGACGGGTCTTAAATTCCTTCGTTCTGCTTATCCATAGTTGGGTGCTACTCATGGCTCCTTTGGCAGGGGCGTTGTCCCATATAAAATGTTAACGCAGCTACTGGCTCTACTTTGTCTTATATATTTTGCATTCCTGTTTCACAGCACCATTGATGGCGGACGCTTTCCTGTTTACAGTACTTTTTGCTCAGGCAGCTATTACGCCGCTTTTTTGTTGGATATCTGACATCATTTTAAATCTGTCATATTCCACATCTTTCGTTAATACCGCATAAAACACACGGATAAACTTACAGCTGACAGCAACCATTGCCTGTCTTCGTTTCAGCGGATTCTTTACACGGGTTACATAGTAATCATAGATTCCTCGGGACTCCCTGCTTCTTGCAAGCAGTGGTACCATTACCTGATACAAGATCTTTCTGAGTTTTCTTCTCCCACGTTTGCTGATTCTAATTCTTACTTTGTACTTTCCTGAACTGTTTTCCACCAGTTCCAGTCCTGTATACTTCTGGATCTATTTCGATGAATCAAAGCGTCTGATATCACCTACCTCAGCTATGAATCCTGCTATTGTGATGCTCCCTACTCCTTTAATGGCGTCCACATGCGGTACTTTTAGAATCATTTCCTCAAGTACTTTATTAACGGCTTCTAACTGTGAATCCCATAAGCAATGCTCTTCAAGCAGCATCTATAATTCACTTTTTATTCCAATTCCTCTGTCAAGTCCAACACTGTCATGCGCAGCTTCAACCAGGGTCTTTGCCCTATCTTCTGTAACTCCTCTGTTACGTATCTTTTATTATGTCAGATCTTTCGGATCCCATTTACTCCAAGTGCGATTACATCTTTTGGTAATGGTGCTTTTTCAAGCACTGCCAGACCGCTTACTGCATCAAATTTTGTGTATAACCCCAGATACTCCAGGAAATATATTGCAAGCTATCTCTGGATCCTGTTTGCAGATATATTATACTGCTTCAGGATCCTGTCACGGTTGTATACCAAGTCTCTTATTTCGGCATAAATGCCTTCTGGCATGTATGAAATTGAATATCTCCCATCCACAACCAGTTTCGCGATTGTTTTCAAATCTTTTGAATCCGTTTTCTTTGGACTGTTATCATCAGGTTCCTTGATCTTCTTAACTGAGAATGAATTGACCATTACTAATCTTTTCTGATGATCCTTTACGTACTTTGCAAACGCAAACCAGTAATGACTTGTTGACTCACGGCCAATCAGAACGGCGGCCTTTTTATTCTCAGTCGTAATTGTCTCAGCACAAAGGTTGAAAGAATTAAATCCTTCAAGATTATTATGAAAAGAAAATACCCTCTTTGTAAGTTCACACCCTCTGTTGTCAAAAGCTCTTGCATAATATATCTAGCTTCCACTATCAACTCCGACAACTATTGTTGAATCTGTTACTTGCTCAACCTTTTCATTCTGTGTATAATTTTCATTTGGAACCTCCAGTGTTTGATTGTTTTGTTTACATCCACCAAGATGCAACTCAATCTTACCTTGAGGTTCTTTTTTATTCAATTGGCATTTTTAATGAATTACAGGAATGCTCTTTTATATAATAATTTATTTTTTACCAATCTTATTCATTTCAATCAGAACATATTGCAAAGCACCTAGCAGGAAACCCTGTTCCACCTGTTTCCTTTACAAATGTACAAAATATTATTGCACCTCTTGGAGGTACTTTATTAAGATTTGTTAACATCTCAATTTGATATTTATTTTGTTTTAAAAGATAACATTCTGCCTTAAAGAATCTCTGCTGTTTTACAAATGGGGGATCTGTATCAAATGTTTCATGTCCGACAGCCGCAATTTCTCTTTTTTCCACTAAATATTTTATTGCTTCAAATCCCCAACCAGGATAATGGCATTCACCATTTTTATCCTTATTTTCAAATTTTTCTTGTTCAGGCCACCGTTTACTCCAATCACTTCTCATTGCTACAAAAGCTCCTTTAGGTATTCTTCCATATTGCTTTTCATATTCGTATATATCATCCAACATTAACATATAATCCGCATTAATTTCTACTTTTTTGCTACAGTCTATTACGCATAGTGGCAAAACACACTCTTTAATTTTTAACTCTTCCAAAGTCCGTCCGTTAGCATCTGCATGTCCTGGTACATCTACATGTGTTCCATACTGCCCGGCAAAAGAATATTGAAAAGCTCGAACAGGATACTCCCCAAACTCCAACTTTTTTTCTTTTTTTAATGGTTCAAATCCTGGCCATCTGGGTGTGGCACTATTAAATTCATGTGACAAATCTATCCATTGTAATTTTTTAAGTTCTTTTAGTAAACTCCACATTTCCATTTTACAACCCTCCTAAATTATTTATTAACATTAACTTCATATATCCAAAACTGACTCACCTTTGGTAAAATTATGAATTCTAAAGCTATGAGCTTTTAGCCGTTGAACTAGTCGAATAAAATTTTACGATAGGAACTCAGCCAAAACTAAATTGGTAACCTACTAAATTTAATCTCGACAAAGTTCCGTAAGTAAAATATAATCTGCCAGTATCAAGCAAAGAAACTCATTTTTGCAATTCATTTTACACTACTTTGTTTTCATCAAACCCCTTGGATAATATTTCACAAAGTACAGCCGCATTCTTTTTATCTTCCATACAAGTTATATGATTACCAGCTATTTTTTCTATCTCCATACCACCAAGGCAAACATTTTTCCAAAATGATAACGTTAGATTATCATTATTAGGAATAAAACTACTTGGCTCTTCTGCTAACAAAAATCGGGCATTTCCCATATAGACTTCTGGTTCATAACATGCAGCTTTGAAACTCTGTTTATAAGTAATAAACAATTCACGACACATAGATGCGGGAAAATCGTTTCCTGCTTTTTCATATGCGACTTTCGAATATAATTCAAACCGCGCTCTCTCTTTTAATGCTGCCATATTTGATAATATTTTTTTTACTTTATAATGTTCTGTCGGCAAAAAAGATTGGGAATTTTCAGGTATTTTTTTATCAAATTTATTATATAAATACAAAACGGCAGCATTAAAGTCTTCACTATTTATACCATCAACAAGATCCAATTCAGAAATATCAATACCTAAGCTTGGCAAAAACATCATTTCTAACAACAAATCATCATCTAACTGATAATGGATAGGATGACTGTCTATCAAAACCAAATCACATACTTGTACGCCTCTTTCCATCAATCGCCTGGCAATTTCCACTGCAATTAAACCACTTACACAATACCCTATCATTTGTATCTTTTTCCTTTTTAGGTCTAAGACCAATTCTACATACTCATCCGCCAACTTTTCTATTATTTCGTCAGGATCTATCGCACAATATTTTTTGCTATCCTTTATCGCTATTCCTGCTACTGTGCTATTGTTCTTTGTTTTCATAAATTCAGTTAAATAACGATAGCAATTCATCGTTCCAAAGCCTGCATGTAACAGAATCTGCAAATTATCATTGTCTGTTTCATGAAAAAGTGTTAGTGTTCCAATGCCATCATCTTTTGTTGCCAAAACACTCTCTTGATTTACAACACCTGTCCTATATTTTTCTAAAAATTTAACAATCGATAATATGTAGGGATGGTTTAATAATTGACGCAACAGCTCATCAAAAGGAATTTTTGTAAACCCTGCATCTTTAAAAAACATATTTTTTATTTTAGTTGCCATCTGCGCCATTATAAGAGAATCTGCTCCACAAGCATATAGATTATCTTGTACCTTTAATTCAGGATTGCCCAGAGCTTCTCTCCAGATTGTTATTAATTGTTCTTCCATATTTTTATCAAAATCAATATTTCTTTTCTCCTCACTTTCCTTGAGCTTTGTTTCCGTATTTTCATTCTCATAATTACTTTTTATTGTTTTTCTGTCTATTTTTCCATTTGACATTAAAGGCAATGTTTTGTATTGAACAATTTTTTTCGGCAGCATATATTGGGGCAAATATTTTTTCAAATATTTCATTATTTCCTCTTTTGTCGTATTTTTTTCTTCATTAACTACAACTGCTACAATTATAGTTTTATTTTTTGATAGAACAGCTACTGCCTGTGAGATAGGTTCAAACTTACATAATACTGTATTTATTTCTTCTAATTCCACCCTATATCCGTTAATTTTTACTTGAGTATCTTCTCTTCCTAGGAATTGTATTTCACCACCTTCTAAGTAAGTTCCTTTATCACCTGTTTTATATAATCTTTCACCCTTTCTATAAATAAAACTTTGTTCTGTTAAATCAGCCCTGTTTACATATCCAATAGCAAGACCATATCCTCCTATATATAAGTCCCCCTTTACTCCTATTGGACAATCTTCTAAATTTTTATCTAAAATATATAGTGCTTGATTTGATAAAGGGAACCCATACGGTACACTTTTTTCATAGAATTCTACTGGTTTACAAACATGATAAACGGACCAAATAGAAGCTTCAGTGGCACCTCCCATACTTACTACCTTTGCGTCCGGCAATAGCCCATATATTTTCTGTGGCAAATCTACCGGAATCCAATCGCCAGATAATAATATCCGTTTTAAAGAACTTATTTCACTCGCATCTTCATATTCTACACAGGTTAAAAGGATTTGCATTAATGCCGGAACACTGTTCCAAATAGTAACTTTATATTTTTGAATTAATTTTATCCATTTTTCTGGATTCACTTCATCATTTTCAGGAATGATTAATGTTCCTCCCAATATCAATGCGCCAAATATATCATAAATAGAAAGATCAAAATTCCCCTTAGATATGGCAATAAATACATCCTCTTTAGAAATTTCAAATCTCTCATTCACATCAAGAATTGTATTCATTACTGCTCCGTGAGTAATCTCAACTCCCTTGGGTTCCCCTGTAGAACCTGATGTATATATAACATACGCACTATCAGAGATATCACCTAAATCTGATAAGTTTTCTTTATATACTTTATTGCAAGAACGTCCAATATAAATTTCGGTCTTTGCTCCTATATCTTCTGACAATGGTTCATCCATTATCACAATATTTATATTTGAATTTTTTATGATTTTTCTCTTTCTCTCAATCGGTAAATCTCTAGGAATAGGAACAAAAGCAGAATTTGTGCACAAGACCCCCATAATTGCCATTACTTGTAAAGCGGATTTTTTTAATAAAATCCCTATATATTCTCCCGTTTTAACTCCTGCCATAATAAGCTGTTCTCTTATATATAAAGAGTATTGGTATAAATCTTCATAAGAGTATTCTTTGCTATTATCTATTAATGCTACTTTTTGGGGATATTTTTTGCATGCTTCAAAAACCGCTTTATCTAACCGATTAATTTTGCGATGTTTTTCAGTATTGTTACTTTCTTTTCTCTCTTTATTCTGCCAAGTAGGTAGTTCTATATTATTTTTCGTTATCCAAAATTCTTCTTCAGACAAATTATTAATTTGGTTAATAAAACATGAAAACATATCTTCTATTAATTTTTTCGAAAAAATCCCTTCTCTTACATCCCAAAACACTTTCAAACCGCTATCATCATCCATCACTTGACAATCAATGAATACTTGTGGGGTTTGACTAAGACCAAATTCATTCATTTTTCCTACATATTTGTTCTTAACAGTTTTTTCTATCAACCCTATTGCACTGGTGTATACATATGGCATTAATACTTTTTTCAAAGGATTCTTTTTATTTAATTCGCGGATCACATCAATTCCAGAAAAAGATTTATGATCTAAATTTTCAAATAATTGTTTTTGTAGCGCTTTTGCACTTTCTGCAAAAGTACTTTCTGCAGACTCAAAGCACTCCACTAAACTTATTTCTGTAAAATCCCCTACGATATTTTCGATTTCCGGATGCAAACCATCTCTATTTAACATAGTTAAATTTAAAGAAAAGTCTTTATTTTCACTCCATTTACGTAATACTTTCTCATATAAATGCATGATAGCAATTGTAGGTGTAATACCATGTTTTTTCGAGTTTTCAAGAGTCTTTTTCCATAGCATATTATTTAGTGTAAAACTGTAATGTTTAAATTTATTTGTTTCTTTTTGATTATCCAACAATGGCAAAACAGGTGCTTCCGGAATTAAATCGAGCTTTTTCTTCCAAAACTGATAATCTCTATAATAAGAAAGCCCTTCTTTCTTTTTTTCCAAAAATTCAACATAATTTTTAAACGATAATGTCAATTTAGGAATATTATTATCATGAAAATAAATTTCTTCAAACTCGTGAATCAAAAGCCAAATACTTGTCCAATCAGCAATCATCAAATCAATAGACAAAAATAAAATGTCACATGAACAGTTCCTTTTTATTAATCCAACGTCAAATAAAGGTGCTTTATAAATATCATATTTTTTATTGCCATATCTTTCTCTAATCTCGTTTAAAATATTGTCTTGCATTTCTTCTGTAGTTTCCCAATACAAAACTACGTTTTGAGGAATTTCTTTTGCTATTATTTGTTCTTTATCCATAGTTAACTGCATACGCAACATTTCATGATGTTTTATTAAAAAATTCCATGCTTCCTGTGTTTTAATATAATCTAACGTTTCATATTCAATTTCAAGATATAAATGACATGCGACCCCTCCATATACAAAATAATTTTCTCTTCCTAACACGTAAGCTGTTTGGACATCTGTTAATGGAAACGAATTATTATCGTATTTTATAGTAGGTTCAATTTTTTTATTTTGATCTTTTAAAATTAATTCTATAATCGCTGGTTTATTCTCTTTTAAAAAGCTCAGTGTTTTTTGATTTAATTTATCTTTTGGTCCTTCATAGGATAATTTTTCACCATCTGTACTTAATCTTATTCCACCATTTTCCATTTCAACTATTTGTTCTACCAGTATTCTTTTCATAATTATAAGCCACCTTTCGCTAAAAAATTTTGACGAAATTATGAAAGCCGCTTCGCCAATCTTTCACCCTACACATTCCATGTTCTCCCTCTTTCTAATCTACTGCCTTTAGAATTGCATTATAAATAGATATATCCTTCTTTAGTCCATAAATCCCAATTTCTAAAATATGTGTTCTTTTCCCTTTAATCAAAATTATATTTTTATCATTCTTCGTCAGTTTTTCCATTTCATTATATTCATTTTTACTTGTTTCAACTTTTATATATGCCAATTTATGCGCACCATTTTTATGTGTAACTTTATATGGTTTTTGTCTCGGCTCATATCTAGAGACTATAAACGGCAATCTGAAATTTTCAGGAACAAAAAAACTATAGTTAGCATATTCTCCTCTACAATTTTTCCTCTTCCAATGCAATGTCTTGCTAGAGACGTTTATTCCCATTGCTCTAACGTCTTCCTTGATAGATTCAATATTGACTAAAATGTGTTTACCATCACTTTCGATTTTGGTCTTGTTTTCATCACCTTCTTCTAGGGCAAAATCACACCATTCATTTTTGGCAGAAAACCATTTCCACCATTTTTTAGCCGGTATACTCCCGTATGCAAGTTTCATAAATAATATTAATGGAGCAAATTTTTGACCAATAGAAAATATTTCCAAAAACGCTCCCTCGCCAAGCCATACAAAAAAATTATTGGATTTTTTCCCCGTTCCACCCCACTCAATCGTAAACCCCATTTTTTCAACATAATTTGCGGCTTCATATAAATCATCAACCCTGCATGAAATATGACTAATTTTTAGCATATTATATTTTCCTCCCTATAAATAGCTTTTGTTGTAAAACGCTTAACATATGTGCTTCTTCTGGAAATATGTGCATAATCTTAAAACTTTGACTCATCAATAAACTTCTCCACTGTTTTTCATTAAAGAAGATTTGATTATATTTTTCTCTTAAATCTATCGGCTTGGCCATCATAAAAACCTGCGATATCTGCAATTCTAACAAATCTGCAATGGGTTCTCCTATTATGATATATCCACCTGGCTTTAATATATTTCTTATATTTCTAATTGTAGCTATTGTATCCTTAGCATTGTTTAACATTCCTGCTGCAATTACTATATCTATTGATTCGCATACCATATTTTGTTCTTCAAAATCTTGATCTATATCCAAAGTTTGATATACAACATTAGGATACTGTGCAAATCGTTTTGATGCTGCATTAAGGAAAAAGGTTGAAATATCTGTATATATATACTTTACGTTGTCTCTTACTTTAGGTAACACTAATTCAGTAGTTGCTCCAGTACCTGCCCCTAATTCTAAAATAGTCATATTGGGTTCTATGCAATTTTCAACCTTTTTGCTTATAATAAAATTTATATATCTACCTATGAGCGTATTTGTATAAAAACTCAAAGCTTCTTCTATTTTTCCTTCAGGAAACAACAAATATGTTGCATTAATATCTCCTCTTAACAATTTTTTTAAATGCTTCGCATTTCTATAATAATAATCAATCACTAAGTGATCCGATAAATATCCTGACCAAGCCTTTTTCGCTTCTAACCAAGCAGACTCGATATCATTGTCGCATACCGAAATATTGCTTATAATACAATTTTCTTTGTTTTGTATAAAATTGTGTTCTTCCAATGCTTTAATCCAGCGTTGCAAGATACATCTATTATCAGATCTTACATCTATGTTTTCAAATAATAACTTTGTTTCTAAACATTCCCCCTTATTGACATCAATATTACCTTTTAATGTATAGAGCATTGACATAAGGCATGCAACATCTAGCTTTTCTTTCTTCTCTTTAATTACATCCCTACTTAATGCTGAAAGTAATCCATCAAAATCGCAATTTTCTATGTACATTTTATAAAGACATTCTTGAAAACTATTGGTGCCATTTTTTTCTATGAAACATCTTTTCTTTTCTCTTGGGTATCCGATTTGTTTCATTATCATATGCCATTGTTTAGCCTGATATAATTGTTTTTGCATATTTATTCCAAACAAATGTTTATTTCTTAATATTTTCTCAGTACTTTCTATCTGTAGCTGTACTGCGCTAATCCAATCTTTCTGAAAGATATCAGAATAATTAATTCCTTCACAAATAGTTACTATATTCTTGTCCGCAAATTGACTTTTATTAAAATCTTCATATCGAAAATCGTGCGGCACAAAAGTTCTGGTATACCACATAATTGGTCCAGATGGATCTTCAAGCGTCAATTCACCATCTGAAAATCCAGTCTGTATTTTATAAAATAAATAAAAAAAATTATCAGGATCTTCCGAGTCAACTTCATTATGTATTTTTAAAACACAAGGGATACCCCCAACATTGCAACTCAATATATCAAAGGGACCTTTATCTTTAACTATAGCGTCTATAACAAATGGCCTAGAATTTTCAATAATTTCTAATAATATGCCTATCACTGAATACAAAACTTGATGTCCGCATTCTATATTTATATATTCTATTTTTTCTGTTTTTTTGTAACGAGAAATTAAGCTTATATATTTCTGTGTAGAATTAATATATTTATAAAAATTACTGATTTCTAAATAGCTATTACTCTTTTGGGCAATTGTGTAACATTCTATCAGTTCTTTATGATGAACTGGTTGTTCATGTATGACAGGAATCCCAGCGTTTAATAACTTCTTAGTAATATTTATTCCTTCACCTCCCAACGCACCTGCCCTTAAAATAACACACGCCAAATCTATGTTCGAAGGAAGTGTATCTATATCTGTATAAAGAGGTATATTATACTTCTTAGATATTTCCAGTGAATATTTTCCTCCAGTTCCTAAAATTCCAACGACTTCATATAAATCTTTTCTTTGTAATATGGCTTCTAAATATATTTTCCCAAATCTCATTCCACAAACAAGTATCCTTTGTCGTTCCATTATATTTCTCCCATAATATTATTTTCATCTACACTGAAAACAATAGTTTCTTCTATTTTTCTTACTAGTTCTTTTATATCCCGGCTCTCAAATATTTGTGCTATCGAAACATTAATACCAAATTTTTGTACAATATAATTTTTTAATTTCATAGCACGTAATGAATCACCTCCCAATTGAAAAAAATTATCTTCAAGAAAAATCATCTTTCTATCTAGGATTTCTTTAAGCCCTTCTACCAACTTAATTTCCACATCTGTTTCTGCCAATGTTCCTCTTCGATGAAAGAGTTCGTTATTATTTAAATATTGCAAAACTTTTTTTCTATCCTTTTTCCCATTTAATGATATCGGTATTTTATCTATTTCTACTAAAAAATCTGGCATCATATAGGATGGTAGTTTTTGTTTTAATATTTCTTTTATTTTATCTTGTGTAATATACGTTTCCTCTTTCGCTTTTTCCCATATAAATATAACTTTTTTATCCAATGTATCATATTCTACATATTTCTTTTCAATTAATCCTGCCTTAATTGCTATACTACTCCAAAGTTCTTTCGAAAATAATAATTCTCCTTTTCCTCTTCGCATATCAGTATATTCTCCAAATTTATTTTCCAAAAAACCCAATGTTGTAATAAAAAAGTAACTATTCCATGTTGGTTCTATATTGATTAAAATCCCTCCTTTTTTTAACATTCTCGTACAGAAATATATTGTTCTATTTACATTATTACTACAATGCAAAGATTGATGTGCTATCACCAAATCAAAAACATTATTATTGCACCAATAGCCAAACATTTCGTCATTAATATCTAAACCAACTATTTCCACTGGAAAACCATAGTCTCCATGTCCTTTAAATTGTTTATTCTTAGCCACTAAATATGTATATGTTTCTATAGCATACCCTTTCTGTGAATCTAAAACATTTATAATATCCGTACTATATCCTCCGATTTCTAAAATTTTTATTTTTCTTTTCAGAGATGCGGTTAATCTTTCAATTATTCCCTCTATTTCCGCAAAATACTTTGTATCTTTCATTACTGTAGATTCCAGATTACTTGGTATTAATTTGTAATCTACTAATACTTTTGTAGGTTCCACTTTTCCTTGTATAATGTCATATAGAATTTTTTTATTATCATTTAGTGCATTATATAATTTTTTTAGTATTAAACTAGAAAGACTATATTCTTCAATATATTTTACTTTTTCCTCAAATTTCTTTACCAGACTTTCCTTACAACAATATCTAGCATCTTCATATTTCATTTTTCCGACACTAATTAAAATATTTAACCACACCCGAAAAAGTTCTTGATACCGATTACTAATGTTGCACTTTTCCTTTAATTCAGAGTATGTATATTGTTCTTCATCTTTCAAAAAACATTTTTCTTTTAATAACAACTCCATAATTAAAATAACACCCAGATCATTAACTCGTTTCTGCTCGATATTTATGATGTTTCTTTGATGCAAAATTTCCTTATTTTTTTCTTCAAAATCATCTTTATAAATACTATAAAAACCTATTAAGTTTTCTTTGATACAAGCTACTATCGAATCATCTACCTCATCTATTGAATTAATGCACGCTTCTATCTCACCTATTTCTATTCTATGTCCACGAATTTTGATTTGATGGTCTTTTCTTCCCAGAAATTCTATCGTTCCATCCTGCCAGAATCTTCCTAAATCCCCTGTTTTATACCAACGTCCAAATGTATCGGAAACAAATTTCTGCTCCGTAAGGGCAAAATCTCCCCTATATCCCTTTGCCACGCCACATCCACCAATCCAAAGTTCTCCCTCTGCCCAATATGGACAATCTTTTCCGTTTTCATCTACAACCCGGTATGCCTGATGTTCTAGTGGTCGTCCATAAGGGATAGATTTCCATTCTGAAGGTATCGGAAGTGTTACTTCCTGGTAATTTGACCAAATACTTGCTTCTGTAGCACCGCCCATCGCCACAAATTCACAGTAATCTGTTAAAGACGCAATTCTTTCTGGCAGATCCATTCCAATCCAGTCCCCAGAAATCATAACCACTCTTAACGGCAATTTTTCTTTCCGAGCTTCAGCGCATACACATAACATATCTAGCAAAACTGGTACAGAGTTCCAAATAGTCACATGATACTTCACAATCTGTTCCATCCAATATTCAGCATTTTTCCGTTCTTCTTCCGGAATCAATACAAGTGTTCCTCCTGAGCCTAAAACTCCAAATACATCATATACCGATAGATCGAAGTCCATAGCAGAGATTGCTAACGCTGTATCCTTTTCGGAAACCCGGTATTTTTTATTAATATCTTGAATAGTGTTCCATGCACTTTTGTGTGCTATTTCAACTCCTTTTGGAACTCCTGTCGAACCAGATGTCATGATGATATATGCACTGTCTTCCGGAGAAATTTTCAGAAATCCGAAGTCGCTAGATTCTTTCATTTCATCCATCATAAAGATTTTTGTTTTATCCGGCCACTCTATCATATCCTTCCATTTCTTATTAGTAATCACATACTTTACACCTGTTTTTTCGTGAATCAGCTTTCTGCGTTCCCTTGGCTGACTGATGCTGACAGGTACATATATATTACCCGACATTAAAATTCCCATTGCTGCTACGATCTGTTCCCTCCTATGCGGCAATGTAATAGCTATAGGTTCTTTCCGAATTCCATGTTTAAAAAACTCCGCTGCAATCTCCAGCGCCTTTTCTTTAAAATCTCCGTATGTTATAGAACAACCTTCTCCAGTATCCACCAGCGCAATTTTCCCTGGATGTTCCGCTGCATTTTGTAAAAATGCGGTGTGCAGACACATTGGCTGTTCTAACTCGCCTACATTATACGATTTTCCTAAAAATTTTCTTCTGTTTTCAGGAAGCACATCAAATTCCTGATCCCAGTTTTCAGTCCTCAATCTATGTAGGAGTGTCTGAAAACTATCCATCATATCCTGCACCATAGAGTCCGGAAAAAGTGCATCCACACTGTCCCAGGTAAGCTGTACCCCATCCTCATCTTCATAACTCTGAAAATCATTCCAAACCTGAGGTGTCTGGGAAATCATATAAGAAAAGGTTCCCAAGGTTTCTTTGAATTCCTCATTAACCAGAGGTGTCCCAAGGTTGCAGGCAAATACCACCGGGGCGCTTGCTGACGCATCTCCATATTTTTTCGTCAGATCTCTTTGGACCTGTACGCCTGAGTAGGCGGTATACTTCATATCTTCATGCAGTCGCTTCTGTATCCGCCCTAACAATTCAAGAAACGTAGGATTATTTTCACAGTCCACTTCCAAAAGCAACAGTGTGGTAAAGTCTGCGATTACTTCTTCCATTCCCTGATACTCTGTCTTGCGGTTAAAAAACGGGATATTAATCAGGAATCTCTTATTTCTGCTCCACCGCTCCAGCACTGTAGCATAGGCGGTAAGAAGCAACATTGCCGGCGTTGTTTGGTATTCTTTTGCCTTGCTTTGCAGTTCTTCCCATTCTTTCTTTTCAATTCTTACAATCCTTCTGTGAAAGACTGTCTTTTCTACTTCTTCCGGACGTTTTGCCAGCGGAAGTTCTGGGCCTTTCGGTAGCGTATCAAGGCGTTTTCTCCAGTAATCTTTTGCTTTCTCTTTATTATCATCTACAGCCTGCCTCTCCAGATAGGCGGCAAAATTCCAGTCCTTAGATTCTTCAGGCAATTTTTTTCCATTATAAGCTGCCACCAAATCTTTTAGTAAAATCTGGAGGCTCTGTACATCTGCGATCAACAGATCCATATCTATATGTATCCGGTTTTTTCCTGATGGAAGCAGTGTAAGCTCGATCCCCGCAACTTCCCCTTTTTCAATCTGCAGCTTCCGGTGAGAAAGCCTTTCTCTTACTTCCTCCGCTTTCTTATATGCTTCTTTCTCCGGCATATCTGAAAAATCATTTACTGGCATTTTTTCAGAAAATGGTCTTTCCTGAATTTTTTGCCTTCCGTCCTCTGTAAAGCAGGCCCGCAGCATGGGATGGTGATACTGTAGCTGGTTCCACGCTGCTTCCAGACGCACAGCCTCCACATTGTTTCCATCAAATTCCAGATAAGCATGGCACCCAATGCCGCCAAGGGGCTGTCCATCTTCCCTGCCTGCCCAATAAGCATACTGCACATCGGTCAAAGGAAATGGCTCCCACATATCTCTCTCCGGCATCTTTTCCCGCTTTTCTGCATTCGATTTCCTTTCCTTCTTCCTCATGCTTTTCTGAATGCTCTCCCACCATTCGTTCAGAGTTGGATGCTCCATCAATGTTCCAAAGGCAACCTTTACTCCCTGTTTTCTCCACTGATTAACCAGCCTCATGATCACGATAGAGCTAAGCCCTAACTCCAAAAGATTTTCAGAATCTCCAAATTCCTTCTGCATCGGCAATTTCTGTTTGATCTGCTCTTTTACTTCACTGTATTCCATCTTTATAATCTCCTATTTTCCCTGTGCCATCTGTCCTAACAACTTTTTATCTATTTTCCCTACACTGGTTAATGGCCATTCTTCTATAATTTCTACCTGGTCTGGTAGTTTATAAGACGCCACACCAATTTCTTTTAAAAACTGGTGTATTGCCTGCACATCCAGCGTATTTCCTTCTTCCATTATTAGAAACGCACATATCCGGTTTCCTAACGTCTCATCCGGTACACCTACAACAGCGGCTTCCTTAATATCTGGATGTTTACACAGATACGCCTCTATTTCCGCAGGCATAATCTTTTCTCCTGCCCTATTAATCTGCTCTTTAATTCTTCCTCCCATGCGGAGGCGGCCATTTTCTGTCCACATGGCTTTGTCCCCCGTCCGGTAGAACCCATCTTCCGTAAAGCTTGTCCTATTAGCTTCTTCCGCCATATAATATCCATCAATTGTGTAAGGTCCTCTTGATAACAGTTCTCCGAAAACTCCTGCCGGTACTTCCTCATCATTTTCATCTACGATTTTCACTTCATCTGCTGGAGATACTGGAGTTCCCTGACATCTTGCTATTATGGTCACATCGTCATCAGGGCTGGTAAAAGACAGTAGCCCCTCTGCAGTCCCAAATACCTGCATCAATGTACATGGCCATTCTTCTATAATCTTATCTGCAAGGGAATCCTCCAGCATCGCCCCACCCACCTGTAAAATCTTCAGGCTGGAAATATCATAGTCCTCATCGTATTCCAACATTTCCATGCACATTGTAACCATAGCCGGAACCAGGGCTGTGATAGTTACTTTCTCCTCCGTAATTGCCATCAGGATGTCATCAGGACTGGTCGTTGGTGCCAGCACAACTTTTCCCCCTGCATCCAATGTTCCTAAAAGTCCCGGACAGCAAAGTGGAAAGTTGTGCGCTACAGGCAATGCTGCAAGATAAACACTGTTTCTGTCTAACTGGCAGCGCTTTGCGGACATTCTTGCGTTATACATATAATCTGTATGGGTGCGGGGAATCAGCTTGGGAACACCGGTCGTACCGCCGGACAACAGCAATACTGCCGTGCTGTAGCTGTCTACTTCCGGAAATTCTCCCTGTCCTTCTGTTTCTGGCTCATACCATTCTCCCTTCTGTGCTCCATCTACAAAAACATTTTGTATACATGAGAATTTTTTCTGCATATTCATTGCCATTTCCACATAACTAAAGCCTAAATATCTTTCGGCTACAACGTACGCTGTCGGCTTGGCCAGTGCTATGATTCCCTCTAATTCTGCTTCCCTGTGGGCCGGCAGCATCATGATCGGTACAGCCCCAATCTTCGCAAGGGCAAAGAGAACCGCGACAAAAGAGATTCTGTTCGGCAGCTGCACAAGTACCTTATCACCTTTGCAGATACCTTTCTCCATAAAATACTGTCCTATGCAGATTGCTTTCTGATTCAGTTCCAAATAGGTAATTTTCTCTTCACTGTCTGTAACTGCAATCTCGTCTCCATATTGCACTGCCCATTTATCAAGCTGCTTTCCCAGGCTTAACTTCTCCCAGCCTTCCAGATTTTCATATTGTTCCATATTCTTTTTATAGCCTGCCATCTTGTATTACCTTCCTTTCCCCTGTACTGCCGCATATGCAGCATAATCTTTTATCAGAACCGGATATAATTCCCATCCGGATTTTACCTTTCCATTTTCTATAATCCTGTTTCTCCTGACAGAAAAGAAGTCCATCCCCCTGTTTAAGCCAATACCCAACGCTTTGAGATACGCCTCTTTTGCTGCCCAGTACTGATAGAACCGTTCGTGATTTCCTGCTTTCCTGATTTCTGCCGCTTCTTCTGCCGTAAAAAAATTTCCAGCAATCTCCATATATTCGGGAATTTCTCCAATTTTCTGTACATCGATTCCCACAGCCTGCTGACAGGCAAATATTGCCAGTACCCATTCCCCAGAATGAGAAAGATTAAATGTGATTTTCTTTTGCCCTGGCGATGCTTTCCAGTATGGTTTCCCATATTTTCCTTTGTTTAAAACAATCTTGTCCGCGCCCGAATATTCTTTCAATAACATTTTCACAGCAATCTTTCCAGCAAGGTAACACATTTTATCTTCATAAAAACGATAATGTTCTGCTTGCTGGCATTCTTCCTTTTCCAAAAGAGGCTTATGCCACTCCCAAAATGCTTCCAGTTCTCTCCAGCAAATCTTCCAGATATGTACCTTCCCTGTATGTAGCTCTACCTTTCCCATATGTAAAAGCTCTTGGTTTCCGTATGATTCAATTTTCATCCGAAACACCCAGAAGGCATTTTTTGACTTCTGCCAGGACAAATTCTTCCTGCTCCCGGATATAAAAATGCCCACCTTCAAACATATGACAATAAAAAGAGCTCTCTGTATATTTTCTCCATTCTTTCATCACTTCTTCATCTGCTTCTCGGTCTTTTCTCCCTCCAAAAGCTTCAATCGGGCAGTGTAAAACAGTAAGTTCTTTATCATAATAAGTTTCATCCATTGTAAAATCAGCCCGCAGCATAGGCAGAAAGAAATCCAGAAGTTCCTGGTTCTCCAGTATTTCCTTTGGCGTTCCTTCAAATCTGCCGAGCGCCTTTTTAAATTTGTCATCTGGAAGGTGATAGATTGGGTTTGGTTCCGGAATACTTGGGATACGACTTCCGGACACCAGAAAACATTTGGCCGTCCTTCCCCTCTTTTCCATTCTTTTTTCTAACCCATATGCTATCTTTCCGCCCATGCTATGTCCCCAAAATGCATACGGTCCTCTTATGTTTTCCCATATAGTTTCTTCCAATTCATCTAACATATCCATCATATTATTATATGGTTTTTCCATAATCCGTTCCTCCCTACCTGGAAGTTGAATCGGACAAACTGTTACGTTATCTTTCATTTTTCGAATCCAAGAATTGTATGCGGACGCACCTCCACCAGCAAAAGGGAAACATACTAATGTCACATTTTGGGAATTAATATTCTCACTATTTTTCAAAAGTTTTGGGTTCATATTGATTTCCCTCCAGAAACCGGTCGTAATTTCATCTCCATTACATCTAAAAATATCTTTGTTGAAGGTGGCACAGATTTCGTTACCCATGCGTTTCCACCAATGATAGAATTTTTACCAATCACTGTATTGCCTCCTAAAATTGTAGCACCTGCATAAATTGTTACATTATCTTCAACAGTAGGATGTCGTTTCACCCCTTTTTGTTTATGGCCTCCCCGAGTTGATAAAGCTCCCAAAGTCACTCCCTGATACATTTTTACATAATTTCCGATAACAGTAGTTTCCCCGATTACGACTCCCGTTCCATGGTCAATGAAAAAACTTTCTCCAATTTCTGCTCCTGGATGGATATCTATTCCTGTCATAGAATGCGCATACTCTGTCATAATTCTTGGTAAGATAGGGACTTTCAATTTATACAAGCAATTAGCTACCCTTTGAATAAGTATTGCTAAAGGACCGGGATAAGCCGCTATGATTTCTTCATAACTCTCTGCAGCCGGATCACCTTCATACGCTGTTTTCATATCCGATATTACTAACTGTTGCAGAAAAGGAAGCATTTCGCTAAATTTTCTCGCCACTTCCTCTGTTTCTCTATCTTTCTTTATAAAATCCAAATGCTCATTCAAAAGATTCTGGATCATCTGTATCGTATATTGTTCGTTCTTTTCTCCATTTGACCAATATTCTATATAGAAAAACTTTCTTAACAAATAGACAAATTCCTGGATCCATTTATTATCCAACGACTTCTTTAATATAGCCTTGACATTATCGTTTTCCATTAGTTTTTTAGTATCAATCAATCTTTTGTCCTTTCTAGGGTTAGTGCTCACTAACTCATTTCCAAAAAATTTTTCCCTTTTCCTAACATCAATCCACTTGCTAAAATTATATGAGCCACTGCAATTCCTCTAGCTACTATTAAAACTCCTGTTACATCAAAACAGAGAGCCAATGTAAGTTCAATAATTAACAATTTTCTTGCACATTTCCCATAGATCTTTCTTTCTACTTCATCCAATCTTTTGGTTCCAGTATCTACTGGAACCAATAAAAATATAATCATAATAGCAATAACCCATATTATATAGAACATAATATCCAGCGTTAAGTTTAATGCTAAATATTTTCCACAAATAAAAATCAGGAAACCGGAAAAACAAATGCAACTTATAGATTTTTTTAAATGAATTCCTCCTGCATACTGTCTTAAAACAGTAAATGGCAATAAAAAGCTAAACATTTCTATCCAGTTCCCTGTCATCGTACCAATTATAGCGATGATAGCATATATTGCTATTTTATTCAGAAGCAAACTATACGCATATGTATATAGCTTACGTTCTTTCTCGCCAAGAATTCCCCGTTGACTTTGTAAAGTAAAAAGCCAGCCAATTACCTTTTTTCGCATTAAAACTTTCTCATCTTTTTAACTTCGTCCGGTTCTTCTTCCTGAAAATATAACCAGTCACATGCAAGATTCGCCGAATGTGCAGTTAATCGGAGTGCACAATAGTTGATTGCCTCCAGTATTTTTGTTGTCATTTTGCTTAACATTTTTTTCATGGTAAACTTTACCTCCTTTTTTTCGAAATTCTACTAAAAAATCGCCCTCATTACAATTACCCTGGCCAAAACGGTAATTTTTGGGGCGATTTTTGCACCATTTTATTTAATTGTAAAGATTATCTCAACGGAAAACTCCTGTTCTTCAGCAGCAATCCTCATGATACCTCCATATCTTTCCACCAGTTTTTTCACTGTATGAAGCCCGATTCCATGACTGGCTGAATCTCTTTTTGTACTTATGTACTGATCCTTCTCTTTTATTAATGGAACAATGTAATTATTGTGAAATTCCATTACCAGAAAATGATTTTCATTTCCCATATACATATTACAAATCACATGCTGATCTTTCTCTGTCTTTTCAGCAGCTTCGATTGCATTATCCAAAAGATTCCCTACAATAGAAATCAAATCCAAATCTTCTATAAAATCCGTTCTAAGATTATTTCCCAACCTGATTTTATACAATATTCCTTTCGATTCAGCAATAAATTTTCTTTCACATAAAATGCTGTTTAAAACCGGATCCGCACAGTAACTATAATTTTTCAGTTCTTCGATTCGGACTCCCAAATGTTTAATCATGTCATCCAATTCAAGATTTTTTCCATTTTCTATCAAGCTTGCCGTAATGCAAAGAAATTTATTAACATCATGCAGAAAAGCTTTATTATCTTCGTTTACCTTATTGATATATTTCTGATTGATATTTTCAGCTTTACTTTTCTGATAAAGCAATTCCATCTTTTTTACTTCTTCAGACTTCTCAATTAATTTATCAAAGACTGCAAATATACAAATATTGGCCATTAATAGCAGTGCTGCCCCAATAGGAATCATGATATGATTTATGCCAGTAAAAGAAATATTCGAATAATATATACACATAAAAATGATAATTGTCGCCGCAGGCAAAGTTAACAATGCAGTAAACAATTTGTTTTCAATCGTCAGATAGTTTTTCTTTCTTGTTATCTGATTAATACACTTTACAAGCAAAAAAGTCGTCGTTTTCATTAGTAAAATAGCAAGTGTTTTTTCCAGCTCAGATTGAAATTCGTTTGCTGTTCCAGTCACTCCATAAGCTTTAGTAATTACAGCAAACAAAAACTCCGGTACGATTGCCAACATATAATAACAACAGGCCATGATAACCTTCTTCCACTTGCTGCCCTGAAAAATAATAATGGTAGCAATCGTATAACTCGCTGGGATAATCGCAATGTTAAATAGAGTTGTTCCCATATGATTTGCAATAAAAATGCCCAGTGCCGCAATAAAATACACACTAATTCTTTTCCATAATGTTCCTTCTCTATATGGTAACATATTTTTTCCAAAATCATTCAGCATCCACATCTGAAGACCACAAACTAAAGCATCTCTTAGTAAACTCATTAAGTCAACCATTCCTTTCCCTTAGATATCTAAACAGCACATCGGTAAACTCTTCTTTCTTTGCTCTTGAAACATTCATTGCTATTCCACCTTTTAACTGTAGTACCCCTTTTTCTAACCCTTCTACTTTTCCCAAATTAACAATGTAACTATAATGTGCTTGTGCAAATCCCTGGTCTTTTAACTGTTCGCGTAATTCATCAAATGATTCTCTGCAGCGAATTACCTCTTTTTCTTCCTCTTTCTCAATGGCTATCTCACATCCTCTTTTGGCTCTGGAAACATATAAAATATTTTCCACATGTATGCGTGTTATTTTCCCTGCTGCTGTTACTGTCACCGCATAGTCATTCAGAAAGCGCCTATTTACCTCAGCCATAATAGCGGAAATTTCCCGGCGTAAACTCGTGTTATGTAGATCTTTCATAATATATCGAAAAGGCTGTCCGAAATTGATGCTATCCACTGTTGGCTCAAAATAACTGGAACAGAAGATTAAAACAGCATCCTTGTTATAATTTCTCAATTTTAATGCTGTTTGATTTCCATCCATCCCCGGCATACGGATATCTATAAAGACCAATTCGTAAAGAATATCCATGTGTTTCAAAAATTCATTTCCTGATTCGAATTCATAAAATCTGATTTCATTTTCGGGTAAACTGTTTTCATGTTTTACAATCTCCCTAATAATTTTTCTATATCTTTTATCATCATCACAAATAGCTATTTTATACATAATTCTCCCTCTTGTTAGTTATTACTAACTGTATTTCGTAAAAAAAACCATCCCGCAGAATTTTGCCATGAGATTATTTCTTACTTCTATAACTCTGGTTCCAAATCTGCAAAGATGGAATCTCCAAAAAATTCTGGTATTGTGATTTCTAAACCATCACATAATTTCTTGATTGTAACTACGCCTACATTCTTACTCTGCCCATACAAAATATTCTTCAGCGTTGACGGCGGAACCCCAGAACGTATTGCTGCCTCATTTACAGTAATGTCCTTTTGCCTTATCACTTCTTCAAGACGATATATAACTGCTGTTTTCATATCCATGATTTCTACCACCTTTTCTCTATTCTATATAAATTGCCCGTAAAAGGTCGCCCATATATAGTCTTTTTAACCAGAGCCACATCTTTGTGAGTTTTGTATACTTTTGTGGTAGATAATTCGGCATTCTTGTCAAAATAAAAGAGATACCGACAAATATCAATATCTCAAGATATTTTCTATTATTCTATTATGCTACTTTCCCCTCCCCTCTGCTGTCAAATTCTATATGTATCTGCCCTGTGGACTCCCATGTTTCACATGGAATTTCCATATATTTTAAAAATATGTTTCATTTCTAAACCTCCATCTTATACTGACCATATACATAAATCATAATGTCTCGGATATCCCAAACAGCCGGCTTTATAGCCGCATACGAATTTTGTATTTCCCACCTATATATTGCAAAGAAATTCATGATATTTCAGAACTTTCTTATAATCTGTTTATGTACATTGACTTTGCTGATCTGTACTTGTTGTCTGCCATATTTTTTCAACACAAAAAGGCCATTTAGAAATTTTCATTCTAAATGACCTTATTCATTACAAAGGCAGGAGGCTTTTGGCTCCTTAATGTTTTACTCCCGGTCAGATCCGGAACCAGCGTTTCTTATCTGTGTCTACAGATACAAATACAAATTTCACAAGCCTATTATCACAAGATATTGTTGTAGTCAATTATGTATTTCCATATATGGCATCTCATACCATTTTCAATGAAATATCCTGTATTTCATTCTCCATTTCCTGCAAATTAGATGTCCATGCGCCTTCTGATACCAGAATCTGCTTGATACTTTTATATATATCATCATTCAACATATTCGTTGCCTTCACTGCTGCATAATCATTTCCAGCAGTACATTTTCCCATCAGCCTTTCAAATCTTGTTTTATACTTTTTCTGATAACCAACCTCTTGCAGATCTTCATAAATTTCTTCCATATGCTGATAGATATTTTCCCACTGTTCCATACGAATTCCCATTACCCGTACAATATCATTTAATCCAATTGCTGTTATCGTATTTTTTCCGATTTTTTCATCATCTATACCTACTAGTCGAAATGGATTTTTCTTTGCCAGACCTATATAATCTGCTGGTTTATCCATACAGGGGTTTACGAGCCGATCTTCATTATCATTTTTCTTTCTGTTACATCGCAAACAAGCTGGAAATAAATTTTCCCACTCTACCACTAACCCTTCATGCGACTTTTTAGGTAAGAAATGGTCAATCGTTACATCTTTCGATTCAATTCCCAAAGCACATTCACAATACGAACATTTTCCATGGCTCATTTCCAGCAGTGCTTCTTTTAATGTTTTTTTTATTTTAGGTGAATTCCAGACATCTTTTTCTTTATCCTTTTTATATAGTTCTGTGAGCTCTTCTTTTACTTCATCAGTAAGCTCTTTCGGGCATTCTCCTCTATTGAGTTTTATCATCTGGTTCAATCATCTCCATGTCTAACTTCATAATCTTTCTTTCCTGACTCTCCGGATGTGTCATTTCCAGCAGCTTTTTATATAGATTTTTTGCCAGTTCATAATCTTCCGCATCTACCGCATCTGAGAATTGTTTGATCAGCATATTATACAATGGAGTTTTTCGCTCAACCCCCATCATCTGTTCCTGTATATTTTCAATACTCCAGCCATTATAATTTCCCTGTTCGCCCGCATATTGCATTTTACTGATGTCATAGATTTCACTTGCTGCTAATGCCTGAATGATAAACGGGGAATGCGTTGAAATGATAAACTGACATTTAGGAAAAGTCCTTCTCAGATCTTCAACGATTGTTTTTTGCCACTTTGGATGAAGATGCAGATCCAATTCATCAATCAATATAACCGCTTCCTCTTCCAAAGGATTTACAGACTGCGGATTTGCAATCGCAAGTCGTTTTGCAATATCTGCCACTACTGAAAGAACTGCTTTATAGCCACCACTTAACTGGTCAATCTGCAGATCAATTCCTTCACTATTTGTCAGAAGCATTCTTGACGGATTTAACTCTATTCGTAAATTACTATAACCTGGGATCATCCTCTCCAATGCTGTCCTGACACAATCAAGTCGTGGATTTTTATAATCGGGGTTTTCCCTCAGTCCTCGTAATTCAATGTCTTCCTCTGTCTTAAACCAATCATAGAAATCCCTGAAATAATTAACATTGTCAAAGCAGTTCCGTAAAGAATCCATCACTTCAAAATTCTTGATATGTCCACGTCTTGGAACCTCTCTTATAATCCTGTCTGTTCCATAATAAAGAACTAATGGCAGATATCCGGCTGTAACACATTCTATATATTTTTGTTTTAATTTTTTCAAATCATTCCCATTTTGTCCTCTTATCTCAATTGCTTCATCATAAGGAAAAATGGAAGCTTTTCTCCTTTTATTGGTCCATGTGTATTTTGCACCTTCAAGATCAATACCAAGCGTTACCGCTACACTTGAAGTTCCTTCTTTAATATCCGTGTTACTTAAATCACATTGTTTCACAGCCTCCCCGTTTACTGCACGCAGTACGGGAACAAACGCTTTGGTGATGGACTCCAGAATCGTTGTTTTACCGCTTCCATTGTCTCCAATTAAAGCCACAAAATTTTTATTTGCGAAATCTAATGCTGCAGAACGCATATTTCTAAAATTTATTATCTCTAAAAAATCTATTTTCACTGTATCACCTTCTACATTCTATTGTAATATCTGCATTATACCGCATACGCCAGTTTACCCGCAACCGTTTTAATTATTATATCCTACATTTTTATAATCACAGCACAAAGCTCTGCCATTCCATGCATTCATGAAAGGCAGCTCCTGTTTCTCTATTTCTTGTTCATTATCCTCTTCAACTTTCTGACACTGATCTCGATTACATCATAAAATAGAGATTCTACCGTCTCCCTGTCACATGTAAATCTTCTCTTTATCTCAGGTCATAATTTTTCGATTTCAATATCTAATGTTTTAGAAATTACATAATCTGCGACAGAAAATGTTCTTGCCAAAGCTATTGACTCCATATTACTTGCCCTTTCTTATCTTTTCCCTTTAATGCACATCATCTTTGCTGCAAAGTGTACGATATGCTTCTGCATCCTCCGGCATATCGTTCCTTTCATATATCTCAGCAATATATTCGGCTGTCAGCAGAACATCTTCATATGCTTCCAGTTCATTGTCTATTTCCATAGAAGCCCGGTAATTTTCCAGTGCTTCATTATCCCTATGGAGCTTATCATACACAAGACCTAAATTAAAATAACCGATACTGATTTGCCCGTGTATTTCAGGAAGGGTCTCTTTTTTAATCGCCAATGCCTCACTAAATATACCTGCCGCATCATTAAGTATTCCCATTTCATAATAAATCAGGGCAAGATTATTTAAACTGATTGCATAGTCCAAACTCCTCTTCCCATAAATATCTTTGCGTATATTCAACCCTTCTGTGCATATATCAATAGCATCTTCGTATCTTTCCATCTCCCGATATGCAGTTGACAGGTTATCATATACTGTTGCCAGAAATGCTGAATCCTCTGTAGAATTTTCACGGTACTCCCGTATAACTGTTTCAAATAGTGAAATAGCTTCGCCATACCTTTCTTCACTGGCATAGACCTGAGCAATATTATTTTTTGTTGCCAAAACCATCGGATGATCTGATGCATAAATCTCTTCTCTTATACACAGCGCACATCCATACAAATCTTCTGCTTTCGGATAGTCTCCTTTACTCCGGTATACAAGCCCCAGATTATTATAAATATCTGCTTTAAATGAAGACGGACCTGGCCAGATTTTATCCGCAATTTCTAAAGCCTCATTTAAATACTCCAGTGCCTTATCATATTCTGTAAGTTCATAATAGATCAATCCGATACTTCCATAGGACTGAACAATATCCGGATGCTCTCTCTTTAATGTTTTTTGCTTTATTTCTAATGCTTTTTGAAATAAGGAAAGCGCTTCTGAATATTTTCCCATATTATCATAAAGCAACGCATACTCATCATAAAAGGCCACCATTTTCGGATGAGGCTTGTCCCCATAGACCTGCTTCATCCCTCGCTCCGCCTTCTGATAATAGGACTTTGCCTTGTCGTAATCTCCCGGATATCCACGCTCCCTAAAAAAAGAAGCCATATCGGAGTAATGTGTACTCAACTGCAGGATATCGGTTTCCGGATTCCGTTCAAATTTGTCTGCCGCCCAGGAATATAGTGCTTCAGCGCGGTCCGGCCGGTTCAGTTTTACATATATTCCTGTCAATAACTTTATAAGCACTACAACTTCAATATCGTCAGACGAATAATATTTTTTTCGGATTGCCAGAGCTTTCCGCAAATACGAAAGAGATTTGGAAAACTGATACATATTATAACTTACATCCGCAAGATTATAGTAATCTGAAGAAACGGTAATAGAATCCGACCCGGATACCCGTTCATCTATTTCTAATGCCCTTTGAAAAAACTGATACGCATTATCATAGTTTCCTATATCATAATAAATATATGCAAGATTTGTCAGGAACTCTGCATCCTGTTCATCACACAAATGATTCCATAGTACATCGGAAATGGACCAGGAAAACGGAATCAGATAAGACTTTTCTGCACCATGTTCCTGTTCTCCGCATTCCATTTCTTTTGTAATGGAATGGATCACATATCTGCATTTTTCATACAGGTGATCCTCATTCTGAAACCGTATGGCAGAAGCGATAACAGAATGCATGATATATGTTGAAACGAGTTTTCCTTCACTTTTAAGCCAGCCTGTCTTTACCAGATATTCCAACTGTGACTTATGTTGAATCTCAATCCAGTTTCTCACAGCTTTATATTGGAATGGGATTGCCGGTATCACGGAAAGCTAGCACAGCAAATCCTTATCCTGGATACGGCACTTTGAAATCGTAAATAAGATTTTTAATTGTTCTGTTACCCTCTTTTCCGATTGCAATAATGGATGATGCGAACCGACTTCTTCATTGCTCATGCGGAATCCATTTTGAACAAGCAATTCGTAAAACTCCTGCAGAGTCTTTTCTTCCATATTAGCTGTCTTTGCCAGAAGTTCCAACATCACCGTATGATATTCTATTAATTCCAGGATCTTATCTAAGTAATGATTATCGTGGTCTCCCACATAATAATGATAAAAGATATCCCGGCAGTCTTCCTCCGGCAAATGATCTACGGAACATCTATAAAGCCCGCCTATCTTTTCGGTTCTGCTTGTTACCAGGATTCTGCAGGGTAGGTCTCCCAATCTTTCAATATCTTGATCCTGTTCTATCGTTTCCACATTATCAATTACAATGAGCATTTTCTCGCGCTGGATTTGTATCATGTTATATATATTCCCATGCCTCGTTCCTGTCTGTATACCCCTTGGTATCATAAAATGCCTCAATCAGAGAATCTTTCAACTTTCCATTTGTATAAGTAACTCACGCAATCTGGTAAATACCTGTAACATCACAGGGCAGGGAATAGATTTTTTTCAAAACAGATTTTGTCGTTTCCGTTTTACCTATTCCGCCTATTCCATATAGAAGCACCGATTTTCCGGATAAAACAATGGTAGTCCATAATTCATTTTCGAGTATCGTTCTGTCCACATAGAACGAATAAATATCCGTAGGCGGATCAGATATATATTCCGGTTTTCCTGCTGTGTATCTTTTTCTCTTTCATAACAGCCTGTAGCAATGACAATACCTTGTCTATTTTTTTATCCTGCTCCCTTTGCAGTTCGCCGCCTAGCTGTATGTTATTCATCATAAACATAGGACACAAGATGTCATCTTTTATGATTTGGTTCTGAAAAATGCGATACCACGCCAGGATATCATTCTGCTTTGCATATGCAGAATAGCGACGCAGTATGTTTGCAATCCGTTCAGGTGTTAAATACCCTTCCCGACACCACACGTCAAAAATACATTAGCAAATTGTAGCGGACACATCTTCCTCAATCCCCTTGCAAAGGTATTCCCTGACACTTTTCTCGATTGCTCCATATAACCTGCATTCAAACGAATCAGGCTTATCGCCTATTCTCTTTTTCAATTCTGTCCAGATTTTGCCGGCACCGATATCGGCAGCTTTCTCCGTCAGATATCCCATTACCGTAAATCCGGCAATCTCTTTTGTTGCTGCTGATATAATGATTGATGCCAGACCCATATGTATTCCTCCACATTCTCTACTTATGACAGGTTCATCATCAAGTAATTACTTCCGAAGTTGCCCCTTTACCATATTCCCTTTTCATAAATTATCATACAAACAAATCTGTCTTGTCAATAAAGTATGGAAATATCCCTGATTCTCCTTTACAATTTATAACATTTCTATTTCTCCGGCAAACATCATTTGAACACACCAAAACTCTTTTCACTCTTTCCGGCCGTTTGCGTTCTTAATAATAGCAATGATCGCCAGAACTATTTCCTGGTCGCATCGCTCCAATTCTCTATATAATTCAACCAGATCGTAATATTCTTCCAACGTTTTGCCCATTTCTACTGCACCTACTACATCTCTTTTGACATCTGATGTTCCAAGCAGATAATCCGTTGTCACATTAAAATAAGCTGCCACCTTTTTAAGAGATTCCACTTTGATAGATGCAATGTTCCTTTCATATTTACTAAGCTGCTGCTGTGTTATTTCTAATTCTATCGCCAAGGTTTCCTGTGTTAAGCCCCTTTTTTCACGGAGCTGTCTGATACGATTTTCCATAATCAATCTCTCCTCTGCTTATTCATAATATCATGCTAACTCAAACAGCATACTTTGACACAAATAATAGGAGTAACCAGATACTCAATTATCATTTCCTCTTGCATTACCATGACAAAAAACAAGTTCTCCACCAGCCTGTAATTCCATTATCCTGATCAATAATGGATAATACTATATTATCTTTTACAATTCATCACATATAACTAGGAATTGTGGAGGTTACTATGAACGAAAACATTTTTAATGGTGTTGGCGAAACATATGCTAAGTATCGTCCCTCATATCCTCAAACGCTTCTGAAATATCTTTGCGCCGAAATTGGTATAAACAAATTTAGCACCATTGCTGATATCGGTTCTGGAACAGGAATATTTACGCAACAGCTCCTTAATAAATGTTCTAAGATATATGCTATTGAGCCTAATGATGACATGAGAGAAGTTGCCGAAAAAAAATTGGGAAATGAGCTTGGATTTATATCCATAAATGGAACAGCGGAAAATACAACTCTTGAGAATGAAAGCATTGATTACATAACTGCAGCACAGTCATTTCATTGGTTTGATAGACTTAGTTTTAAACAAGAATGCAAGCGTATATTAAAGCCAAAAGGAAAAGTAATTCTTATTTGGAATAGTCGAGATGAAACTAGCGAATTGGTTAGAAAAATTGATGCCATTAACCAAAAATATTGTCCAAATTTTTCTGGTTCTGCTTGTGGAATGCGAGGAGCAAAAAGTTCCGATGATTTTGACGATTTTTTTCAACAAGGATATGATGTTAAGTGTTTTCAAAATAATCTTATATTTACTAAAGAAAGGTTTATTGGATTACATTTATCAGCATCATATCGGTTGGAAACAAGTGATAGCACTTATCCCAGTTATATAGGTGAATTGATTAAAGTTTTTGATGCGTATAGCAATAACGGAGTAATGGAAATGCCAAATTTAACACGAAGTTATGCAGGAAATATATAGTTTTGCTATTGTTTTGTACAAAAGGAGGACAAAGCCATGCCACGTATTTTATTCTTAGCGCAATTTGCGCCTACTGATGGGAAAATTCTTGAAACGCCAAATTGTCCAGAAGAGAGATTTTATGCCGAAACATACCACTGGAAAATTATTGAAGCATTAAAAAAACTGAACTATGATTTTGACACGGCAAGTGATATTGAATATCTGTTAAAAAATTATGACAAATATCAATTAGTATGGTCTGTATACAACAGATTAGGATTTCGTAATAGTGAAATATTTGTTCAATCTCTATGTGAATATTTGGGAATAAGATATATTGGAGCTGCACCTAATGTCCGTGCACTTGTTGAAGATAAAAGTATGTCCAAGCAATTAGCTGAACACCTTGGAATTAAAACAGCGAATTGGGTAGTAGCATCAAAGGAGTATCCACTATGCAAAATAGCACCCTTTCCTGGAAAATATTTTGTAAAACCCCGTTTTGGAAGTGCTTCAATAGGTATTGATGAGGAATCTTTATGTGAAACTTGGGAGGAGGTTATTAACAAAAGCAAATTATATTTTGCTCAAAATATAGATGTTATTGTAGAACAATATATTACCGGCATTTGTTATGGAGTTTCACTACTCAATACGCAAGAAAGAAAACCATTAGTTGCCATTCCTCATTATACTATTTCTGACAAGACCGGAAATATTATGACGTATTCTCAAAAACGTTTCGCGCAAAAAGGAATGAAGCGTTATATCAGTAATAATGAGAGTATTAACAAACAACTTGAATATCTTGCTCAAAAGTATTTTGAGGAAATGCAACCATGTGACTATGCCCGCATTGACTTTATATTGGAAAAAAATAGTTTAACACCGTATTTTCTGGAAGTAAATGTTCTCATGAATCTCGGCATTCATGGCGGTTTTGTAGAAAGTTTTTTACATAGTCATTTTCAAACGTATGAAGATTTAATAAATCATATCGTAAAACTAGGGCTTTCGAAAATTGATAATAATAATTTAGCATCAAATCCATGATAAAAAATGTATCCTGGTAAAAATAGTTTTTTCCAGTCCTTTTCTTCGTACTTTTGTTTTTTATTAAACCTACGTGTATAATAGGAGAATAGTTTTTCGGCATATTTTGTGTCACCGCGTAACGGATTAAGTTTAATTTCATTAAGTAAATCTCTGTTATTTATGCCATTCATGTATTCAACAAGAATACGATTTATCTGATAAAATATTTTCGTAGGAACTACACTTGAGTTTCTGATAGAATGATGAAAGATTTCGTCAAGCATTAAAAGTGCTTTGGCGGAGTCTTTTTTTGCCACATATAGTGCTTGATTTATTTTGGCATAAATATGAGGTGTTTCAGTTGTGCCTGATTCGAATAAAATTGATTCAAAGTATTTCGTAGGATCCCCTTTATCTTCTCTCATTAAATATATACCATAATTAATATTTAAGTACAGATATTTTGAATCATTAAATTCTAAAATTTTCTGTACTTCTTCTATTTTTCCCTCCAAAACGATTCTTGCATATGCATTCTCGTCATGCTTCATTAAATATCCAAGAAAATTTGACATGGTACGATTATAATTTACGGGATCAATATTTTTAAATTTTGATAAGCAATAGTTGTAATTATATATACCTTCCTTAACATCCTCAATATAATAACTTATGTTTCTTAATAAATAATGGTAGTTCTTTGATTGCGAGAAATTTTTATAATATAGTGCATACTCTGAATCATATAATATTTTCATACTATCTTCATTTCTGCCTTCATTAAATAGTGCCGTAAAAAGAACTGCAAGCAACAAACACTGTTCATCAACATTTCGGCTGTTTGTGGTAAGTTCCCAAAGAGTTTTACTATAATCTCCTTCATGTAGCCGTTCACGAAGAAGGGCTACAAGAATTTGGCAGTCTCTATCTGACGAAAAATGTGAATGTTGTTTAATTCGTATCAACGGAACATCATAAACCTGTAAATTGTAATACATAGAACAGGTTTCAAGTAATTCCTGCTTGTTATCTAAATAGAATAACATATCAAGATATTGTTGTTCTACTTTCCCTTCCCGGCTTTGTTTCTTTAAGAGTAATAATATATACGATTTTCTCCGGGTATAATCTCTGTTAAGATTATGTATAGCAAATTTTAATTGTGGAATGGTAAGTTCTGACTTATATTTTTCAAGAACCTCCATTATTTCATGAGTTATTGTTATTCTTTCTACTAACGATATTGGTATTTCTGTTTCATTAACTATTTTTTTGTTTAGATGTACATTGTTATTTATATCTATTTCAATAAATCCTAAATTATTCAGCGATTGTATAATCGCTGAATAATCAAAAGTATCTATCGAATAATTAGAATTTTCTAACACACAATTCAGTATATTCATATGAATGTATGTTTCGAGAAGCATCAATATTTTTAATACATAAAGGGTCTTTGAATCAAATTGTAAAAAGTTCATATTAAATCCACGGATATACGACATTATAATATGTATATTACGTTCATAGCGTTCAAATACATCCAAATATTCTTCTCTATATGTTTTATTATAACAATTAAACAAACCACATATAAGCCTATTATCTGGTCTTTTAAACATCTTATCAATTTCGTATGGAGAGGATTCGATATATGACAGTTTAGATAATGCTTCAATTCCCTTTATATCGTAATTCCTTGGAATTGTAAATAAAATTCTCGAGAAGCTATGCTCCATTATCTTAGAGATAAACTCTAAAGATACTGGTGACAGCTTACTTGTATCATCAACTAGAAGACATATTTTTTTTGCCTCATTCTTTTTTTCAAATTTTTGGATGACATTTATGATTGCTTTTTCTACTTTATAATCAGAAATATGCTCAACGTCAACATCTATCGTTTCATCTATTGCTTCCATGAATCCATCAGCGATCTCACCAATACTAAAAAACGGAATTACATTAATAGAAGCAATTAAAGATTTGACAATATGCTTTGTAGCTTCTTTTTTATCTCTAACATAATTCTTCAATTCAGCTTGGTTGCAGCCTGCAATAATTTGTTCAGCTATCTGAATAGCTGCATTTTTTTCTTTTGCACAATCAATATAGAAACAAACATAGCCATCCTTGCAAAAATCAATTTGAAGTTTTTTTAAATAATAAGATAAACCACTATTATCAAAGTAATAATAAACTACGAAATTATTGGAATTTATTGCATCTTTAGCATAACTTAATTCGTCTTCGCGGCATACAAATTTTAACGTATTCATACATAAATTCCTCCGATGTGCCTTGATGATAAATAAATCTACAGTTCGGCATACAGACCCTAATATCAATCCACAGTTAATCCAATGATATCGGATAATATAGTATTATCCATGCATTGTATTATACCAGATATGTACAGGATTTACCATACTAATATATACGGTAGTGATACAAATTTGTGTTGATTTTGCATACACGGGGGCAAATAATCTATGTAGCACTAATAATCCCACCAATTTTAACGCCAAAAAGACCACCCTCTTTGGCCGGCCAGATACACACTTCAATATTCATTTAATTTCATGAAGCAGTTAAGCCACGTCTGCAATACTCATACTATTTCTTGGATGCATTTCTTTAAGAATCTCTGCTTGTTTCTTTGCTGCTATGTGAATGTATATTTGGGTTGTCTTAATGGAACTGTGTCCTAAAATTTGTTGAACATAGCTTACATCTACACCTTCCTCAATTAAATAAGTGGCAAATGAATGACGGAACATATGAGGAGTAATGTTTCGCTCTATACCGGCCTGCTTCGCATACTTTTTTAGCATTGCTCGAATTGACTGTTCCGTATATCTATTTCCCCTGTTATTAACAAAAAAGCAGCCACTTTTTTTGATTTCATCCTCATTCTCCGTATAATATTTTTTTAAAATTGCAAGTACTGAGGAATTACTGATCTGGACGTATCTCTCTTTTCCGCCCTTTCCCATAATTCTGATCTGACCAGAATTCAGGTTTACACTGTCTTCTCGTATGTTAGATATTTCATACACTCTGGCACCTGTAGCAAAAAGGACTTCCACAACTGCTATATCCCTCAATTTATATTTATAACCCGTTAAACCATTTTCATTCAGACAATCATACATGTAATTTAATAACATCTCTATTTCTTCCCGCGGTATTATCCTCGGTAGAGTCACGGTTTCTTTGAATTTAACTTTAATCTTCCTAAAAGGATTACACGATATAATCTCCTCTTCCTCCAAATAATTGTAAAAAGCCTTTAAAGTTGCGATTTTCCGCTTTACCGTTTTCTGCTTATATTTTTTATGTAATTCAGTAATATACGTTTCTATTTTTTCTTTATCTGGCTCATCACAACAAATAAACGCAAAGTACTGACGCAAATCAATCCGATATGCTTTGATCGTTTTTTTATCAAGTTCTTTTCTGTATTCACAATATTCCAAATATGGCATCAATTTATCCTGTATCCTCATTTCATAAAATCTCCATTATCTTTATTATATAAACAACATACTATCGTTTTCAGTACTATTTTCAATAGATAGTTTTTCTGAAATAAGAAAAATCAAGGTATGATACCTGCTAATTTATAATCCATTCAGTTACCTTTTCATCGTAAGCGCTTAAATCTCGGGTAGCTTTACTAATTCTGTTTTCGAACTCATAATGATGATAGTAAATAGATTTTTATTACACTCCGCTTGATAGGAGCTAGAAATTTACTACACTTGGAGGTTTCATTATGGGTAACAAACGTGTACCAGAGCGTTCCCTGGACGAATGGATGGATATGGTGATCCAGTGCAGGCAGAGTGGCCTGACAGATGCTGCATGGTGTAATAAATATGGGATCTCTCCCAGCTGTTTTTACAATGCAGTTACCCGTCTCCGAAAAAAAGCCTGTCAGATACCGGAACCAGCTGGAAAAGCCAGCACGCTTGATCTTACAGCCCATAAACAGGATGTGGTGCAGATCGCTATAGAACCTGAGTCTTCTCCAGCGGAGCTGATTTCTGATAGTGGGAGCGGTTCTACGCACCTTGCTACGAAAATAAAACTCGTAGCCAAAAACTGAACCTTGACAACAAATGT
>OMEJ01000368.1_pt1 | contig 37780 bp, 33 predicted proteins | sample 1645361 | NCBI WGS metagenome assembly OMEJ01 (sample SAMEA103958156, study PRJEB25191) | human gut metagenome
CCGCTCCCCAGCCGGCGCGGCAGCAGCCCGCCCGCCCCGCCGCCAACACCCAGCCGCCCCGGCGTGCCTCCCATGTGGTGCGCAGCGTGGAGATTCCCGACTTCTCCGAGGACTTCTTCAAAAAGTACGACGACCCCGCCTATGTGGAGCGCCGCTTGAAGGAGCTGGAGGAAAAGCAAAACAAAGGCTAACAGAACACCAGCCCGGAAGGCGTCCCAGCGGCGTTTTCCGGGTTTTTTTCCCGGGGCTTTTCCGGAAAACAGGCCCCACAGCGCCTTGCAAGGGCCCGCGGCCCTGGGGAGAGCCAAAACGCCAAACAGGCCGCCCCTGCCTTACAGGCCTTTACAGGGCCAAAAAACAGGATTTCTTTCCGCGGAAGGGGGAAATCCTGTTTACAACGGGGCGAAAGTCTGCTATACTAATATATAGGAAAAAATTTTTTTTGAAGGCAATTTCAACCCCCCCGAAAAGCCAGGCCGCGGCCCGGCTTTTTTGTGGGCGCACGTTTCCAAATAGGAGGGTTCTCGCTTGGAAATCAACGAAATGACGGATATGACGAAAGCCGAAAAGGCCTACGACGGCGACCAAATCCAGGTGCTGGAAGGCCTGGAGGCCGTGCGCAAGCGCCCCGGCATGTACATCGGCTCCACCGGGCCCCGGGGCTTGCACCACCTGGTCTACGAGATTGTGGACAACGCCATTGACGAGGCCTTGGCCGGCTTCTGCGACAAGATTGACGTGCGGCTGCTGCCGGGCAACGTGGTGTACGTCTCCGACAACGGCCGGGGCATCCCCGTGGGCGTGCAGCACAAAACAGGCCTGCCCGCCGTGACGGTGGTGTTCACCATCCTCCACGCCGGCGGCAAGTTCGGCGGCGGCAGCTACAAGGTGTCCGGTGGCCTTCACGGCGTGGGCGCCTCGGTGGTAAACGCCCTGTCCACCTGGCTGGAGGTGGAGGTGGTCAGCGAGGGCCAGCTCTATTTCCAGCGGTTCGAGCGGGGCAAGGCCGTCACCCAGCTGGAAAACCGCGGCCCCGCCCCCCAAGGCCGGGAGCGCGGCACCGTGGTGCGCTTTCAGGCAGACCCGGAAATCTTTAAGGAGACCACGGTCTACGAGTATGAAGTGCTGCAAAAGCGGCTGCGGGAGCAGGCCTTCCTAAACGCCGGGGTGCACATCCAGCTCACCGACGAGCGCCCCGCCGGGGACAGGCCGGAGAGCGAGCGGGACAGGGAAATCCCCTACCAGAACAACTACTGCTACGAGGGCGGCATCAGCTCCTTTGTGGAGCACATCAACGCCAGCAAGGACGTGCTGCACCCGGATGTCATCCACTTCTCCGCCGTGGCCGAGGACGAGAACTCCACCGCGGAGGTGGCCCTGCAATACACCGACACCTACCAGGAGCAGATTTTCAGCTTTGCCAACAACATCCGCACCACCGACGGCGGCACCCACGAGGACGGCTTTAAGCGCGCCCTCACCCGGGTGATGAACGACTATGCCCGAAAGTACAACATCCTCAAGGAGAACGACAAGAACCTCTCCGGCGAGGACGTGCGGGAGGGCTTGACCTGCGTCATCAGCGTCAAGCTGAAGGAGGCCCAGTTCGAGGGCCAGACCAAGGCCAAGCTGGGCAACACGGAGATGAGCTCTCTGGTCAGCTCCATGCTCTACAAGCACCTGATGACCTACCTGGAGGAAAACCCCGCCACGGCGCGGACCATCTTCGACAAGGCGCTGTCCGCCTCCCGCGCCAGGGAAGCCGCCCGGAAAGCCCGGGACCTGGCCCGGCGCAAGACCGCCCTGGAGAACACCACCCTCCCCGGCAAGCTGGCCGACTGCCAAAGCCGCGACACCGAGGAGACGGAAATCTACATCGTGGAGGGCGACTCCGCAGGCGGCTCCGCCAAGGGCGGCCGGGATAGGAAGTTCCAGGCCATTCTGCCCCTGTGGGGCAAGATGCTCAACGTGGAGAAGGCCCGGGCCGACAAGGTGTACGGCAACGATAAGCTGACCCCCGTCATCACCGCCCTGGGCGCGGGCATCGGAGACGACTTTGATCTCAATAAGCTGCGGTATCACAAGGTCATCATCATGGCCGATGCCGACGTAGACGGCGCCCACATCCGTACCCTGCTGCTGACCTTCTTCTTCCGCTTCATGCGGCCTCTCATTGACAATGGCTATGTGTACGCCGCTGTCCCTCCCCTCTATAAGCTCACCAAGGGCAAAACCACCCGGGTGGCCTTCTCTGACGAGGAGCGCGATAAAATTTCCGCCGAGCTCCGTGGAGACAACCCCAACGCCAAGGTGATTATCAACCGCTATAAGGGCCTGGGCGAGATGGACCCCCACGAGCTGTGGGAGACCACCATGGACCCCGAGAAGCGTACCCTCAAGCGTATCGAGCTGGACGACGCCGTCCGGGCCGATGAGATCTTCACCCTGCTCATGGGCGAGAAGGTGGAGCCCCGCCGGGAGTATATCCAGGAGAACGCCAAGAAGGCGGTCAACCTGGACTTCTAAGCGGTCCTTTGTCCCTGTTTTTTCAGCCATCCTTCAAGGAGGAAACGATAGATGAGTAAAAAACCCCAATACGATCCCGAGGAGATCCGTTTCCCGGACCAGGTGATCAAGACTGCTCCCCTGGTCAAGGAGATGGAGGACTCCTACATCGAATATGCCATGTCCGTTATCGTGGGCCGGGCTCTGCCCGACGTGCGGGACGGCCTGAAGCCGGTACACCGCCGCATCCTCTACGCCATGTACGAGGACGGCCTCACCAGCGACAAGCCCTTCAAAAAGTCGGCCACCTGCGTGGGCGACGTGCTGGGCCGCTACCATCCCCACGGCGACCAGTCGGTCTATGACGCCCTGGTGCGTCTGGGCCAGGACTTCTCCATGCGCTATGTGCTGGTGGACGGCCACGGTAACTTCGGTTCCATCGATGGTGACCCCCCTGCCGCCTACCGTTACACCGAGGCCCGCATGTCCAAGCTCTCCAACGAGATGCTCCGGGACATCGAGAAGGAGACGGTGGACTGGGACCCCAACTTCGACGAGAGCCGCAAGGAGCCCCGTGTCCTGCCCAGCCGCTTCCCCAACCTGCTGGTGAACGGCTCTTCCGGCATCGCCGTAGGTATGGCCACCAACATTCCCCCCCATAACCTCACCGAGGTCATCAACGCCGTCATCTGCGTGCTGGACAACGAGAACGCCACCCTGGACGACCTGATGGAGCACATCCAGGGCCCTGACTTCCCCACCAAGGGCATGATCATGGGCCGCAGCGGCATCCGCGCGGCCTACGCCACCGGCAAGGGCCACATCCGCGTCCGCGCCCGCACCGAGTTTGAGGAGTTTGGCAAGGACCGCACCCGCATCATCGTCACCGAGATCCCCTACCAGGTCAACAAGCGCATGCTCATCAAGAACATGGCCGACCAGGTGGAGGACAAGCGTCTGGAGGGCATCTCCGACATCCGGGACGAGTCCGACCGCAACGGCATGCGCATCGTCATCGAGCTCAAGCGGGATGCCAATCCCCAGGTGGTTCTCAACCGCCTCATTGCCCAGACTCAGCTCCAGGTGACCTTTGCCATCAATATGCTGGCTCTGGTCCACGACCAGAAGCAGCCCAAGATCCTCACCCTGCGGGAGATTCTGGACGAGTACATCGCCTTCCAGGAGCAGATCATCACCCGCCGCACCATCTACGACCGCCGCAAGGCCCAGGAGCGGGCCCATCTGCTGGAGGGGCTGCTCATCGCCCAGGACAACATTGACGAGGTCATCAAGATCATCCGCACCAGCTACGACAATGCCAAGGAGCGCCTGATGACCCGCTTCGGTCTGGACGATGTGCAGGCTCAGGCCATCCTGGACATGCGCCTGAAAGCGCTCCAGGGCCTGGACCGGGAGAAGCTGGAGGCCGAGTACAAGGAGCTGGAGGAGCGCATTGCCTACTACGATAAGCTCCTTTCCGACGAGGGGCTGCTGCGCCAGGTGCTCAAGGACGAGCTCACCGAAATTCGGGATAAGTACGGCGACCAGCGGAAAACCGAGATCGCCTTCGTGGAGGACGACCTGGACATTGAGGACCTCATCGAGGAGGAGCAGTGCGTCTTTACCCTCACCCAGGCGGGCTACATCAAGCGCACCCCGGTGAGCGAGTACGCCGCCCAGTCCAAGGGCGGTCAGGGCCGTAAGGGCATCACCACCCGGGACGAGGACTGCGTGGTGGACGTGTTTACCGCCTCCACCCACGACTACCTGTTCTTCTTCACCGACACCGGCAAGGTGTACCGGAAGAAGGGCTACCAGATCCCCGAGAGCGGTAAGACCGCCAAGGGCACCAACATCGTCAACATTCTCCAGGTGGAGCAGGGCGAGAAGGTCCAGACCATGATTCACACCCGGGAGCTGGACAACCCCGATCTGTACCTGGTCATGGTCACCCGCAACGGCACCGTCAAGCGTCTGCCCGTCACCGCCCTGAAGAACATCCGCAACAGCGGCATCCGTGCCCTGCGCCTGGAGGAGGGCGACCAGCTCATCTCCGTGCGGGAGACCGACGGCACCAAGAAAATCCTCATTGCCACCCACGACGGTATGGCGGTCTGCTTTGACGAGAACGACGTGCGGCCCATGGGCCGTGACGCCGTGGGCGTGCGCGGCATCCGCCTGCGGGAGGGCGACTATGTGGTCAGCGCCGCCCGGGCCACCGCCGGCCGCACCGTTCTTACCATCACCGAGAAGGGCTACGGCAAGCGCACCCCCGTGGAGGACTACCGCATCACCAACCGCGGCGGCATCGGCATCAAGAACTACGCCGTCACCGAGAAGACGGGCAAGATCGTGGGCATCAAGGTGGTGGACGGCAGCGAGGACCTGCTGCTGGTCACCCAGGCGGGTATCCTCATCCGCACCCACGTGGACGCCATCCGGGAGGCCGGACGTGCCACCCAGGGCGTCATCGTCATGCGCTTCAAGGAGGAGGGGGACAAGGTGATCTCCCTGGCTCTGGCGGAGCGGGAGGAGACCGCCGAGGTCGCCCAGCCCGAGACCGCGGAAGCGGAAACCACGGAAGCAGAAGCCACCGAAACCCCGGAGGAGACCCAGGCTGACCAGGAGTGATGGATCGCTCCTGGTGAGAAAAGGAGGTTTGTCCCGTGAGAAGACGTCGTGTGACCTATCGTCCCAGTAAGGCCCAGGGGGCCTTTGGGGTAGCCGTTGGCTGTATTTTTGTCCTGATCGGCCTGTTTATGGTTATCCCCGTATTTGGTCTGTTTGGCATCCTTTGGACACTGATCGCCGTGGGAATCACCGGCATGAACGCCTACCAGGCCTTCGGAAAGGGCTATGCCGGACCGGAAATCACCATTGAAGAGGACGAGGAGCCCCGTCGTGTGGCATCCTCCTCCCCTGCTCCCCAGACCCACGATCACATTCCATCCACGTCTCTGGACGTGAAGGGACGGCTGGAGCAGCTCAAGGACCTGAAGGAGGCCGGGCTGCTCAGCCAGGAGGAGTATGATAAGAAACGGCAGGAGATTTTAAAGGGGCTTTGAGTAAGGAGGATAATCCGATGCAAAGACGCCGTATGATCGACCGACCCAATCAGGTCCAGGGGAAAAGCTGGATCTCAGTGATTTGGGGCGTGATACTTCTTATCGTTGGTTTTGGGACGATGATGTCTACATCCGCTGCCATTGGCGCTGTGTGGACGCTGGTTGCCGTGTTTCTGATCGTGAACGGCGTCCGTAAGGCCCTTGCGCCCAAGAATGCCTTCAAGCTGGATGACAGTGTAGAGAAGGTTGTGTCCCGGATTCAAAATAAGGCTCCCGAGAAAAAAACAGTCCGCAGCAAACAGGAGACCCACGACCATATTCCCTCCACCGCCCTGGATGTGGAGGCGCGGCTGGAGCAGCTGCGCAGCCTGAAAGAGGCGGGGCTGATGGACAACGCGGAGTATGAGCAGCGGAAGCAGAAGCTGTTTAAAGGACAGTAAGTAGAATTCCGCCCTGCGGGGCGAGAAGGGGCGATGTGCCTTTCTGAACGATCAGAAAGGCACGAAAGAATCGCCGGGGAACGGCTCCGATGAGCGCCTGCGCGCAGCGGGCGCTCATAGTCACCTTTTCCCCGGACCCCTAATTACGAAAGTGGGCCACTTTGGTTTGTTCGTCATTTTCGGCGGGCAAAATCAAGATCTGTTTCTGTCCTACTCTCGGCCCACTGGGGCCTTTTGCTATCAAAATTTGAAGGTATTTCCCCTCTAACGCACGCCGCCTGATGCGTCCCTACCTGTTTGGTGCGGTGGTGATCGGGCGGAATGACTGCCACGGTTATACCCAGCCAGGCGGTGTCCGTACAGCGCGGATGCGTTTAAATTTTTAACGCAGTAGGGGCCGGTGTCCCCGAGGCAAGAAGAATGCAAGATCTTGTGTTCGGAGCCGCCGGACGCAAGTGCCAATCTTCCAGGAAGGCGTCTCCCCGTAATGGGGGTCTGGGGGCAATGACTGTGAGCGCCCGCTGCGCGAAGGCGCTCACCGGAAGCGGCCCCCAGCGGGTCTTTGGTTTCTTTCTGACCGCTCAGAAAGAAACCCGCCCCGCAGGGCGGAACCCTCTCTCCTTCCCTGCACAAATCTTTAAAAAACCACTCTCTCCCAAGGAGAAATGAATGAAAACAGTCACCATTTACACCGACGGAGCCTGCTCCGGTAATCCCGGCCCGGGCGGTTGGGGCGCGATTTTGATGTACGGCCCCCACAAAAAGGAGATGTCCGGGGGCGAGCCCCAGACCACCAACAACCGCATGGAGCTCACCGGAGTCATCTCCGCCTTGCGGGCGCTGAAGGAACCCTGCATGGTGGAGCTCTACTCCGACTCCAAGTACGTCATCGACGCGCTGGAGAAGGGCTGGGCCAAGGGCTGGCGTGCCCGGGGCTGGGTGAAGGGGGATAAAAAGCCCGCCCTCAACCCCGATCTGTGGCAGCAGCTGCTGGAGCTGTGCGAGTATCATACCGTCAACCTCCACTGGGTCAAGGGCCATGCGTCCAATCCCTATAACAACCGCTGTGATGAACTGGCCGTAGCCCAGAGCCAGAAGTTTAAGTGATCCACTTGGGCAGAAAGTAAGGGATTTTGTGACAAAATCCCCTTGACAGCGGAAGATTTGTCCAGTAGAATGTCATCACAAAGCTGTGACAGAGAACAGTACCCCCCGCCGGGGCGCAAGAGAGAGGATGGTCGGTGTGAATCCTCCGAAGGCGGGTTGGGGAACGGCCCTCTGGAGCGTGGGCAGGAAATGGCCCGCCGGTCCCCGCCGTTACCGGGAACGAAGTGCGTACCAGCCAGGTACGAATTCAGGTGGAACCACGGACATTTTGTTCGCCCTGAGCCGAAATCAAGCGGCTTGGGGCGATTTTTTGCTTTAATGGCAAGTGCTCTGAGCCAAATCAATCAGAAAAGGAGCGTATCACCATGAAAAACAGCGAAAAGACCATGGAAAAGATCGTTGCTCTGTGTAAGGGCCGCGGCTTTATCTTCTCCGGCAGCGAGATCTACGGCGGCCTGGCCAACACCTGGGACTACGGCCCTCTGGGTGTGGAGCTGAAGAACAACGTCAAGAAGGCCTGGTGGAAGAAGTTCGTTCAGGAGAATCCCTACAACGTGGGTCTGGATGCCGCCATCCTGATGAACCCCCAGACCTGGGTGGCTTCCGGCCATCTGGGCGGCTTCTCCGATCCTCTGATGGACTGTAAGGAGTGTAAGGAGCGTTTCCGCGCCGACAAGCTCATCGAGGACTGGTGCAGCGAGAACGGCGTGGAGCTGGACAAGCCCATCGACGCCTTCTCCCAGGAGGAGATGAAGAACTTCATCGAGGAGAAGAACATCCCCTGCCCCACCTGCGGCAAGCACAACTTCACCGACATTCGTCAGTTCAACCTGATGTTCAAGACCTTCCAGGGTGTCACCGAAGATGCCAAGAACACCGTGTATCTGCGTCCTGAGACTGCCCAGGGTATCTTCGTCAACTTCCAGAACGTGCAGCGCACCACCCGCAAGAAGCTGCCCTTCGGTGTCTGCCAGATCGGTAAGTCCTTCCGCAACGAGATCACCCCCGGTAACTTCACCTTCCGTACCCGCGAGTTTGAGCAGATGGAGCTGGAGTTCTTCTGCAAGCCCGGCACCGACATGGAGTGGTTCCAGTATTGGCGTTCCTTCTGCCGCGACTGGCTGCTGAACCTGAACATGAAGGAGGAGCACCTGCGTCTGCGTGACCACAGCCCCGAGGAGCTGTGCTTCTACTCCAAGGGTACCACCGACTTCGAGTTCCTGTTCCCCTTCGGCTGGGGCGAGCTGTGGGGCGTGGCCGACCGTACCGACTACGACCTGACCCAGCACCAGACCACCTCCGGCAAGGACATGACCTACTTCGACCAGGAGACCGGCGAGCACTATATCCCCTACGTGGTGGAGCCCTCTCTGGGCGCCGACCGTGTGACCCTGGCCTTCCTGGTGGAGGCCTACGACGAGGAGGTCGTGGGTCAGGACAAGAAGGGCAACGACGACGTGCGCGTGGTCATGCACTTCCACCCTGCTCTGGCTCCCTTCAAGGCCGCCATCCTGCCTCTGTCCAAGAAGGAGGTCCTGGCTGGTCCTGCTCAGAAGCTGCGTGATGAGCTGAGCAAGTACTTCATGGTGGACTACGACGATACCGGTTCCATCGGCAAGCGTTACCGCCGCCAGGACGAGATCGGTACCCCCTACTGCATCACCCTGGACTTCCAGACCGTGGGCGACGAGAACACCCCCGCCGACAACTGTGTCACTATCCGTGACCGTGACACCATGGAGCAGGTGCGTATCCCCATGGACCAGGTGAAGAGCTGGCTGGAGGAGAAGCTGGCTTATTGATCGCTTTCTTGAAAGAAAGCTTGGCAAAGAACTCTGTGCGAAACTGTGTTTCGCCTCTTCGCTTCGCTTTGCCTCTGAGTTTTCAATAAAAAACGTGGGAAGGACCAAGTTGGTCCCTCCCACGTTTTTTTGATTAAAAATAAAACAGATCTTCAAATTTTTTGTCCAGCGCGATGCACAGCACCAGTGCCAGCTTGGCGGTGGGGTTAAACTGCCCCGTTTCAATAGAGCTGATCGTCTGTCTGGATACACCCACCAGCTTGGCAAGGTCACCCTGGGACAGATTTTTTTCTGCCCGGGCCACCTTCAAACGATTTTTTAAAACCAGCTGGTCGTCCATATCCTCACCATCCTGACAAATACTTGACTAAATTATACACGATCATGGCCAAACAGAAAAGAGCCATCCCAGCCTGGGAACGCTGCTTGAGATTGACCGCCTTGTAGAGGCAGCACCCAAAGGAACAGGCCCAGAACATGGCCAGAATATCCCCCACAGGGATGTGGTTGATCAGCTTATAGGTGGTCAGCAGCAGTCCAATGCCAAAGACAAAAATCAGACTAAACGATTCGCCTTGAATACGAATGGTCTTTTCCCGCTCATCCTGAAGATGATTTTCCCGACGACTTTTTTCCAAAATCTCGTTCTTTTCCAAAGATAGTCCTCCTTACGGCAGCGTTTCCATGACATAGGCGGCCAAAGCGACCAGCGTGCCCAGAGTGGCTAAAATGGCGGTTATAAACGTGACCCGCTCCCTCCGGGCTCCGTACTGACCAAAGGCCTCGCAGGCGAGGTATCCCAGGAAAAACGCCAGAGGCAGCTGGTTGTCCAATCCCCGGAGCAGATTGTAAGTCATCACCAGGACGCACAAAAATATAAAGCCAACTACCCCCCATTGGCGGCCTTTGTTCCGGGCATCAATTTTCCCCTCGTCCCAGAGCAGGTTTTCCTTCCGACACTTTTCCAGAATTTCTTTTTTGTCCATACAAAAAACTCCTTTTGTCTGTGGCGGACCGGCCGTGTCCTCCGTGGTTGAGATAAGGATAGCATGGTGTGATTAGATTGTCAAGTATACTTGGCATAAAAATAAGTATACTTGATATAATGTCAATAACACTTTAATAAAGCGGGTGGGAGCGACGTAAAGCGTCGCTCCCACAAAAAATCTTTCTTACGGGCGCAGAGGCGAAACGCAGTTTCGCACAAAGTTCTTTTGTCTACTTTTCTTTCAAGAAAAGTAGATTAACGGGAGAGGAGCTTTTTCATGCCGTCCTCCAGCCCCTCCACCGTGAGGGGAAACATGGGGAAAATCCGGGCAATGGTGTCATAGGTCTGGGTCCAGTACTGCCCCCAGGTGGGGCGCTGGCTGGGGTTGAGCCAGATGACATTGGGATACTTCCCCCGGAAGCGGTGGAGCCAATCCAGCCCCGTTTTTGGGGCGTTGGGGTCCCGGTTGGGCGAATAGGAATAGTCTCCCATCAGCTCATAGGGGGCCATCTGGGCGTCGCCCACGAAGATGACCTTGTACTCACTGGAGATATTGTCCAGGATCCACTGGGTGTTCTGCCCGTACTCCGAGAGCATGGTGGGCGAGGTAAACACCCGGCCATAGGGGCAGTTGTGGAAGTAGTAGACCTTCAGGTCCTTGAAGTGGCCCACCTTGCTCACCGCCTGGAACAGGGCGGAGCACAGCTGGGCGTAGTAGTCCATAGAGCCGCCGGAGTCCATGAGCAGCAGGACTTTGACGGTATTCTCCCGGGGGCGCTTGTAGCGCACCTTTAACATGCCGCCGCTGTCGGCGGTGTCCTTGATGGTGTTGTCCACGTCGAACTCTGTGGGGGGCAGGTCCACCAGACCGGAGAACTGGCGCAGGTGCCGCAGAGCCACCTGGAACTGGCGGGTGTCCAGGGTGTTGTCCCGACGGAAATCCCGGAACTTCCGCTCCCCTGCCACCCGGAAGGCCCGTTTGTACATGCTCTGGCCGCCCACCCGGATGCCCTTGGGGGACAGGCCGGAGTTGCCGAAGGTGGACATGCCGTGGGTGCCCACCCAGTAGTTGCCGCCGTTGTGCTGCTCCTTCTGCTCCTGCATGCGCTCTTTCAGCATGCGCTCAATTTCTTCCTCACTGAGCCCCATATTTTTCAGCGCCTGCTCCTCGTCCCAGTTGGCGTAGTCCTGGAGCACATCGGGCCGGTTGAGCCAGTCCATCAGCTCCTGAGACACCTCCTGCTGGAAGGGCACGTCCTTGAAATATTCCAGAAAACAGCGGTCGAAGCGGTCAAAGTCGGCCTCACTCTTCACCAGCAGACAGCGGCACAGGTGGTAAAACCCGGTGAAGCTGGAACCGTGGAGCCCCTTGTCCATGGCCTCCATCAGGGCCATCCACTCGGTGAGGGAGACTTTCAGGCCGTTTCGCCGCAGCAGGTAGAGAAAATCCTCAAACATGTTGGTTCCTTTCCATTCCACAGCCGGGAAAAATTCCTGGCATCCCGCGCCGGAGCATGGGAAAACAAGCCGTGGAAGTTCTTTTTGGTTCTTTTTCTTTCAAGAAAAAGAATCACAGCCAGACGCGGCGCAGGGCGTCCATGTCCTCGTTCTTCTTCAGCAGCACCCCCAGATAGGGTACCTCCTTGCCGATGCGGCTCACGTCCACGCCGCCGTGCTGGAGGGCCTGAATCCAGTCGATGATCTCGCTGGTGGAGGGCTTCTTCTTGATTTGGGGCAGCTGGCGGATCTTGTAAAAAGCCTCCAGCACCTGGGTGAGCAGCTTCTCGTCCAGATCGGGATAGTGGACCCGGACAATGTCGGCCATCAGCTCCTTATCAGGGAAGGAGATATAGTGGAACACACACCGGCGCAGGAAGGCGTCGGGCAGCTCCTTTTCCGCGTTGGAGGTGATGATGACCACCGGGCGGTGCTTGGCCTTCACGGTCTCGCCGGTCTCGGGGATGTAAAACTCCATGCGGTCCAGCTCCCAAAGCAGGTCGTTGGGGAACTCCAGGTCGGCCTTGTCGATCTCGTCGATGAGCAGGATGACCTGCTTGTCGGCGGTAAAGGCCTCGCCCAGCTTGCCCAGCTTCACATACTTGGCGATGTCGTCCACGCCCTGGCCGCCAAACTGGCTGTCATAGAGGCGCTGCACTACGTCGTACACATACAGGCCGTCCTGGGCCTTGGTGGTGGATTTGATGTTCCAGATGACCAGCTCCTTGTCCAGAGCCTGGGAGATGGCCTGGGCCAGCATGGTCTTTCCGGTGCCCGGCTCGCCCTTGATGAGCAGGGGCTTTTGCAGTACCATGGCGATGTTTACTGCCCGGAGCAGCTCCTCATCGGCCACATAATTTTGACTTCCTCGAAATTCCTTCATGGTCTGATTCCTTCCCGGCCCAAGGGCCTTTGTGTGCTTATTCTTTGGAATTGTATAATCTTTTTTGAGTAAATTCAAGTATTTTACCTTATTTTTTGAAAAAAGAAAAACAAGCGCGTCCAGATGGCTTCAAATCCGGACGCGCATTTTGGCTGAAAATATTACCCAATCAAAAGCATCAAAATGGGGATACTGATAAAGCTGGCCAGGGTGCTCAGACAGGCTCCCGTGGCGGCGTACTGCTCGTCGGCCCCGAAGGCTCCGGACAGCACCGGTACCTGACTTACCACGGGCAGGGCGCTCTCCACCACAAACACCTGCATGGCCAGACCGGTCACGCCAAACAGATGGCAGATGCCCCAGCAGATGACAGGAGCCACCCCAAGCCGCACCACCAGCATGGTGGGCAGGCCGGGCAGCAGGCGCAGGTTTTTTAGACCCACTTCCCAGATGATGTAGCCGCAGTAGATGAGTGCCAGAGGCGACACAGTGTCTCCGATGTACCCGGCAAACTTCATTACCACGGCCGGCAGCTGCAAATCCAGCACCAGCATCAGAATAGAGAAGATGACCCCCAGAATGGGAGGCTTGCTCAGCAAGTTTTTGAAAAAGCCCAGAACCGTGGTTCGGGTGCCTTCGGCAGTGCCGGAGCGCTGAATGAGCATAATGCCCAGAGACTGGAGAAAACTGGTGTTTCCCAGGTAATAGATCATCACATAGGGAAGGCATTCGTCCCCAAAGAGCTGAGTACATACGGGCAGGCCGATAAACAACGTGTTGGACAGGCCGGTCATGACCACAAAGACGCCCCAGCGGGAGCGGGGCAAGTGCAGAAGCTGAGCCAGTCCCGCAGCCAGCAGCAAGGTGATCGCCATACCAAGGACAGCGGCAATCAGCATAAAGCCCGCCTGAACCAGCATGTCATGACTGAGATTGGAAAGCAGTCCGGTAATACAGGTGCAGGGCACAGCGATGTTGACGATGTACTTGCTTAAAAATTTCTTTTCCGACGGGCCCATCCAGCCCCGCCAGCCCATAAAAAAGCCCACGCTCATCAGAGCCATCAGGATGAGGGAGGCGGACAGGGCGTTAAAAAATCCGGACACAGGTTACCCTTCTTTCCATCATAAAGCCAGCAGGCCCCCGCTTTCGCGGGGGCCGTATAAAATCATTTACTCTGCTTTCGGGGTGCCGGAGCCACTCCCATTTCCTCTGGGACGGCGGCGGCGGGGACGGCGGCGCTTCTCGCCGCCCTCAGCGGGAGCGGAGGACTCGCTTTTAGGGGCGCGGTCGGCAGGCTTCTCCTGGGGCTTTTCCTGCCGCTGGGGGCGCTCCTGCTTGGGACGGGGAGGCCGGGCGGGCTTTTCCTGCCGCTGAGGACGCTCTCCCTCCTGCTGCTGAGGCTTGGGAGAATCGCTGCGGCGGCGGGAGCGGCTGCGGCCGGAGCTCTTGGCAGGCTTGGCGGGAGCAGGGGTGTCAAAGCCCTCGTACTGGGGAGTCTCACCGTTGAACACGGCCTCCAGGGCGGCGGCCAGAGGAGACGCGGAGCCCTTCAGATCGGGCACCTCCTCCTTCTCCACGGGCTTGCGCAGCTTGGCCAGCTCCTCCAGGGGAGGCTCCACATAGCCCTCGGGGCGCTTGCCCTTGCCGTTGCGGACGATGCAGATCTCGCAGTTCTGATAGCACTTGGGGGTCTCCGGAGCACTGTCCAGACGCACCTGCACCGTCTGGCGCAGCAGGTTGACGCTGGACACGGTGCCTGCTCCGTCGGGGGTCTCTACAAAGGACTCCTGCTTGGGAGAGTGCTTTACCAGATCCTCATAGGCGTCCTGCTCATATTTCAGGCAGCACATCAGCCGCCCGCAGGTGCCGGAAATTTTGGTGGGGTTCAGAGACAGGTTCTGGGTCTTGGCCATCTTGATGGAGACAGGCTGGAACTCGTCCAGGAACTGAGAGCAGCAGAAGGGCCGTCCACAGATGCCCAGACCGCCCAGCATCTTGGCCTCGTCCCGAACGCCGATCTGACGCAGCTCGATGCGGGCATGGATGGCGCTGGCCAGATCCTTTACCAGGGCGCGGAAGTCCACACGGCCCTCGGCGGTGAAGAAGAAGAGCACCTTGTTGCCCTCAAAGCTGTACTCGGCCTCTACCAGTTTCATCTCCAGGCCGTGCTGGGCGATCTTCTCCTGGCAGATCTGGAAGGCCTTGGCCTCCTTCTCCTTGTTGCGCTCCCGGACCTTTTCGTCCTCCTCGGTGGCCCGGCGCAGCACCGGGCGCAGAGGTGCGGTGAGCTCCATCTCGTCGATGGGGGTGTTGCCCTGGGTACATTCGCCGTACTCCACACCCCGGGAGGTCTCGACGATCACCCCTTCGCCGGGCTGGAAGACCTCGCCGTTGGGGTTAAAATAGTACTGTTTGCCTCCGCTTTTGAAGCGGACGGAAATAATTTCAACCATGGTTGTTCTCCTTTGGATCGTATATCTCAATTCGGGAGGGAGGGTTTCGTTGTTAAGAGACGGATGTTACTTTCTGCTCGCACAGAAAGTAACCAAAGATGCGCTGGGGGCCGCTTCCGGTGAGCACCTTGCCTGCGGCGGTGCTCACAGTTATTGCCCCCAGACCCCCATTACCAGGAGACGCCCTCCTGAGAATTTGGCATTTGCGTCCGGCGGCTCCGAACACAAGACCGTGCATTTTTCTTGCCTCGGGGACACAGGCCCCTACTGCGTTAAAATGGGGAAATCGCTGCGCTGTACGTACACCGCCTACCCTGGCAAAACCGTGGCAGCTGGTCCGCCCGACCACCATCGCACCTAACAGGTAGGCAGGCATCAGGCGGTGTTGGATAGAACTGCCGAAGCGGAAAATTTAGGAATGGTAGGGCCTAAGGCCCGGGAGTAGAAGGGAGCATGGTCATGTCTTTGCCCGCCGGAACTTACGTACCAACCAAAGTGACCCGCCCCCGTAAAACAGGGGGACCGGGGGAAAGGTGACTATGAGCGCCCGCTGCGCGAAGGCGCTCATCGGAGCCGTCCCCCGGCGATCTTTGGTTTCTTTCCATCGCTGGAAAGAAACTCGCCAAAGGCGAAAAACTTAATTCTGCGGTTTCTTGTTATACTTCTCAAACCGCTTCATATTTCCCAGATGATTCTTCCACACCCGCAGCCGGCGCTTGAGGGACCCATCCTCCTCATACACCAGAGAGTGGTGGTCGGCTCCCGCCCGGATGAGGGACTTCATCTCCTGGTGGTACTTCTTGGGTGTAAAGTCAAAGGCCACCTTCTTGGGTACCATCCGCCACAAAGAGCGGTTCTTGGTGATCTCAAAGGGCAGCTCCTTCTCCTCCACCCGGTCCTCCACCACCAGCTTAGCAATATTATGCCCCGATCCGGTGACATAGTAGTTGCTCCGGCCCTGGCGGCAGTTGATTTCAAAGGCCTTGTATTTGCCGTCCCGCTGGTCGTACTTGATGTCAAAGTTGGAGAAGCCGGTAAAGTGCAGGTCCTCCAGCAATCCCTTGATCTTCTGGGACAGCTCCTCATCGTGCTCAGTAAGGATGACGGCGTGGTTGCCGATGCCGTGGGGGGAGTGCTCCTCCAGCAGCACATGGCCCAGACACATGAGCTTCACCTTGCCGTTGCGGTCGGAGTAGTTGGTCAGCACCCGCATATAGGTGTCATCTCCGGGAATGAACTCCTGGAGCACCATGTGGTCGGGGTAACCGGCGGCGTACACCTGATCCAGGGCGGCAAGCAGCTCCTCCCAGCTCTGGCAGATGTAGACCTTGGCCAGCTCATGGACGCCGCAGGCCCAGTAGGCCACGGAGTCGGCAGGCTTGGCGATGTAGGGCGGTCCCCAGGGCAGGGTGAAGTCGTGACCCATGGATTTGTCGTAGATGAAGGTGGCGGGGTGATCGATGCCGTGCTGGTCGCACAGGGCGTAGAACTTCTCCTTGTTAATGAGGGTGTCCAGCAGCTCGCCGTCAATGTAGGGGGCGATGGCGTTTTCCGGCAGCTGGTCCTTGCAGTGGGCGGCCAGCTGGACATAGCTGTCGCCGCAGCCCATGACCAGGACCTTCTTGTCCGGAAATTCCTTGCACACCTGAGCCACATTCTTGCGGAAGGCGTCGGCGCTCTCGTTGTCGGCGCACACTCGGTAGTCGATGATGGCGCTGCCGTGGCAGGGGAAGGAGGGGTAGCGGCCATAGGCAATGCTCTTGACGCCGTAGGCCTCATGGAAGGCACGGGCCACGCTGTACACGTTGATATCGCCGCCGAACAGCAGCGGCTGGAAGGATAACTCACTCATAGCAGGATGACTCCTTTTGTTTCCTTATGGTAATATCTGCGGAAAAACCGCATTATCGAAATTCAATGGGCATACCCCGGGCGTAGAGGGGATCCAGGTCAAAGGCGGCCACATCTCCCGCGGAGCACTTCACATCGGTGACATTCAAGATGGTCTCGGAGGCGCCGATGGAACCGATGACCCGCACCCGCTGGCCGTTGAGACGCACGGTACGGTTGCGGCTGCGCCGCCAGGCCCGCCACAGCTCCAGCAGGCTCTGACTTCTGGGACGCTCCACCCCAAAGCCGTTCTGGTAACCCACCGGCAGGACAGCCACCCGGGTGGGCTTCTTCATGGCGATAAGCTTGTCCGCGCCCACGGTGTGCCCCTTGGGCAGCCAGCGCACCTCGGTGATGGAGGCCTCGCCGTAGCCCACGGTGGTCAGTCCGTCCCATTTCGTGCGGCGGCAGCGGCCCAGAATGGCCGACCCGGCCCGCACCGCGTCCAGGCGGGCGTCATCAAAGTGCATCAGGGCGAAGGAACCGGCGGCGTGGACGGTGCCGGTCTCAAAACCTGCCTGGTGGATGGCCTCCAGTACCTGCTGGAATTGCTTGAGCTGGCCGTCCACCTCCTGGCTCTTGCCGGTGACGGCGTGGAGCTGGGTGTAGATGCCGGACAGAGCCACGTTGGGCAAAGAGCGGTAGGCCAGCAGGATCTTCTCCGGCTCAGAGATCAAAAAGCCGCCAAAGCCCAGGCCGGTGTCCACCTGGATGTGTGCCTCGGCCACGGTGGAGCGGTTCTCCGCCACGGCGTTCAGGGCCAGGCCGGTGTCCACGGACGAGACGGTGCACACCACGCTCAGGTCCACCAGCCGCTCCAGCTCTTCCCGGTCCACGGTGGAGCGCAGCATCAGGATCTCCTCGGTCTCAAAGCCCGACTCCCGCAGCAGCTGGGCCTCCTCCACCGAGTTGACGCCGAAGCGGGTCACACCGGCGTCCCGGAGCAGCCGGGCCAGGCGCACGGCGCCCACACCGCCTCCCTGACCGGACACCACGCCGTACAGGGCGGCCCCCTGGGCCCGCTCCTTGATCACTGCCATATTGTTTCGGATGGCGGAGCGTTCAATGATCAATCTGCGCATGGCGGTATGACTCCCTTCTCTGTCTGCCGGCAAGCTTGGCCGTGGGATCTCCTGGAATATTTTATTTTATCACCATATCGGGGAAAAGGCAACGGAACGCAAGGGGCCGTGGAGAGAAACCAGGGGTAGTTTTCCCAAGGTTTACAAAAAGTTTATAAATCTTCCCACCCCCCTCCGGCCTTGTTTCAGGGGCTAAAAAATGATACAATACTATGATTAAACCAATAAATTAGTATGGAGGACTCCATGGAACGTAATACAACCACCATTTCCCGGGAGGACATCGCCCGGCAGATGGATCATTGTCACGCCGTCGCCCAGATCAATGCCCAGCGTCCCCAGCCCCCGCTGGCCTTTGTGGACACCTACGGCTGTCAGCAGAATGAGGCCGACTCCGAGCGCATCCGCGGCTATCTCCAGGAGATGGGCTACGGCTTCACCCAGGATGAGGAGCAGGCCGACGTCATTGTCATCAACACCTGCGCCATCCGGGAGCACGCCGAGCAGCGGGTGCTGGGCAACCTGGGTGCCCTGGTGCACGTGAAGCGCCGCCACCCCGGCCAGCTCATCTGCCTGTGCGGCTGCATGGCCCAGGAGGCCCATGTGGCTCAGAAGGTGAAGGAGTCCTACCGCCATGTGGACCTGGTCTTTGGTCCCCAGGTGCTGTGGCGCTTCCCCGAGTTCATCCACAGCCTGCTCACCGCCCGGGGCCGGGTGTTCCAGACCCCCGACCTGCCCGGCTCCATCGCCGAGGGCATCCCCGTGGTGCGCCAGGACAAGGTGAAGGCCTGGGTGTCTATTATGTACGGGTGCAACAACTTCTGCTCCTACTGCATCGTGCCCTATGTCCGGGGACGGGAGCGCTCCCGCCAGCCGGAGGATATTCTCTCCGAGGTGCGTCAGCTGGTGGAGGAGGGGTATAAGGATATTACCCTGCTGGGACAGAACGTAAACTCCTACGGCAAGGACCTGGAAAATCCCATGGACTTTGCAGACCTCCTCTCCAAGGTCAACGAGATCCCCGGGGACTTTCTCATCCGCTTTATGACCTCCCACCCCAAGGACGCCACCCAGAAGCTCTTTGAGACCATGGCCCGGTGCGAGAAGGTGGCCCCGGTGCTCCACCTGCCCTTCCAGGCGGGCAACGACCGCGTCCTGAAGGTGATGAACCGCCGCCACACCCGGGAGCAGTATCTGGAAAAGATCCGTGCCCTGAAGGCCCTTATTCCCGATATCGTGCTCACCTCTGATGTCATCGTAGGCTTCCCCGGGGAGACCACCGAGGAGTTTGAGGACACCCTGAAGGTGCTGGAGGAGGTGCGCTACGACGCCCTGTTTACCTTCATCTACTCCCCCCGTGTGGGTACCCCCGCCGCCAAGATGGACGACCCCATGCCCCGGGAGGAGAAGCTTGCTAACTTCAACCGCCTGGTGGCCCTCCAGGACAAGATCTCCGAGGAAAAGCACGCCGCCTACATCGGCAAGACGGTGCGCTGCCTCATCGACGGCCAGGGGGATGATGCCGAGTATCCCTTTACCGCCCGGACGCCCGGGAACCGTTTGGTGAGAGTGAAGGGCGGTACTGCCGATGATGTGGGGCAGTTCCGGGAGATCAATATTATTGGGGCCAATAAGTGGTCGCTTTACGGGGAATTGGCGGAGAAATAACACTTTTTGCTTTGGGGACGGGAGTGTTCTTTCCAGCGTTGGAAAGAACCAAAGATCGCCGGGGGACGGCTCCGATGAGCGCCTACGCGGAGCGGGCGCTCATAGTCGCCTTGTCCCTACCCCCTCTGGCCCTTCGGGCCATCTCCCCCTGACAGGGGGAGTCGGCCCCCGGTCCCCCTGTTTACGGGGGCGGGTCACTTTGGGCTGTTGGTAATTTTCGGCGGTCCTAAGCTTTGACTGTGCTCCCTTCTCCTCTCGGCCCACTGGGGCCTACCCATCTAAAATTTATAGGAGGGCGGTTCTAACGCACACCGCCTGGTGCGTCCCTACCTGTTTGGTGCGGCGGTGGTCGGGTGGACCAGCTGCCACGGTTTTGCCCAGGTAGGCGGTGTCCGTACAGCGCGGATACTTCTAAATTTCTGACCCGGCAGGGGCCTGTGTCCCCGAGGCAAGAAGAATCACAGATCTTGTCTTTGCCCGCCGGATGGTTACCACCCAACCATCAATAGGGCGTCCCCCGTAGCCGGGGGTCCGGGGGTAAGAGACTATGAACACCCGCCCTTGGCGAGGTGTTCATTGGAACGCAACCCCGGGGCATTTTTGGTTCCTTTTTGGGCAAACAAAAAGGAACCCGCCCCGCAGGGCGGAATTTTCCCAAAGATATTAGAAAAGAAACTCACAACGCAGAAAGACGGTGAACCCATGGCAGAACTGACCCCCATGATGAAACAATATCTGGAGATGAAGGACCGCAACCCAGACTCCATTTTGTTTTTCCGACTGGGCGATTTTTATGAAATGTTCTTCGACGACGCCAAGCTGGTGTCCAAGGAGCTGGACCTGACCCTCACCACCCGGGACCGGAACAAGCCCCCGGAGGAGCGCACCCCCATGTGCGGCGTGCCCTACCACTCCTGTGAGAGCTACATCGCCCGGCTCATCGCTAAGGGCTACAAGGTGGCCATCTGCGAGCAGACCGAGGACCCTGCCACCGCCAAGGGCCTGGTGGACCGGGATATCATCCGCATCATCTCCCCTGGCACCGTCATTTCTGCCTCCATGCTGGAGGAGGGGAAAAACAACTTCCTCAGCGCCGTCTATGCTGACGAGTCGGGGGTAGGCCTGTGCCTGTGTGATATCTCCACCGGCGAGGTGTTTGCCACTTCCTTCCCTGCTGGACCGGAGGCCCGGGACCACCTGGAAAACGAGCTGGGCCGCTTTCACCCCACCGAGGCGGTGCTCTCCCAGGGTGCCTGGGCGCTGGCGGGCCTCACCGACTTTTTGAAGGAGCGGCTCAGCTGCATGTGCCAGCACTGGGAGGAAGAGGGCTTTGCCCTGGACCATGCCCGGGAGATGGTGGATAAGCAGTTCACCGCCGGGCTGGAGACCCTGCCTGCCGGGGACACCGCCGCCGTCCAGGCCACCGGCGGGATGCTCCGCTACCTCTACGACACCCAGAAGACCGATTTGGGCCACATCGCTGCCTTCTCCTACTACACCACGGGCCAGTTTATGGAGCTGGACCTCACCGCCCGGCAGACTCTGGAGCTCACCGAGACCCTGCGGGGGAAGGAGAAAAAGGGCTCTCTCCTGTGGGTCATGGATAAGACCCGCACCCCCATGGGCCACCGCCTCATCCGGGGCTGGATGGAGCGGCCTCTCCTCTCCCCTGTGCAGATCGCCCGGCGGCAGCAGGCGGTGGGCGACCTGGTGGAGGACATCATCACCCGGGAGGAGCTGACCCTCACCCTGCGGGAGGTCACCGACCTGGAGCGGCTCATTGGCCGGGTGGTGTACGGCACCGCCGGAGGCCGGGACCTCACCGCCCTGGCCGCAGGCCTGGGCAAGCTGCCCCGCATCCGGGAGCTGCTCTCCCCCTGCTCCTCCGCTCTGCTCCAGTCCCTGGCCGAGCAGCTGGATGATCTGCCCGAGCTGCGGGAGCTTCTCCAGCGTGCTCTGGTGGACGAGCCGCCCTTCTCCGTGCGGGAAGGCAAGTTCATCCGGGAGGGGTACAGCGAAGAGGTGGACCGGCTGCGCAACGTGATGGACCACGGAGCGGACATGCTGGCCGACCTGGAGGCCCGCACCAAGGAGCAGACCGGCATCAAGAACATGAAGGTGGGCTACAACAAGGTCTTTGGCTACTACATCGAGGTGGCCAAGTCCCAGACCAACCTGGTGCCCGAGGGCTGGGTGCGCAAGCAGACCACCGTCAATTCCGAGCGTTACATCTCCCAGGAGCTCAAAGACCTGGAGCACACCATTCTTTCCGCCCAGGACAAGGTGGTGGCCCTGGAGTATCAGCTCTTCTGCGAACTGAAGGACACCGTCTGCCGCCACGTCACCCAGGTGCAGAAGAGCGCCGCCGCCGTGGCCCAGGTGGACGTGCTCAACTCCTTTGCCACCGTGGCTGCCGCGGGCAATTACTGTATGCCCCAGGTGGACAATTCCTCGGTGCTGAACATCGTAGAGGGCCGCCACCCGGTGGTGGAGAAGATGCTCAAGGACTCCCTCTTTGTCCCCAACGACACCCACATGGACGACGGGGACAACCTGTGCGCCATCATCACCGGCCCCAACATGGCGGGCAAATCCACCTACATGCGCCAGGTGGCACTCATTACCCTCATGGCCCAGATGGGCTCCTTTGTCCCCGCCAAGTCCGCCCACATCGGGGTGGTGGACCGGGTATTTACCCGCATCGGAGCCAGCGATGACTTGAGCGCGGGCCAGTCCACCTTCATGGTGGAGATGACTGAGGTGGCCCAGCTGCTGAAAAACGCCACCCGCCGCTCCCTGCTCATCCTGGACGAGATCGGCCGGGGCACCTCCACCTACGACGGCATGGCCATCGCCCGGTCGGTTTTGGAATATTGCGCCGATAAGCGGCGGCTGGGGTGCAAGACCCTCTTTGCCACCCACTACCACGAGCTTACCGTCCTGGAGGGCGAGATCCCCGGGGTGAAAAATTATAATATCGCCGCCAAAAAGCGGAAAGACCAGGTGATTTTCCTCCGGAAAATCGTCCGGGGCGGAGCCGACCAGAGTTACGGCATCGAGGTGGCCCAGCTGGCAGGCGTGCCCGACCGGGTCATCAAGCGTGCCCGGGAGATCTTGAAGGAACTGGAGGCTGGAGGCGTGGAGCGCCCGGTAGTTTCCGTCCAAGAGGACAGCGGGCAGGTGTCTCTGGGAGATCTGGGAGGCGAGACGGTGCTCAAAAAGCTGCGTATGACCGATGTGAATATTCTTTCCCCCATTGAAGCACTGAATCTGCTCAATGAACTAAAGCAGGATTTAAATTAACGCGAATACGTTTGTGGCGGCCTCTGGCCGCCGGGAGGACGGTGTTACTTTGCCCGCGGCGGCAAAGTAACCAAAACGCCGCCGGGGAACGGCTCCGAGGAGCGCCTGCGCGGAGCGGGCGCTCCAAGTCGCCTTTTCCCCGAACCCCTGTTTACGGGAGCGGGTCACTTTGGCTGGTCCGTAAGTTCCGGCGGACCTAAGCTTTGACCATGCTCCGTCCTACTCTCGGGCCTTAGGCCCTTTTACTATCAAAATTTGAGGGCATTGCCGCTCTATCGCACAACCGCCTCCTGCCTGCCTACCTGTTTGGTGCGGCGGTGGTCGGGCGGACCAGCTGCCACAGCTTTTCTGCACCAGGCGGTGTTATTTCAACTGCAAATCTTTCAAATTTTTAATTTGTAGGCCCCAGTGGGCCGAGGCAAGAAGAATCACAGATCTTGTCTTTGCCCGCCGGATGAAATTGCCTATTTCCCAGGAGGGCGTCCGCCGTAATGGGGGCCTGGGGGGCAGATGACTGTGAGCGCCCGCTGCGCGAAGGCGCTCACCGGAATCAACCCCCAGCGATTCTTTGGTTCCTTTCTGATCGCTCAGAAAGGAACACCCGTTTCCTCCCCCAAAATCGACCCATTCCCCTAAAACATTGCGTAAAGGAAAAAACTTTACATAAAGACAGGAGGTCCCCATGAAAACCCCGCCTCAGTATGTTTCTCAACTTCTGGCTTTGGTGCTGGGCGGCATCGGCGTGGCCTTTATCCTTCTAGGAGCCCTGTTTATCTGGATGGACCTGCCCGTGCAGGGCGGTGGAGGTTGGAGCTTTTCTGCCCTGGGGTTTGTCCTGCTGGTGGGCGCGGGACTGTGTCTGGTTTGGTACGGGCGGAGAAAGGCTCTGTGCCGCCGCCTGCTGGAGCGGGGTGTAAAAGTGGAACATGTGGGCTATTCCATCGAAAAATGGGCGTGGATCAACTGGAATACCCGCAGTTTTACAAACATTCCGGGGCAAAATTCCCCCTGGGTGGTGCGCTGCAGCTACCGGTGGGAGGACAAACTCTACACCGTGACCAGCCCCTTGGTGTGGAACCAGCCCGCCCCGGTCCAGTACCCCGTCATCTATGTGGACCCAAAACACCCCCGGCGCGCCTGTATTGACGTGGATACCCTGTCCTTTCTTGTATTTTGAATCCAATTTTGTTCCGAAATCGTTTTGGAGGTACCTATGCCAACCATTCAAGTATTAGACTCCCATGTGGCCGACCTGATTGCCGCCGGCGAGGTGGTGGAGCGGCCCGCCAGCGTGGCCAAGGAGCTGATGGAAAACGCCATTGACGCCGGGGCCTCCAAGGTAGTTGTGGAAATTTCCCACGGCGGGCTCACCTTTCTGCGGGTGACCGACGACGGCAAGGGCATCCCCGCCGGGGAGCTGAAAACCGCATTTCTCCGCCACGCCACCAGCAAGCTGCGCACCGCCTACGACCTGGAGGCCATCGGAACTCTGGGTTTCCGGGGCGAGGCTCTGGCGGCCATCTCGGCGGTGTCCCGGGTGGAGGTGATGACCCGCACCGCAGATGCTCCCCTGGGTGCTTCCCTCTCCCTGGAGGGCGGCGTGCCCGGCGAAATCGAGGAGGCAGGCTGTCCCCTGGGCACCACTATGGTGGTCCGGGACCTGTTTTATAACACCCCCGCCCGGCTGAAATTTATGAAGAAGGACTCCGCCGAGGGGGCCGCGGTGTTTGCGGTGGTCCAGCGGGTGGCCCTGTCCCATCCGGAGGTAAGCGTCAAGTTCATCCGGGACGGCAAGCAGGAACTGCTCACCCCCGGAGACGGCGCCCTCCAGAGTGCGGTGTACGCCGTACTGGGCCGGGAGCTGGCCCTGGGCTTCCGGGAGGTGAAGAGCGGCGGCGACGGGATCAAAGTGACCGGTTTTGTCTCTCAGCCCGCCTGCTGCCGGGCCAGCCGGAACTGGCAGTTCTTCTTTGTCAACGGGCGGCAGGTAAAGTCCCGCCTGCTCATGGCCGCTCTGGAGCAGGCCTATCAGAACCAGAAGATGGTAGGAAAATTCCCTGCCTGCGTCCTTCACGTGGAGGTCAAGCTGAGCCAGGTGGACGTAAACGTCCATCCTGCCAAGACCGAGGTAAAGTTCGGCAGCGAGCGGGAGGTATTCAACGCTGTGTACCACGCCGTCCTCTCCGTCCTGGAAGGGGACCGCAGCCATCCACAGGCCACCTTCTCCCCTGCCCGGCCCAAGCAGACGCCCGGCCAGACTACCATGCCCGGACTGTCCGCCCAGACCTACCGTCAGCTCACCGTGGCTGACGTGGCTACGCCCCGCTTTACCCCCAAACCCCGTCCCACCTGGACGCCTCCTCCCGCCGCCGCGCCCCGGCCTTCTGTCCCGAAAAAGGCCCCCTATGTGGAAAGCGGTGTGGAAAACTTGGTGGAGAAAGTGGACAACTCCGTACACCCTGTGGAAAACTTAGTGGACAAAGTGGATAAGATTCCGCAGGAAACCTTATTAATCCATAAAAAGCTGGAGAAACACGCACAAGTTATCCCTTCTGAACCTCAGCCCCAGCCCATCCCGGAGCCAGTGGCCATGCCGGAACCGAAGGACGAGCCGGTGGAAAAACCTGTGCACATGCCGGAGCTGGAGATAGAGGCCGAGCCTGTCCCTGAGGTGGAGCCCTGGCGCTTGGCCGGAGAGGTACTGAACACCTATATTATTGTGGAGCAGGGAGACAAGATCCTGCTTATCGACAAGCACGCCGCCCACGAGCGGATGAACTTTGACCGCATGAAGGCCCAGGGGTACCAGGCCATGGCCCAGACCCTGCTTAGTCCCGCAATCTGCCGTCTGGCCCCGGAGGAGCAGGCGGTGCTGCTGGGCAATCTGCCCCTGTTGGAGGAGTTTGGCTTTCAGGTGGACGACTTCGGCGGCGGCGCCCTGGCAGTGCGGGAGGCTCCGGATTATCTGGACGTGGAGGACATCCCCGATACCCTCTCCCAGCTGGCCCAGAATCTGCTTACCACCGGACACGCCGATCCTGCAGCAGCTCGGGACGAGCTGCTGCACACCATGGCCTGCAAGGCGGCCATCAAGGGGGGCTGGAAGACCAGCCCTCAGGAGCTGGAGCGGGTGGCTCAGGCGGTAATGGATGGAAGCGTCAAATACTGCCCTCACGGGCGGCCGGTGGCGATTGAGCTGACGCGGAAGGAATTGGAGAAGCAGTTTAAGAGAGCTTAACCTACTTTTCTTGAAAGAAAAGTAGGCAAAAGAACTTTGTGGGAAACTTCGTTTCCCTTCTGCGCCTGTAAAAGAGATTGCGTCGGGAAAGCGGCTTTTGGCCACCGGGGGGACGATTGTTACTTTGCTCGCGGCGGCAAAGTAACCAAAACGCCGCCGGGGAACGGCTCCAAGTCGCCTTTTCCCCGGACCCCTTGTTACGGGGGCGGGTCACTTCGGCCTTTTGGTAATCCCCGGCGGGCAAAATCAAGACCTGTTTCCGTCTTATTCTTGGCCCACTGGGGCCTACTAATCTGAAATTTACAGGCGGGCAATTCTAACGCACACCGCCTGGTGCCTGCCTACCTGTTTGGTGCGGCGGTGGTCGGGCGGACAGACTGCCACGGTTATGCCCAACTAGGCGGTGTTATTTCAACGCAATATTTACCGGATTTTGTGTATGTAGGGGCCTGTGTCCCCGGGGCAAGTGGTATCACAGATCTTGACTTCGGACCGCCGGGAGGTTTCAATGAAACTCCCAGGAGGGCGTCCCCCGTAATGGGGGTCTGGGGGTGGGGCGACTGTGAACGCCCGCGCTCGCGAGGCGTTCACCGGAGACATACCCCCAGGGCATTTTTGGTTTCTTTTTGGGCAAACAAAAAGAAACCCGCCCCGCAGGGCGGAACCCTCCTCCCCTGACAACATAAGAAAGGAGCCCTGTTATGAGCTGGAACGCCGCACTATACTACTACCACCTCTCCCGGGGTGGGGACTACTTCGGCCTGCCCAAAGAGGGGTGGGAGAGCTCGGCCCACGCCGCCCTGGTGCTTCCCCGGGACAAGGGTCCAATCCACATTTCGCCCTGGCTGGACAACTATGGCCGCTACGGGGTAAGCTGGAAAGTGGCAGTTACCTGCCAGGTGGAGCTCCAAGCCCCCTATACCCTGAAGATCACCGGCGGCGGCGCAGTGCGCCGGGGGCTCAATACCGTGCTGGATGGGCTGGAGCAGGGCTATAAGATGCTGGGCGGCAAGGGAGAGCTCACCCCGGATTTCGGAGCTCCGGAGCTGGCGGCCCAGCGTGGCCTGAAATCGGACAACGCCCAGTTTACCCGGTGGGTGCTCCAGAGCAATGAGCTGCGGCAGGGATTGAAAAAGTTGGAGAAGGCTTCAGTTCGGGTGGAGCCCCTGCTTCCTGACAGCACCCAGCATATGGTCTGTGTCCTGACGGATATGGACAGCTTTGATGTGGACGATGTCATGCTGGAAGACTGGAAGCGGAAGAGCGCTTATGAGGGGACCGGCGTGTTTGAGCGGCTGGACGCCCTGGTGGAGCTGCTGGAGACCGCCCGGAACGCAGTGACCGCCTGGCCCATGCCCCAGACCTATGAGGGGCCAAAATAGACCATTGACCGGGGGAGTATAATAGAGGTAAACTCCCCAGCAAGAGAGGGCACCGCCCCGCAGGGCGGAACCCCAGAGGCGAAACGCAGTTTCGCAGAAAGCTTTTTTGCTACTTTTTTCTCGAAAAAAGTAGGGCCAAGCTTTCTTTCAAGAAAGCGGGAAAGAGGTGAACCCCCATGCCCCCTAAAATTTTAGTGATCGTCGGCCCCACAGCCTCGGGCAAGACCCGTATGGCGGTGGAGCTGGCCCAGTGCCACAACGGCGAGGTGATCTCCGCCGACTCCATGCAGATCTACCGCACCATGGACATCGGCACCGCCAAGCCCACCCAAGAGGAGATGGGGGGCATCCCCCACCACATGATCGACGTGGCCGACCCGGAGGAGGACTTCTCCGTGGCCCGGTACGTGGAGATGGCCGCCCGGTGTGTGGACGATGTGCTGGCCCGGGGCAAGCTGCCCATTGTGGCCGGTGGAACAGGGCTGTACATCGACTCCCTGCTGTCCGGACGCACCTTTGCCCCCTTCTCCCCCGACAGCGCCCTGCGGGGTGAGCTGGAGCGGGAACTGGCGGAAAAGGGCGGGCAGGCCATGCTGGAAGCGCTCTCCCAGGTAGACCCGGAGGCGGCACAGCGGCTCCACCCCAATGACCACAAGCGCATTGTCCGCGCCCTGGAGGTCTACCGCTCCACCGGAAAGACCATTACCCAGCACAACCGGGAGACCCAAGCTATCCCGCCCCGGTATGACGCCCTGACCATCGGGCTGGCCTTCCAGGACCGGCAGGCCATGTGGCGGCGCATTGACCAGCGGGTGGACGAGATGGTGGCGGCGGGTCTGGAGGACGAGGTGCGCCGGCTGCTCACCAGCGGCATCTCCCCCAAATGTACCGCCATGCAGGCCATCGGCTATAAGGAGTTTACCCAGGCCCTGTCCGGGGAGATGACCTGGCAGGAGGCCGCCGACGTGGTAAAGCTGCGCTCCCGCCAGTATGCCAAGCGGCAGCTCACCTGGTTTGGCCGCAACCCCAACACCCGCTGGGTGCGGTGGGACGATCCCCCGGAATTTGAGCAGGGGCGGCGGGCTTCGACAGAATATATGGAAGAATTTGGTATATCATAGGGGCACTCAGGCCGGGACTCCGGCCATAGAAAAAGGAGTGCTACATATGCAGAAAACAAATAATCTTCAGGAGATCTTTCTCACCCAGGTCCGCCGGGAGCGCCGGAATGTCACGGTTTTTTTGATGAATGGCTATCAGATGCGGGGCTATGTCACCGGGTTTGATGCCTTTACGGTAGTCTTGAGCAGCGACGGCAAACAAATGGTAATTTACAAGCATGCCATTTCCACCATTGTACCTGAGCGGCCCATTCCCCTTACCTCTCCGGAGAGCTGATCCCCTCCGGAGATCGATCCAGCCCCCTGCCAGCGGGCAGAAAGAGAGAACGCTATGAAACAAGGACGACCCCTTATCACCTTTGTCATCGCCCTGTTTGCCGGGGCGCTGGTCCTGTATTTTCTGATCAGCTTGTGGAAAACCTTCCAGGACCCCTTTACCACCACCTATACGTACAGCTATACCCTGAACGACAGCATCCAGACCGAGGGCCTGATCATTCGGGATGAGCAGGTGCTCTCCGGCAGCGGCGGCATTGTGGATGTGACCCGGGGCGAGGGCGAAAAGGTGGGCGTCAACCAGACGGTGGCTCTCATCTACCGGGACGACCAGGCCCGCCAGAGCCAGGAGCAGCAGGAGGCCCTGCGCCTGGAGATCACCCAGCTGCAGTATGCCCTTGGCCAGGGAGAGGATGTAAGCTCCGCGGCCAAGCTCAACGACGACATTTTAAACGCCATGGTGTCGCTGCGGACGGCCAGCGCCCAGCAGGACTTCAGCGACCTGGAGGACCAGGTGCTGGAGGTCAAGGGCAAGGTGCTGCGCCGGGAGTACACTTACAGCGACGAGCTGAGCGCCGAATCTCTCACCACCCGGCTTCAGGAGCTGGAGACCCAGTACCAGACCCTGCGCAATCAAAGCTACTCCGCCATCACTCAGGTCACCGCGCCCACGTCGGGCACCTTCTCCACCCTGGTGGACGGGTATGAGGGGCTCATCAATTCGGAGAGCGCCGGGAACCTTACCCCCCAGGCCCTGCAGGACCTGCTGAATCAGAACCCCTCCGGCGACAGTGCCGCCGTGGGCAAGCTCATCTCCTCCGACAAGTGGTACTTTGCCGCCGTGGTCACCCAGGAGGAGGGCGAGCGGCTGGAACAGGCCGGGACGCTCACCCTCCGCTTTGCCGGAGATTTTACCCAGGATATCTCCATGACGGTGGAGAAGGTGAACCAGGACGGCCAGGGCCAGGCGGTGGTCCTTCTCTCCAGCGACCGCTATCTGGAGCAGACCACCCTGCTGCGCCGGGAGACGGCGGAGCTCATCTTCAACAGCCGAACCGGCCTGCGGGTGCCCAAGAGCGCTCTGCGCATGGTCACCACCACCTCCACCGACGAGGAGACCGGTGAGACCACCGAGACCGACACCCTGGGGGTCTATGTGGTCACTGCCGGACGGGCGGAGTTCAAGCCTGTGACCATCCTCACCGAGGGGGACGATTTCTATGTAGTCCAGTCGGTGCGGGAGGACAAGAAAGCTCTGCGGGCAGGGGACGAGGTCATCGTCCAGGCCACAGGACTGTACGACGGACAGCTGCTGCTGTATTGATGGAACCAGCCCGCCCCATGGGGGCGGAAGGACAAAAGAAAGAAGGAAACAAAGATGTCCATTCAGGAGCATGTGAACGCAGTACGGGAAAAGATGGCGGCAGCTGCCAAGGCCGCCGGACGGGATCCCGGGGAGATCACCCTGTGCGCTGCCACCAAGGTGCAGACCGACGACACCATCCGGGAAGCCATTGCCGCGGGAATCACGGTATGCGGCGAGAACCGGGTGCAGGAGCTCACCGCCCACCTGGAGGCCAACGCCTATGAGGGCGCCCAGGTACACTTCATCGGCCACCTGCAGACCAACAAGGTGAACAAGGTGGTGGGCAAAGTGGACCTCATCCACTCGGTGGACTCGGAGCGGCTGCTGCGGGCCATTGACCGCCAGGCGGACAAGCTGGGTCTGGTGCAGGACGTGCTGCTGGAGGTAAATGTTGCCGGGGAACTGAGCAAAGGGGGCTGTACCCCCGATGAGGCCTGGGAGCTGGCCCAGCTGGCCCAGTCCTTGGAGCACGTGCGTCTGCGGGGTCTGATGGCCATTCCGCCCATCGCCCAGAAGCAGGGAGACAATACCCCTTATTTTTCCATTATGAAGAAGCTTTATGTTGACATAAGGGAAAAAATAGCCCATAATCAAGATGATATGGATTGCCTGTCCATGGGGATGAGCGGCGATTATGAGGACGCCATTGCCCAGGGCGCCACGCTGGTGCGGGTGGGTACGGCCCTGTTCGGGCCTCGGCCCCCCATGGCAAAACAATAATAGAGATATATTCCTAGAGAAAAGAGGGTTACTACCATGGGATTTTTAGACGAGTTCAAGCGCCTGGCCCACCCCTATGAGGATGAGGAAGAGGACGAGTTTGACGAGAGCTTTGATGCGTCGCCCCGTCCCGTGGAGCGCCGGGAGCGTCCCGCCCGCAGCGAGCAGAGCTATGCGCCCATCGACGAGCTGGAAGCCCGCCGCAGCAACAAGGTGGTCAACATCCGGGCGGCCACGCAGCTGCAGGTGGTGCTGGTAAAGCCCGAGCGCTTTGAGAACGCCAGTGAGATCGCCGACCACCTGCGGGAGAAGCGCACGGTGGTGCTCAACTTGGAGTCCACCAACAAGGAGATCGCCCGCCGTCTGCTGGACTTCCTGTCTGGCGTGGCCTACGCCAACGAGGGCAAGATTAAGAAGGTGGCCATTTCTACTTATATCATTACGCCCTACAACGTGGATATCCTGGGCGATTTGATCGACGAGCTGGAAAATAACGGGCTGTATTTCTAAATGGCCCTGCCCTGCCCGGTTGCGGGCACAACAGATAAGATTTTGGGGGGATTACTATGCTGACTCCGCAGGAGGTTTCTGAGCGCGCCTTTCCTAAGGCGTCCTTTGGCGGATACAATATGGCCCAGGTGGACGAGTTCCTGGACGTACTGACCGAGGATTACAGCGCCCTTTACAGCGAAAACGCGGTGCTGAAGAGCAAAATGAAGGTGCTGGTGGAAAAGGTAGAGGAGTACCGTTCCACGGAAGAAGCCATGCGAAAGGCGCTGATGACCGCCCAGCGGATGGCGGACGAGCTGGTGAAGGAAGCCCAGGACCAGCGGGACCAGATGCTGCAGCAGGCCCAGGCTGAGGCCCAGCAGCAGGTGGAGTCCATCCGCAAGGAGGTGGAGGCGGAGCAGTATCGTCTGTCCTGCGCCAAGCAGGAGACCGCCGCCTATGTGCAGAAGGTGAAGGCTCTGCATCAGCAGGCCCAGACCTATCTGGACCAGCTGGACCAGATCACGCCCCAGCAGCCTCAGGCGGAGCAGCCCGCCCAGACCGATGCGGTAGACCAGGCGGTCTCCGACATTGACGACAGCGTGCAGCGTCTGGTGGCCAAGGCCATGGCCGAGGCCAAGGAGGAGAACGAGAAGGCCCGCCAGGGCCAGGACCTGTCCGATACCGCCGAGTTCCCCGCCCAGGGGGGCAAGGAGCCTGAGCACGACGACATGGAGCAGACCACCCGCATTGACTTCGGGGAGCTGCAGTTCGGCCGGGACTACGAGATTAAATAAGATGAAATATCCCCCGGAATTTAAGATTCCGGGGGATATTTATTGCCATTTGTTCTACGCATAAAAAATGGGAGCGACCTGAGCAGTCACTCCCACAAAAATCTCTTTTACGGGCGCAGAAGGGAAACGAAGTTTCCCATAAAGTTCTTTGCCAAGCTTTCTTTCAAGAAAGCGGCGGGGGCGGAGGCGAAACGAAGTTTTGCAAAAAGCTTTTTTGCCTACTTTTTTCTCGAAAAAAGTAGGTTGACAAACCATTCAGGCAGGGGGCACTCCAGTTCCACCGGCTGTCCGGTGGTGGGGTGGATAAAGCGCAGCCGCCGGGCGTGGAGGCACTGGCCTGCCAGGCCTGGCACCGGCTTTTTTGCCCCATACACCGTATCGCCCAGCAGGGGATGGCCCAGATAGGCCATGTGGACGCGGATCTGGTGGGTGCGGCCGGTCTCCAGACGGCACTCCAGGTGGGTGCAGCCGGGATAGCGCCCCAGCACCTTCCAGTGGGTCACCGCCGAGCGGCCCTTGGGGTCCACCGCCATCTTCTTCCGGTCCACCGGGTGGCGGCCGATGGGGGCGTTCACCGTGCCGCTGTCCTCTTTGAAGCCGCCCACCGCCACCGCCTCGTACACCCGGGCCAGGGTGTGGTCCTGAAGCTGAGCGGCCAGAGCCAGATGGGCGCGGTCGTTTTTGGCCGCGATGATGAGGCCGGAGGTGTCCCGGTCAATGCGGTGGACAATGCCCGGGCGCAGCTCCCCGTTGATGCCCGACAGGGAGTCCCCGCAGTGGTAGAGCAGGGCGTTGACCAAGGTGCCGTCAGGGTGTCCGGGAGCGGGATGGACCACCAGCCCCACCGGCTTGTTTACCACGATCACGTCGTCATCCTCGTATACCACGTCCAGAGGGATATTCTGAGGCACGATCTCCACCGGCTGAGGGTCGGGAAGCAGCACCTCCACCACCATGCCGGGGGTAGTCTTGGCGTTCTTTTTCAGAGGCTTTCCCCCGCTGGTCACCGCCCCCTGTTCCAGCAAGCGCTGGGCGGCGGAGCGGGTCAGGTCCTCCACCTGGCTGGCCACAAAGGCGTCCAGCCGCTCGCCCCCCTCCTGGGCGGTCAGAATGAGGGGGGTCACAGGTTGTTCTCCCGGGACTTGGGTCCCTCCAGCTTGTCCCACAGCAGCAGGTAGTACAGGGCGGCCCCAATGCCGCCCACCACCACGCAGATGTCGGCCACATTAAAGACGGCAAAGTTCATAAACAGCACATTGAACATATCCACCACGTAGCCCTGAAGGGCCCGGTCGATGAGGTTGCCCACGGCTCCCGCCAGCAGCAGAGCCAGACACACCCGGCCCAGAGGATGGCGGAAGAACTTTTTTACCAGAGCCACCGCCAAAATCACCGACATCACCAGGGAGATCAAAGTCAAAATCCAGGTGTGCTCGTTGAACAGGGAGAATGCGGCGCCGGTGTTCTGCACGTAGGTCAGGTCCAGAATGTAGGGCAGAAAGGGCACGTGATGCCCCAGGGGGATATTTTGAACCACCAGATATTTTACCAGCTGGTCCAGGGCCACCAGAGCGGCCACAAGCAGGGCGTACAGCATAAGAAAACTCCTTGAAAGGCGACATAATACAAGTAAGATGGACTCTATTTTATCATGTTCTCTGCCTGGGTACAACGGGGAATTTCCAGACAGGATGTAGATTTTTACCTTCCCCCATACAGCGCCAGGTGGTAAAATAGAAAAAGTAAGAAAACGAAGGAGGGGAACGGTCATGGAGATCCAGGGCCTGCAAAAAATGACCCTGCTGGACTACCCCGGCAAGGTGGCCTGTACGGTTTTTCTGGGAGGGTGTGACTTTCGCTGTCCCTTCTGTCACAACGGGGAGCTGGTCCTCTCCCCTGCCCCGGCGGAGATGAACCAGGAGGAGCTGCTGGCCTTTTTGAAAAAGCGCCAGGGTCTGCTGGACGGGGTGTGCATCACCGGCGGAGAGCCGCTGCTGCGGCCTGACCTACCCCAGCTGCTGGAGGCGGTGAAGGCCCTGGGCTACCCGGTGAAGCTGGATACCAACGGCAGCCATCCCCGGGCTCTGGTGGACCTGGTGGAGCGCAAGCTGGTGGACTATGTGGCTATGGATGTGAAAAACAGCCCGGAGCGCTACCCGGAGACGGTGGGCGTGCCGGGTCTGGACGTGGGTCCCATCCGGGAGAGCGTGGGCTTTTTGCTGGAGGGCCTGGTGGACTATGAGTTTCGCACCACGGTGGTGCAAGAGCTGCACGACGAAGACAGTTTTCGTGCCATCGGCCCCTGGCTTTCCGGGGCGAAGCGATACTTTTTGCAGTCCTTTGTAGACCGGGACACGGTGATTCAGGAGGGGCTGCACCTCTGGGACCGGGATCACCTGCAAGAATTCGCTGCGCTGGTGCGGCCCTGGGTGCCTTCCGTGGAGCTGCGGGGCGTGGATTAAGAAAAACAGGCGGTGATTTTCCGATGGAAAATCACCGCCTATTTTTTAATTCGGCTTATTCTGTGGTGTCCGGGCAGTTTTCCGCCAGATCCAGAATGATGTCCACACACTTGTCGATCCCCAGCACGCTGGAGTCCAGGCACACGTGGTAGTTTTGAGACATGCCCCACTCCCGATCGGTGTAGTGCTTGTAGTTGATGCGGCGGCGGGCGTCCTTGTCCTGCAGACGCTTCTCCGGGGCCACCTCCGACTCGCCGTACAGCCGCACGATGCGGTGGGCACGGAAGTCCATGCTGGCGTGGATAAAGGTGTGCAGACAGTCGGTGCGGTCCTTCAGAATGTAGTCGGCGCACCGGCCCACGATGACACAGGGACCCTTGTCTGCCAGATCCCGAATGACGTTATGCTGGATGGTCCACAAAAAGTCAGCGGCGGTCATGCCGCCCATGACACCGGGGACGCCCCGGCCCAAAAAGGAGAAGGCAAAGTGGGTCTTGCCGGGGGCAAACTCCCCCTGCTCCTCAATGTACTTGGGGTCAAAGCCGCTCTCCAGAGCCACCTGTTTGACCAGTTCCTTGTCGTAGTAGGGGATTCCAAGGCGCTGGGCCACCGTCTTGCCGATGGTGCGTCCGCCGCTGCCAAACTCCCGACTGACGGTGATGATACTTTTCTTCATAACCGATTAACCTCCTTCGCCGGGCGGGAGACCGCCAACGATTTGACTATATTATACAACATCTAAACTGATTTTGCATGTGTTTTTGCAGCGGCAGTCAAGAGAAAAAGCGGGTGGACAAAGGGCCTGAGGTGTGATAAGATACCGGCGACGAGTTTGTATCTGTCTCGTCCAAGCCCGAAGCGCGGAGGCGTGCGAAACAGCGCGGATGGACCGGAGCGAGGGCAAATGCCCAGGACCCACCCAGTGGGGCCGGGATTTGTCCGAGTCGAAGGGAAGCCGCGCGTTGTGAAGCCGCCGCAGCGTGACAATGCGAAGCGCGGAGAACAGGCCCATAGGGGAGGGCCGTGTATCCAATCCTCAGCGTGATCACGCCATGCCTTGTTTCGGGTTCGTTCGGGGGGCAACAAAAATGCCCCGCCGTTCTCTAAATAATAAAATGGAGGTTTTTTTATGCGCAAATTTACCACCCGAGACCTGACTCTGGCCGCTATTGTGGCGGCGGTGTACGCGGTTCTCACCCTGACCCTGCCCATCCCCCAGTTCACCGGCATCCAGGTGCGCCTGTCCGAGGCCCTCACCGTGCTGCCCTTCCTGTTTCCTGCCACCGCGCCGGGACTGGTCGTGGGCTGCTTTATTGCCAACCTGTTTTCCCCCTATTCTCTGGACGTGATCTTTGGTACCGCCGCTACCCTGATTGCCTGCATTCTGACCCGGCACATGCCTAACCGGTATCTGGCTCCCCTGCCCCCGGTTCTGTGCAACGCGGTCATCGTGGGCGCGGAGTGCGCCTGGTATCAGGTGGGAGGCTTTGGTCCCGCCTTCTGGCCCGCCTACGCCTTCAACGCCTTTACCGTGGGCTTTGGGGAACTGCTGGCCTGCTATATCCTGGGCAGCGTGCTGCTGGCCGCCCTGCCTCGGGTGTCCTTCTTCCGGGCGATGATCCCTCAGAAGCGCCTGGAGCGTCTGGGATTTGACCGTACGGCTCACTCGCTTTCTTGAAAGAAAGCTTGGCAAAGAACTTTGCGGGAAACTTCGTTTCCCTTCTGCGCCCGTAAGGAAGATTTTTTGTGGGAGTGACGTTCTGCGTCGCTCCCACTTTCTTTTCTTGAAAGAAAAGAAAGCAAAAGAACTTTGTGGGAAACTTCGTTTCCCCTCTGTGCCCGTAAGGAAAATTTTCGTGGGAGTGACATTCTGCGTCGCTCCCACTTTTTTCTTGCCCAAAAAGCCACATCTGTCCCTTGCGTTTTGTTCATAAAAGAAACATAATTTATTCACACTTAAAATTTGATTTTCCTGGGAAATGGACTAAGATAAAGTAAATTCGTGATAACAGATCACGTTTCTTCCCCAAGGGGAGATCAGAAAGGATGGAGCTTTTATGCAGGAAGTGAAAAAACCTTCCAAGCGCCCCCTAGTTTTCTATTATCTCATTGGTATGCTTATTTTAATGGTGCTGAACATGACGTTTTTCCCGGCAGTGCTGGAAAAACAGGTTCAGGAGGTGAGCTACTCCACCTTCATGTCCATGACCTATGAGGACAACATCGGTCTGGTGCAGATCGAAGGGGATGAGATCACCTTTACCGACAAGGCTCAGGAGAAGATCTACAAGACTACCGCCATCGACAGCGATACCGAGATGGTCCAGCGGGTCTATGAGCACGGCGGCGATATCAACCGTATCGATACTCAGCCCGGACTGCTCACCTCCATTCTGGTGGGGTGGGTGCTGCCCCTGGTGCCCTTCCTGCTCATTGGCTACTTTATCCGCAAGCGGATGCAAAAGAGCATGGGCGGCGCGGACGGCATGATGTTTGGTATGGGCGGCGGCTCAGGCGCCAAGGTATATGTCCCCTCCTCCAGCGGCATCCGCTTTGCCGACGTGGCCGGTGAGGACGAGGCCAAGGAGCTGCTCAGCGAAATCGTGGACTTTCTCCACGACCCGGCCAAGTACGCCGCCATCGGCGCCAAGCTGCCCAAGGGCGCGCTGCTGGTAGGCCCTCCGGGCACCGGCAAAACCCTGCTGGCCAAGGCTGTGGCCGGTGAGGCCAACGTCCCCTTCTTCTCCATCGCAGGCAGCGAATTTGTGGAGATGTTCGTAGGCCGGGGCGCCGCCAAGGTGCGCGACCTCTTTAAGCAGGCCAACGAGAAGGCCCCCTGTATCGTCTTTATCGACGAGATCGATACCATCGGCAAAAAGCGTGACGGTCAGCTGGCCGGCAACGACGAACGGGAGCAGACCCTCAACCAGCTGCTCACCGAGATGGACGGCTTTGACGGCTCTAAGGGTGTGGTGGTACTGGCTGCCACCAACCGCCCCGACAGCCTGGACCCCGCCTTGCTGCGTCCCGGCCGCTTTGACCGGCGTATTCCCGTGGAGCTGCCCGACCTCCAGGGCCGCATTGAGATTCTGAAGGTCCACGCCCGGAAGATCCGTCTGGCGGAGGACGTGGACTTTGAACCTATCGCCAAGACCGCCGCCGGAGCCTCCGGCGCAGAGCTGGCCAACATCGTCAACGAGGCCGCCCTGCGGGCGGTGCGGTCGGGACGGCAGTTTGCCACCC